>Ga0214921_10007092_pt1 | contig 15057 bp, 14 predicted proteins | sample LL1505_MetaG_FD_177992 | JGI IMG/M metagenome (GOLD analysis project Ga0214921, IMG submission 177992) | Freshwater microbial communities from Lake Lanier, Atlanta, Georgia, United States - LL-1505 | ecosystem: Environmental > Aquatic > Freshwater > Lake | place: USA: Georgia | collected... | reverse complement strand
ACCGCCAATTTGCATGGCAAGTACCTGAACTTTTTAACATGGCGGAGGTTTGCTGCGGCCGATGGGCCCGCTCAGCCAAGCATCAGCATGCCACGGCTATTTTGGAGCATCAGACAGGAGGTCAGGCAGCTCTGAAGTGGACTTTTTCGCAATTGCAAACTGCAGCCAATGCACTGAGCACACAACTTGTGGACTTGGGTGTCCAAAAAGGAGATCGCGTTGCCATCGTGATGCCGCAGCGGTTTGAAACGGCTGTGGCCTACATGGCAGTCCTGCAAATGGGTGCCGTGGCCATGCCCTTGTCCATGCTGTTTGGGCCTGAAGCTTTGTCATTTCGCGTGGCAGACAGCGGTGCAGCCGTGGCGCTTTGCGATGAGATTTCATCGCCTGTCTTGATGGCCTTGAAAAAAGAGTGCTCTGGGTTAAAAACGGTTTTGAATGTTCCCAAAGAATTGAAGGCTCCAAAATCCAAGTTGTCAGCGCAGAAAAAATTCAGGCCTGTTCAAACCAAAGCAGACGACCCAGCCATCTTGATTTACACCAGCGGCACCACGGGTAACCCGAAGGGTGCACTCATTCCGCACCGAGCTTTGATTGGCAATTTAACGGGTTTCGTATGCAGTCAAAATTGGTTTGGCTTTGAGCCGCATGCGTCATCTGAGGTGAATCTATCGATGTCAGCGTTGCCAACGGGGTCGAAGGCCATTTTTTGGTCGCCTGCCGACTGGGCCTGGACCGGGGGCTTGATGGATGCCTTGTTGCCTTCGCTTTATTTTGGGCGTCCTATCGTGGCTTTCAAGGGGCGCTTCAGTCCCGAGCTTGCATTTGAAATTTTGCACACGCATGGCATTACGCACAGTTTTTTATTTCCCACTGCCTTGAAAGCCATGATGAAGGCTCAAGCGCATCCACGCCAGCAATACAACATTGTGTTGAAAGGATTGATGAGCGCGGGCGAGGCCGTGGGGGATGCAGTGTTTGCCTACTGCCGCGATGAGTTGGGCGTGGTGGTGAACGAAATGTTTGGCCAAACAGAGATCAATTATGTGGTGGGCAATTGCCAAGTGTTTTGGCCTTCTAAGGCCGGCAGCATGGGGCGAAGCTATCCTGGTCATCAAGTGGCCGTGATGAATGAGCAAGGGCAGATTTGCAAACCTGGCGAGCCGGGCGAGGTGGTTGTGAATCGGTTCGATCGGCATGGCCAGCCCGACCCCGTTTTCTTTTTGGGCTATTGGAAAAATCCATCAGCCACTCAAGCCAAATACACAGGCCCTTGGTGTCGAACAGGCGATGTCGCCATTGAAGATGAGGACGGCTATCTTTGGTACCAAGGCCGAACCGATGACATGTTCAAATCCGCAGGTTATCGGATTGGCCCCGGAGAAATTGAAAATTGTTTGGTCAAACATCCTGCTGTGATGAATGCCGCTGTGGTGCCTAAACCCGATGCGGATCGAGGTGCCTTGGTCAAAGCCTATGTGGTCTTGTCTCCAGAGTTTGTGTCGCAAAGAGCCACCGCCCAAAATGTGCAAGATTTTGAAAGTCGAGTGATTGAAGACTTGCAACGACACGTGCGTGGCTTATTGGCGCCCTATGAGTATCCCAAAGAAATTGAGTTCATTGAACAATTGCCCATGACCACCACGGGCAAGGTGCAGCGCCGTTTCTTGCGTTTGCAAGAAGAAGAGCGTGCGCATCAAAAAATGTAAATGAAGTCAATCGTTCTTGTCTCAGGGGCGCTCGAATTGAAATAGGTTTTACACTCTGACCCAGACCATTTTTACCAGCAGTTTTAAATCAAGATGAAAAAAATCAAGCTCGGCACCTCAGACCTTCAGGTCACGCCCATCTGTTTAGGCACCATGACCTTTGGTGAGCAAGTGGCAGAAAAAGAAGCGCACTCAATTTTGAACCGCTCTCTAGAATTGGGTGTGAACTTCTTGGACACGGCAGAAATGTATTCTGTGCCTGCCAAAGCCGAGACTTTTGGCGCCACTGAACGCATTCTGGGCAATTGGTTTGCCAACAACCCGGGGGCACGTCAAAAAGTGGTGCTGGCCACCAAAGTGGCGGGCCCTTCCAGGGGTATGCCATGGGTTCGCGAAGGCACAGGCATGACGGCGCAAGATATTTTAAATTCATGCGATGCCAGCCTCAAGCGATTGCAAACAGATGTGATTGACCTGTATCAAATTCACTGGCCAGAGCGGCATGTGCCAGCCTTCGGCATGATGTATTTCGATCCAGCCAAAGCTGCCATTGAAACCGCCATTCACCAGCAACTCGAGGCCATGGCCAAGTTGGTCAAGGCAGGCAAGCTTCGCTACATTGGCCTTTCCAACGAAACGCCCTACGGTACCCACGAGTTCATTCGTCTGGCCGAGCAACATGGCTTGCCCCGTGTCATGACCGTTCAAAATCCTTATTGCTTGGTCAATCGCACGTTTGACAATGCGATGGATGAAACATGCCACCGTTTGGGCGTGTCTTTGCTGGCTTACTCTCCCTTGGGCTTTGGTTCTTTAACTGGTAAATACGATCAAACGGGCTTGGAGGGAGAGGGTGCACCCATGGGGCGCTTGGCCAAGTACGAGTCCATGCGAAAACAACGTTGGGCTCGTCCAAGCACCCTGGAGGCCGCACGTTTGTACAACCAATTGGCGCGCGACAATGGCATGACACCCACTCAAATGGCGCTGGCATTCTGCTACACCCGTTGGTCGGTGGCCAGCACCATCATTGGCGTGACGTCTGTGGCGCAATTGGAAGAAGATGTGAAAGTTTGGGGTACCGAACTGTCGGCCGAAGTGTTGGCTGAAATTGATGCCATTCGATTGGCTCACCGCGATCCTGCAACCTGATCTTTGAGTCAAATTGAAGCGAGATTCTGATGCCTGAAAATTTAAGGGATGTCATGCAACACCCACTGACCGTGGTGGTGTTGGCCTACCTGCTGGGCTCTTTGAGTTTTGCGGTCATTGTGAGCAAGTTCATGGGCCTGTCCGATCCTCGCTCTTACGGCAGTAAGAACCCAGGCGCTACCAATGTTTTGCGATCCGGCAACAAAAAAGCGGCGGTGTTAACTTTGTTGTTTGATGCGGTGAAGGGCTGGGTGCCAGTGGCTGGAATACTTCACTATGGCGCTGATTATGGTTTGGCAGAGGGCGCTGCAGCCGCCGCAGGGCTGGCTGCATTTTTAGGCCATTTGTACCCCATCTTTTTTAAATTTCAAGGTGGCAAAGGCGTGGCCACTGCCTTGGGCGTTTTGATGGGCGTTTCTCCCTTGTTGGGCCTGGCCGTGGCCATCACTTGGCTTGGCATTGCCGGGTACTTCAGATACTCTTCTTTGGCCGCTTTGTTGGCGGCTGTTTTGGCGCCTGTTTATTACGCCATGGCGGCCGACGGGCCATTCTGGAATTTCAATGGGGCCGTCTTTGGCATGTTGTGTGTGATGGGTATTTTGTTGGTCTGGCGACACCGCGACAATGTGAACCGTTTGCTAGCAGGGACGGAGACTAAGTTGGGCGCTAAGAAAAGTTAAATGAGTTTGAGCTCATCATTGAAGCATCTAAAAAGCGCCGTAATGAGACCAGTTCATTACGGCGCTTTTTTTCAGTCTCGAAAATTGTTGAAGCTAATGGGGATCTCGATGATGTCTTTGCGCAGCAAAGCCATGGCCGCTTGAAGATCGTCTCGCTTGGCGCCTGTCACGCGCACCGCGTCGCCTTGGATGGAGGCTTGCACTTTCAGCTTGCTTTCTTTCAGCAATTTTTGAATTTTTTTGCTGTCCTCGGTGGCAATGCCATTGCGGACTTTCAAAACTTGCTTGACTTTGTCGCCGCCCATTTTTTGCACGTCGCCTTTGTCAAGGAAACGCACATCGACGCCGCGCTTGGCCATTTTGTTGAGCAACACTTCGTCAATTTGAGTGAGCTGAAAGTCGGCGTCGCCAAACAAAGTGATTTCTTTGTCCTTCAATTCAATGGCCGCAGAAGTGCCCTTGAAGTCAAAGCGTGTGGCAATTTCTTTGGCGGTGGTGTCAACCGCATTTCTTACTTCAACCAAGTTAGGTTCGCAAACAGTGTCAAAAGATGGCATGGGGTTCAACAATCAAGTCAGAGAATGCGACAATTCTCCCATGAACGTGACCCAAAACGTAGCCCTTCAGTCTTACAACAGCTTTGGCATTGTGGCCAAAGCCTATTCCTTGCTGCGAATTCGATCTGAGGCAGACGCCATCGAGGCCCAAAAAGACTTGGAAAATTGGCGTGAAGGGCATTGCGTCTTGGGGGGCGGCAGCAACATTGTGTTAACCGGCGATGTGAAGCCGCTTGTTCTCAAAGTTGAAATTGCGGGCAAGCGCTTGGTTTCTGAAACCGAAAAAGCCTGGATTGTCGAGGCGGGTGCCGGTGAGGACTGGCACGAGTTTGTGGCTTGGACTTTGTCCCAAGGCTGGCCAGGCCTTGAAAACATGGCCCTGATTCCAGGCTCTGTGGGCGCCTCACCTGTTCAAAACATTGGCGCTTATGGCATTGAGCTTCAGGATCGGTTTGATTCCTTGGATGCGCTCGATTTGGTGACAGGCAAGCTATTTACCCTCAATGCTGCGCAGTGCGCTTTTGGGTATCGCGATTCAGTCTTCAAGCACGCCAGCAGTGGCCCTAACGGCATTGGCTTGGGCGGACGCGCCTTGATTTTGCGTGTCCGTTTTCACTTGCCTAAAGCTTGGAAGCCAGTGGTGGGCTATTTGGACTTGGAACGCAAAATGGCCGAGACGGGCATCGCAAACCCTAGCGCACAACACATCTTTGATTGGGTCTGTGACATTCGCCGCCACAAATTGCCCGACCCTAAAGTTCTAGGCAATGCAGGCAGCTTTTTTAAAAACCCCACGGTCACGCCAGAGCAATGCGCCGACATCATCGCGCGCGATCCCAAGGTGGTGCATTACCCCATGCCCGATGGCAGCATCAAATTGGCCGCGGGTTGGCTCATTGATGCCTGCGGTTGGAAGGGAAAGAGTGTTGGCAATGCTGCAGTTTATGAAAAGCAAGCCTTGGTCTTGGTCAACCGAGGTGGCGCTACCGGGGGCGAAGTGGTCACACTTGCCAAGGCCATACAGACCAGCGTGTACGAACGATTCGGTATTCGTCTAGAACCCGAACCGGTCGTGATTTAAAGCTTATTTGCCACCTTCAAGCTTGAGCATTTCGGCGCCTTCACCCAAAGACAATAAACCTGTTTGTGCATAGATGCCCAATTTGGCGCGTGTGTCGACGATGTCCAAATTGCGCATGGTGAGTTGACCAATGCGGTCGAGCGGGGTGAACATGGACTCGCCCTTTTCCATCGTCAAACGCTCGGGGTGGTACGTGAGGTTGGTCGAGGTGGTGTTCAAAATAGAGTAGTCATTGCCTCGGCGCAATTCAATGGTGACTTCGCCCGTAATGGCACGTGCCACCCAGCGCTGCGCAGTTTCGCGCAGCATCAAAGCCTGTGAATCAAACCAACGGCCTTGGTAAAGCAAGCGGCCCAGTTTGCGGCCATTGTCGCGGTATTGCTCAATGGTGTCTTCGTTGTGAATGCCGGTGATCAATCGCTCGTAAGCAATGAACAACAAAGCGAGGCCTGGCGCTTCATAAATGCCGCGGCTCTTGGCTTCAATGATGCGGTTTTCAATTTGGTCGCTCATGCCCAAACCGTGACGGCCGCCAATGCGGTTGGCTTCCAAAATAAGTTCAACAGGATCTGAAAAACTCACGCCATTCAAGGCCACAGGTTGGCCTTCTTCAAATCGCACCGTGACTTCTTCGTGTTTGACCACGCAGTCTTCGCGCCAGAAGGGCACGCCCATGATGGGCTGCACAATTTTCATGCCGCTACTTAGATGTTCCAGGTCCTTGGCTTCGTGCGTGGCACCCAACATGTTGGAGTCGGTGGAGTAAGCTTTTTCGGCTGACATTTTGTAGCCAAAGCCGTGTTGCGTCATGAACGCAGACATTTCGGCGCGGCCACCTAATTCGTCAATGAACAATTGATCTAGCCAAGGCTTGTAAATTTTGAGCGAAGGGTTGGTGAGCAAACCGTAACGGTAAAAACGCTCAATGTCATTGCCCTTGTAGGTGCTGCCATCGCCCCAAATGTTGACGTCGTCTTCCTTCATGGCGGCCACCAACATGGTGCCCGTGACGGCGCGGCCAATGGGGGTGGTGTTGAAGTAAGTCACACCTGCTGTCGAAATGTGGAAGGCACCACATTGCAATGCGGCAATGCCTTCGTGGGCCAACTGTTTGCGGCAGTCAATGAGCCGAGCCAGTTCGGCACCATATTCCTTGGCCTTGCGCGGAATTTCATCGTAGTCGGGTTCGTCGGGCTGGCCCAGGTTGGCGGTGTAGGCGTAGGGCACGGCGCCTTTTTGACGCATCCACAGCAAAGCAGCGCTGGTGTCCAAGCCACCCGAAAAGGCAATACCGACTTTTTGGCCAGCAGGGATGTGTTGAAGAATGGTTGCCATGGAAGTTCTTTCAAATGCGGGGTAGATCAACCGAAATGGCAGATGTAGTGGTATGCCTCGGTGACGCGGATTTCAAAACTTGATTGGCCAGGCACGCTGAACTTCTCGCCCGCCTTGGAGCTTTGCCAATCGGCGCTGCCCTTGAGTTTGTATTCGCAGGCGCCGCCCACGCATTCCATGATTTCTGGCGCGCCGGTATTGAAGGTGAGGGAAGAGGGCAGAACCACGCCGACTGATTTTTTTGTGCCATCGGCCAAAGTGATGTTGTGGCTGACGCATTTGCCGTCAAAGTAAACGTTGGCTTGGGTGGTGACGGAAACGTGGTCGATTTTTTCGGTGGTCATGGGTCAGGTGTCCTAGCCGCTTCACGGCAGCTTAAAGTTTGAAACTCAACCCAATATTTTAGGCGATAGCGGGGCTTGCCAAAGCCCCTCACCAAGTCTGGGTGGCTTTAAAGGACGGGTGTAATCTGCAATTTGATGGTGGGTCCGGGGTCTTTGGGCAACTGAACGTTGTATTGTTTGCCGGCAAATTCATAGACAACGTTGTAGCCCGTGAGTCGGTTTTCATAGACTTGCTGTGTGGTGCAAGTTTGCTGGGTTTGGGTTTGGCTGGATTGCGGGCCTTCCACCTTGTCGCCAGCGATGGCGCCGCCAATGACGCCCAGCATGGTGGCGATGGCGCGACCTTCGCCTTTGCCCATGGCATTGCCAATGGCGCCGCCAGCAATGGCCCCCATGGCGGCCCCCGCACCTGAGGTTTGACCTGGCACATTGATTTGCGTTTGGGTGCAAACCTGGCGCGGGACTGAAACTTGTTGGTAAACCGCGGTACGGCTAATGACGTTGCCAACTTCTTGCGCTTGAACGGGCAGCCACACTGCAAGTCCTAGCAGTACGCCACTGGCAAAAGTGGTAGAGAGTGATTGAGTAAAGATGGTGTTTGTCATGATTTTCAATTCTGAAAGAAATAATTCGAATATTGACTTAACGCGCCAGCCACAGTTCTGGTTGAAAGCCGATGGTAATTTCGACAACTTTGTTGTGATGCCATTCAATGACGGGGCGCTTGACCAGGCTGGGGTTGGCCAAAAGAAAAGGCCTCGCTGTGTCAGCGCTTTTGACGCTGGCTTGTTCTTCTGGGGTGAGTTTTCGCCAACTGGTGCCTTTTCGATTCAATACTTTTTCCCATCCCGCCACCTTGAGCCACTGGTTAAGCGCCTGTTCAGGAAGACCTTGTTTCTTAAAGTCGTGGAAGACAAAGTCATATCCCTGCTCGCTTAGCCAGGTTCTTGCTTTTTTGACCGTGTCGCAGTTGGGGATGCCGTAAATGGCAATGGCGTCGTATTTCATTTTCTGGAATAAAGGATGCTGGACTCAGCGACAATCTTACCCTTATGAAAACTTTGTCTGAATGGCTCGCATATTGCGAGAAGTTGCACCCCTTTGCCATCGAAATGGGCTTGGACCGTGTTCGGCAGGTAGCTGATCGCATGCAATTGGCCCTGAAAGTGCCTGTGATCACTGTGGCGGGCACCAATGGCAAAGGCTCCACCTGCGCCATGTTGGAGGCCATCTACCTTCAGGCGGGGTACAAAACAGGGGTGTATACATCGCCTCATTTGGTTCAATTTGAAGAGCGTTGCCGTTTGCTGGGCGAGTCGCCGAAGGCGGCAGAGTTTGCCAGTGCATTTGAGCAGGTTGAACAAGCACGGGGTGAGACCCCTCTGACCTATTTTGAATTTAGCACCTTGGCCATCTTGAAAATGATGGCGCAGGCCGAGCTTGATGTGGTCATTTTGGAGGTGGGCCTCGGTGGAAGGCTAGATGCTGTCAACTTGGTCGATGCCGATTGCGCCATCATTACCAGCATTGATTTGGACCACACGGCGCTCTTAGGGAACGACCGTGAAACCATTGGCCTGGAAAAGGCCGGCATCATGCGAGCTGGCAAATCGGTGGTTTTGAGCGACCCAGTGCCGCCCGTCACCATCATTGCGCATGCCAAAGAACTTGGCGCTGACCTCTGGTTGATGGGGCAAGACTTTAATTTCTCTGGTGATCAGTTGCAATGGTCTTGGGCTGGCAGAGGTCGCCGTTACAGCGGCTTGGCCTACCCCGCTCTAAGGGGGGCCAACCAACTGCTGAATGCCTCAGGTGTTTTGGCCGCTTTGGAAGTCATGAGGCCACAATTGCCAGTGACGGCGCAGGCCATTCGCAATGGCTTGGCCATGGTGGAGCTCACTGGCCGCTTTCAAATCGTGCCAGGCGAGCCGGTTTTGGTGCTGGATGTGGCACACAACCCCCATTCTGTGGCGGCTTTGGCCGCCAATTTGGATGCAATGGGTTTTTATCCTTGCACCCATGCCGTGTTTGGCGCAATGGCCGACAAGGATCTTCCAAGCATGCTTCAAAAAGTCCTGCCCATGGTGGATGCCTGGTATTTCACAGACTTGCCCTTGTCCAGGGCAACTTCGGCAGCCCAACTGGAGGACCAATGGCGTCAGATGAACACGCGCCAAGATGTGAAAGCCAGCCAGTACGCGTCCCCTCAAAAAGCCCTAGATGCGGCCATCGCAGCAGCAGGCCCCACTGATAGAATCTTGGTCTTTGGTTCGTTCTATACGGTGGGCGGCGTTTTGCAGAATGGCATCCCCAAACTGCATGCCAAACACCTGAGTAATTGAGACTCCACCGCATGGCTTTTTTCAAGCTTCGACTTCCTGGCCGATTTTCTTCGACCCAAACCGGCGCCGATGCGCTGTCCAACGCGCCAGCAGAAAGTGTGGAGGTCATTCGCAAGCGTGCACGTCATCGACTCATGGGTTCCGTTGTTTTGGTCTTGGGTGCTGTGGTTGGACTCCCCTTGCTGTTTGACAGTCAACCGCGTCCGGTAGCGATCGATACACCCATTGTCATTCCTGATCGAAATCAGACCAGTCCTCTAAGCGCTACAGTCGCCAGTGCCAAAACGGGTGCCAGCAAAGAAGGCTCGGCCCAAGATCAAGTCAACACAGCCGGGCAAGCAGGCGCTGCTAAAAGTGCCTTAACCAACTCTGCAGGGCTTGATCCCAATGAAGAAGTGGTCACAAAAGACAGCAAGGCAGAAGTCAAGCCAGATGCGAGGTTAGAGACAAAGCCTGAGTTGAAAGCTGAAGCGAAACCAGAACCTAAGCCAGAAAACAAAGCTGAGCCTAAGGCTGAGCCGAAAGTTGAGTCTAAAAATGACTCGAAGCTAGAAGCAAACCCTGACGCCAAAGAGTCGGCCAAAGCGAAGGCCTTGCTTGATGGAAAAGAAGCCCCCAAGGCTGGTGACGCTGTTCGATCTGTCGTTCAGGTGGGTGCGTACGCCGATCTGGCCAAGGCCAAGGAGGCGCGTGCCAAGCTTGAAAGTGCGGGCTTCAAAACCTATACGCAAGAAATAGACACCAAAGACGGCAAACGCATTCGTGTTCGAGTGGGCCCATTCGCGACCAAAGAAGAAGCAGACAAAACAGCGGAAAAGATTCGCAAATTGAATTTGCAAACTTCGGTCTTAAAGCTCTAGGGAGAGCAAATTCATGGCCTCCACCGATTGGATCCTTATCGCAGTGCTGGCTGCGTCCATGGTGCTTGGTGCATGGCGTGGTTTGGTCTACGAAGTTCTTTCTGTGTTGGGTTGGATTGCTGCTTTTTTACTGGCGCAGTGGTTTGCACCTGATGTTGCACAACAGTTGCCAATGCAGAACTCTGACCAAACCCTGCGCTATGCAGCGGCATTTGTGTTGGTCTTCGTTGCCAGTGTTTTTCTAGCAGGTTTAATTTCTGCGCTCATGAAAAAAATCATCTCTGTAGTCGGACTGCGTCCAGTTGATCGAATTCTGGGCGCCATATTTGGTTTGTTTCGCGGCTTGATTTTGTTATTGGCTTTAAGCGTTGTGGTTCAAATGACCGCTTTGCAAGAAAGTGATTGGTGGTTGGAGTCTCAAGGCGGGCCCATGCTGATGACGTTGCTCAAGGGCTTGCGCCCCATGTTGCCTGAAAAATTTGGGGCTTATTTGCCCGACTGAATGGATTGACCTATGTGTGGAATTGTTGGCGTTGCAAGCAACGCGCCTGTGAATCAGCTGATCTATGACGCCTTGTTGTTGTTGCAGCATCGCGGGCAAGATGCTGCAGGCATCGTCACGCAGATTGACCGAAAATTTCACATGCACAAAGCCAAAGGCATGGTGAAGGATGTTTTCAGAACGCGCAACATGCGCTCTCTGCCTGGTAATTGTGGCTTAGGCCAAGTTCGCTATCCCACTGCCGGCAATGCATTCAGCGAAGAGGAAGCCCAGCCTTTTTATGTGAATGCACCCTTTGGTCTGGTGTTGGTGCACAACGGCAATTTGACCAATGCCAAGGCCTTGAAGGCAGAACTCTTTTCAACCGATCATCGCCATATCAATACCGAGAGTGACTCCGAAGTGTTGCTCAATGTGCTGGCGCACGAATTGGAAAAAACCACACGTGGCTTGCCTTTAACGCCTGCCGATGTTTTCAAGGCTGTGCAAGGTGTGCATCGCCGCGTGAAGGGCTCCTATGCCGTCATTGCCCTGATTGCAGGTCATGGACTCTTGGCCTTTAGAGATCCTTTTGGCATTCGCCCTTTGTGCATTGGCAAAGGCAAAGATGGCACTTACATGCTGGCCAGTGAGTCTGTTGCGCTTGAAGGAACAATGCATCAGTTTGAGCGCAACATTGCGCCAGGGGAAGCGGTGTTCATTGACATGACCACCCAGCTTCACAGTCAACAATGTGCCGATGCACCCAGCTTGAATCCTTGCATTTTTGAATTCGTTTATTTGGCTCGGCCTGACTCTACGATGGACGGCATTTCTGTTTATCAGGCGCGTTTGAACTTGGGTGAAACATTGGCCAAGCGCGTGATTTCTACCGTCCCCCCTAGCGACATCGATGTGGTCATTCCCATTCCCGAGTCCAGTCGCCCCAGTGCTGCACAACTTGCGCAATTGCTTGGACTTCCATATCGCGAAGGCTTTGTCAAAAACCGTTATGTGGGCAGAACTTTTATCATGCCTGGGCAGGCCGTTCGCAAGAAGTCGGTGCGACAAAAACTCAATGTCATTGCCAGTGAGTTCAAGGGCCGCAACGTGCTGTTGGTCGACGATTCGATTGTGCGTGGCACCACCAGCCGTGAAATTGTGCAAATGGCCCGAGAGGCCGGTGCACGCAAGGTTTACATGGCCAGTGCTGCACCGCCAGTGCGTTATCCCAATGTCTATGGCATTGACATGCCGACCAAAGACGAGTTGGTTGCGCACAATAAATCGGTCGATGAAATTCGCCAAATCATTGACTGCGATGCACTTATCTACCAAGATGTAGACGCCATGAAACTGGCTGTGGCCAATGCGGTATTGCCCGGATTTCCTAAAGTTCAGGGCTTCGATGCTTCTTGCTTTGACGGTATCTATGTCACTGGCGATGTCTCTGATGAAGATATTGAGCGCTTGAACGAAAATCGGCCGTCTCAACAAGATGAGTCAGAAGCCGACTCCGACCGTTCGCGCTTGGCTTTGCCAAATGCCAGTTAAGCGCAATTTTGAATCATCTATTTTCGAAAAATTTGAGCCCGATATGAGCCAACATCCATTGCCTGAAAATCTCCACATTGATACTTTGGCTGTCAGGGCAGCAGTTGATCGCAGCCAGTACGGCGAAAATTCAGAGGCCATGTACCTCACCAGCGGTTATGTTCAGCCAGATGCCGAAACAGCAGCGCGCCGCTTCGCGGGTGAAGAGGATGGATATACCTATGCGCGTCTTGGCAACCCAACTGTGGCCAGCATGGAAGTGCGCTTGGCGGCCTTGGAGGGTGCAGAGGCATGTATTGCCACATCGACAGGCATGTCTGCCATTTTGCTCATGTGCCTGGGCCTACTGAAGAGTGGCGATCACGTCATCTGCTCTCACTCCATGTTTGGCTCGACCATCAAATTGATTGGCAGTGAATTTGCAAAGTTTGGGGTGCAAACTACTTTTGTCTCTCAAACTCAGGTCGCGGAATGGAAAGCGGCTATGCAACCGAACACCCGTTTGTTGTTTGCTGAAACACCCACCAACCCCCTCACCGAGGTGTGCGATATCAAAGCCTTGGCAGAAATTGCGCATGCTGGCCATGCATTGCTGGTGGTTGACAATTGTTTTGCAACGCCTATTTTGCAGCGGCCTCTTGAGATGGGTGCCGATTTGATCGTTCACTCTGGCACCAAATATTTAGATGGCCAAGGCCGTGTCATGGCTGGCGCGTTGTGCGGCTCCAAGGCCTTGATTGACGACGTCTTTGGCCCCGTCATGAGAAGCGCGGGCATGACCTTGTCGCCCTTCAATGCTTGGGTGGTTTTAAAGGGCTTGGAGACCTTGGGCATACGCATGAAAGCTCAATCCGAGCAGACCATGGCCTTGGCGCAGTGGTTGGAAGCGCAGCCGCAAGTTGCTCGTGTTTTTTATCCTGGCTTAAAAAGTCACCCCCAGCACGCATTGGCCATGGCTCAACAATCGGGCATGGGCGGTGCGGTGCTTTCTTTTGAGGTCAAAGCGCAATCGACTGAACAGGGACGCGAGAATGCTTTCAAAGTCATGAACGCCATGCGAACTGTTTCTTTGTGTACCAATTTAGGCGACGTCAAAACATTGGTGGCACATCCTGCCAGTACTTCACATGGCCGCCTCACCGAGGCGCAAAGACAAGTGGCGGGCATCCAGCAAAGTTTGATTCGTGTGGCAGTTGGCCTAGAGCACCTCGATGACTTGAAAGCAGATTTCTTGCGCGGCTTCGCTGCTCTTTAATTCGAATCACACAATGTCATCTACTCACAAGTCAGTCCGCACGCGCTTTGCGCCTTCTCCTACAGGCTTTATCCACCTGGGTAACATTCGGTCTGCTTTGTACCCTTGGGCTTTTGCCAAGGCGCAAGGCGGCATCTTTATTTTGCGCATTGAAGACACCGATTTAGAACGATCCAATCAGGCTTCGGTCGATGTGATTTTGGAGGGCATGGCGTGGCTCGGCATGAACCCCGATGAAGGTCCTCTCTACCAAATGCAGCGCATGGACCGTTACAAGCAAGTGTTGGCTGAACTTCAAGCCACGGGGCAGGTGTACCCTTGCTACATGAGCATCGAAGCACTGGATGCTTTGCGCGAACAACAAATGGCGGCCAAAGAAAAGCCGCGCTATGACGGCACATGGCGACCCGAGCCAGGCAAGACCTTGCCCCCTGTTCCTGAAGGTGTGAAGCCGGTGCTGCGATTTAAAAATCCGATCGACGGTGTTGTGGCCTGGGACGACAAGGTGAAGGGCCGCATTGAAATCAGCAACCAAGAGCTTGATGACTTGGTCATTGCGCGCCCTGATGGCACACCCACCTATAACTTTTGTGTGGTGGTAGATGACATTGACATGGCCATCACACACGTCATTCGCGGTGACGACCATGTGAACAACACGCCGCGGCAAATTAATATTTTCAAAGCCTTGGGCAAAGAGGAGCCTGTGTATGCGCACTTGCCCACTGTGCTCAATGAGCAGGGCGAAAAATTGAGCAAGCGCAATGGTGCCAAGCCTGTTACGCAGTATCGCGACGAAGGTTATTTGCCTGATGCCATGGTGAACTATTTGGCGCGCTTGGGCTGGAGCCATGGCGATGATGAAATTTTCAGTCGCCAACAATTTTTAGATTGGTTCGACCTTGATCACTTGGGCCGCAGTGCAGCGCAGTTTGACGATGCCAAACTGCGGTGGGTCAATGCGCAGCATTTGAAGGCCTCCGATGATGAGCAGTTGGCTTTGTGGGTGAAGGGCATCTTGAGTCAAAGAGGCATTGCTTCTGATGATCGCTTGCCCGCCATCTGCGGCCTCTTCAAAGACCGCTGTGACACGCTGTGCGTATTGGCCGATTGGGTGGCTGTCTTTTACGGCGATGTTGTCCCCAAAGCCGATGAAAAAGCCCAGCATGTGACCGATGCAGTCAAGCCTGCATTGGCGCTGTTGGTTGAAAAACTGTCAGCATGTGCATGGGACAAAGTATCAATTGCTTTGGTCATCAAAGAAGTGTTAGCCGAGCAAGGTTTGAAAATGCCACAGCTGGCCATGCCTGTTCGAGTTTTGGTCATGGGCACAGCACAGACCCCTTCTCTAGATGCTGTACTGGCCTTGTGTGAGAAGCAAAAAGTTTTAGAGCGCTTGAAAAACGCATAAAAACCTGTCTATAATCCATTTCTCGACACCTGCGAGGGGTGCCTGCAAGGGCGTCACAAAGGGGGTATAGCTCAGCTGGGAGAGCGCTTGCATGGCATGCAAGAGGTCAGCGGTTCGATCCCGCTTACCTCCACCACAGTGTCGAATCATTGATTGAAGCAATTCAATCGAGTCCAGGTTATGACCCTATCGTCTAGAGGCCTAGGACATCACCCTTTCACGGTGAGTACCGGGGTTCGAATCCCCGTAGGGTCGCCAAGTTTTGTTGCACTTGGCTTTGTTGTCAGCGTTAAGCT
>Ga0214921_10007091_pt1 | contig 15058 bp, 16 predicted proteins | sample LL1505_MetaG_FD_177992 | JGI IMG/M metagenome (GOLD analysis project Ga0214921, IMG submission 177992) | Freshwater microbial communities from Lake Lanier, Atlanta, Georgia, United States - LL-1505 | ecosystem: Environmental > Aquatic > Freshwater > Lake | place: USA: Georgia | collected... | reverse complement strand
GCTTAAACGGCGAAAAAGAAGCCGTGAGAAGCGATCCATTTCCCGCCGGTGCCGTGACTGAGGCCGGCTGAATCACGGAAGCCGTCGTCATGCCTGCCCCATCGTGGCTCGGGTCCCCGATCATATGACCGTGGGCGACCCACCCCCCAAAGCACGGCACCCAAAGCGCCGCCAAGAAACGAAGGAAAGAACGAAAAAAATCAATTCTCCTTAAGTCACTGATGGAAGAAATCATCGGATAAGGCCTCTGCTATAAATAAGCACAAGTTCCTAATTTTTCAACGACCTTTACTCCTTCCTGCCCGGGTCGCCAACCAGAAATTTAAAGAAACCTTCCACCTCAACCCCTCCACCCCGACCGGCGTCGGGGCTTAACCCCTTAATCCCTTAATCCCTTTCTTCTGTGCCCCCTGCCCCCTCTCGCCTTCCATTTATCCCCGCGCAGCGGGTTCAGAACGAAGGACGGGTCACCCCACAATCTCGCAAAACGCCGGTTGCGACCGCGGCTGTGGCACCGGCAGATTCTCCTGCCGTAATCCTTCCAGGTGGAACTCGATCGTCTCCCGCATCCGGCTCTCCGTTTCCTCACGGCTCGCCCCGGTGGCCACACAGCCGGGCAGGTCTGGGGAGTAGGCGGAAAAGCCAGTCTCCGATGGCTCCAGGATGATGAGATAACGGCTCATGGTTGTTTCAGACCCGACTGCTTGAAGATACTATTTTGGGTCCCGGGGGCAAGATCGTCCCCAGGATGACCCGCCACTGTCACCAGACCCCTCTTAGTCGGATGCTTGTACTGGCGATGGCTCCCCTTGGTTCGGGCCAAAAACCACCCATCATCCAAAAGCTTTTTCAGCATATCCCTTACCTTCATGCGATTCCTTCAACAAAATCACCCCCCATCCAGGATCAAACCGCTCAAAACTCAAAAGGGTTCAGTCATTTTTAACTTTTCTACATTCTCACATTTTCACCTTCCCACTTTCTCACTTTCTCACCTTCACACCTCCGAAAATTCCCTCCACCTGCCCCCTTTTCCTTCCACTAATCTTATGACACACGCACCCCTTGCCCCTTCTCCGCACCTATGGCAAATCAACTACTGCATCACGAGTTCGGTTCAGCCCTCAAAGCTGAACCGGCGCCAACCGGAGGAGGGACTCACGGTGGCTTGGAGGAGACCAAACGTTTCCTCTGATGTGCGAGGTCATACTGCCTCGAACAGAAATCCCCCCTCATGGTGCAAGGAGATTCAAAAACCATGAGCGAAAAAAGCTATCCCCAAAAAGACGAACCCAAGCTGGTCTTTCTGTCCCGACCTGCCCCCGGCCAGAAATATGAGGACTGGGTTGATTCCGTTGTCGACGAGCTCTTCAAGCCCGGCGGCCTAGCCGATGGCAAGATCGTCCAACCCCGCAACCCCCAATTCCCAGGAGGTAACTAACCATGGCTAAAATCATCGACCTCGGACTAAAGAAAGCGGACGACCCCATCTTCACCGAAGGGATCCGCTTCATCTCCATCCGCAAACCCACATCACCGGTAGGGGCCGTTATCCCTAACGGCCCGTGCCCAGACCCCACAACCCCCACACCAACTAAGGAAACCCCACATGAACCCTCAAACTAAACTCAAACTGTCAACCTGCCTCTCAGCCTTTCTGCTTCTGAGTTCCGCATTTTGTCGTAGCGACGACACGCTCTTCGACAACTTCGGCAGCTACGTAAGCATTGAACATCAGGAGGGGCTGGATACCGACAGCGTACTCATCGTCTCCCAAGGCAACGTCTTTATCGGAGACGTCGACGAAAACGGCAACTTCAACGCTCTCGGGACCCGGGCAGGCACCTCCGTCTGGGGATCTCAGACCGGCCAAAGCCAAGTCATCCTCCTTCGCACCCCTGTTGACGGGAAATAAACAAACAACCATGAGCAATAAAAACAAATCCACATCCGACACCCCCGCCTCAACCCCGGGATTCACTCCCAAACGTTTTAAGGGGATCGACTACACCCAGCGGCCCCAGTCCTATTGGGACGACTCCTCGGTCCTCCACGCCACCCTTCGCAACGTGAAGGGCGAAAACCGGCGTCGCCTAATCCGGGATTTCCATTCCCTAGAGCAGCTCGACAAAGTCGAACCGGGCCTGGCCAAGGACATCCTCAGCACGCCCGAACGCGAATCCCTAGGCCGGATCCACCCCACTTTCCTCGGTGGGGAATATCTGCCCGACTACCGGACGGCCGAAACGGAAATCGCCCGCATCGTCTTGGATTCCACCCTCCGGGATGTGATCAGCCTGCGTGCCCGCCGGACCAAGACCGGACTCCTCCGTTACTCCATCGTCGACGAGTACGAGGGCATCTTTCTTTTCCCCAAGCTCCCGTCCCGGAATCCCCTCACCTTGGGCCAGATTGTCGACTGGATCGACCAAACGAGGGTCGAGGATAACACCGATGATGGCTACGGGCTTGGCCTCACCTACACCGTGAGCAACCACTCTCAGGGCGACCTGGGCGATCGCCTCGAATTTTTCACCACCGTGGAATCAGAGCTCTACCCCCAACTCACGGAACATTACCGCAAGCTTGCGTCCGAATGGGTCTTCCAGAAGTTCGTCGAACACCAGGAAAGTGAAACCAGGGCCGGCCTAATCAAAAGCCTGATTGAGGAAGGTAAAGCCACCGACGAAGCGGATGCCATTGCCATGCTCAAGGAACACGGCTTCTGAAAAATAACATCACCGACCACCTAAATAAAACTGATCAAAAGGAGAAAATATATGAATACCCGCGAAGCAATATGGACCCTAGTAAAGTTGGCATTCATCATCATAGCCAGTTGCTGCGCTATCAGCGGTGGATGTGCAAAGGGTAGAGCGGATGATGCAATCTGGAATGCAGACGGCTCCTATGCCGGCCATACCACGGACAATGGGAGTTACTACTCAGTCTGGGGAGTGAACGGAGCCTACAAGGGCCATATCGATAAAGATTGGGCCAACCCCTACGTACCCAAAATAGATCGAGGGACAGAATGATTTCGCACCTTGCACCTCTCACCTTCCACTTAAAGCCTTTTAATATCAAATGATCAAAACGTCGGTGTTTTCGCTCATATACTTTTCACAACTAGTACCGTTTTTGTCCTAGGTCTGTCTTCAATATGGACACATATGGAATCGTTTAAGTGTGCAAACAATGGCGTCAAAAACCTATCCCCAACCCAGGAATTCCATTGTCGATCTACGGACAAGAGCTTTTATGATCAATTTCAAGGCATGAAGATCACCTTCTGGAAATCATTTGGAATGGGGGTTGCCGATATCGAGCTTCCGCCCACAGTTTTGGCGTCTCTAAAGCGCGAATTCGCCGACGAGATGCACGCCCTTAAGTACGTTGTGTTTAACGCTTCAAATGGACGGTTAACTCCAATTTCGAACGAAGAGATCGAACAAATCCTGGGAATCGCTGATACGGCCAAAAGGTATAGCCTTAACCACATTGAATTCAGCACTGCATGCAGAAACTTCTGCACTCGGTATTCAAAAGCTACCGAAACTCTAAATCAGAAAAGTGCCCCAATAAAATCAGTCAAAGGCGCTCAACCCATTGAGCAGCTACCTATACCAAAACCTGGTCTGACTCTCTTTAGGCGCGACAGCAGACGCAAAGGTTCATGCTCCGTTGTATCTCTTGAGGAGTCCTTCACTTGGGTTCAATGGCATCACAATAAAAAAAGGACCAAAATCGCCACAAAGAACCTGAGAAGCCCAAGACTTTATTCTCTTAAGCGGTTATACTGAATGATGAACGGCCACCACAAGAAACCCACAGTCGCGAGCCTTTATGCGGGTATCGGTGGAATTTGCCGCGCCTTTGAAAGAGCTGGAGCCACGATGATTTGGGCCAACGAATTTGACCCTCATGCTCAACAGACATACAGCTTTAACTTCAAGCATAAGCTTTTGCCTGGGGACATATCTGATTACGAAAAGCGAATTAATTACCTTCTTTCTGAGAAGGCCACTCCTGATGAACGTCTTGAGAAACCCGACATCTTAACCTCCGGGTTCCCCTGCCAGGCCTTTTCTATTGCGGGGAACAGACTTGGCTTTGACGACCTCCGTGGGTTGCATTTCTTCAGGACTATGAGCTTCTTAAAGAAGCTACAGCCTCAGGCCTACCTATTTGAAAATGTAAAGAACCTCCAGACACACAATAAGGGAGACACTATCGAAACGATTAAAAAGACAATCCACCAAGCTGGGTATTCATATGTGATAAAGACCCTTAACACAATGGACTATGCAGATATTCCGCAGAATCGTGAACGGGTATTTATTATTGGCTTCAAGGATGAATCACATTTTAACAATCCAGAACAGTGCAAGATGGCTTCCTTAAAACAGACAAAAAGAACGGAGGCCTTTTTAGAAGGTTTCCCAAAACCGGTTAAGTTAAAAAGATCAGTCAGAGATTTGCTCGAAGATAATGTAGATTCTGGCTATTATTACGAGAAGTTCAGTTGCCACGCCCAGCTAAAAGAGTTCGTGACCAAGAGGGAAACAGTTTACCAATGGCGCAGAGTCTACGCCCGGGAAAACAAGAATAATGTGTGTCCTACTCTTACAGCAAATATGGGCACTGGAGGGCATAATGTTCCTCTGGTTTTAGACAAGAAAGGAATTAGAAAGCTTACCCCAAGGGAGTGTGCTCGCTTTCAGGGATTTGAAGATAACGAACTCATTTTTCCGAAAGGTTTGGCAGCAAGCCATCTGTATAAACAAATAGGGAACTCTGTAACTGTCCCAGTTGTAGAGAAAATAGCATCAGCCATATTAAAAGCGATTTCATAACATGTTTCTTCATCGACAACCAAAAGAGCACCGAACTAGGTACTTTAACCTGCTACAAAGAGTCGCGGCACTTTCCGGCTTGTGCACCGAAAGCAATGTAAACAGCCAGATTCCATATCTTTATTACCGGACGCATGAAATAGTTTTTTCACATTCTTTCTCAGTAAAAAGCAGAACAAGGGAAGACATTTCGATCGACGCCCAACAAGACTCACTTGGAATAGGACTTAAGACTTTTAACCAAAAAGGCAAGGGTCAGATGGAGAAGATTGCCGAATTTAATAAGGATTTTTCTAGCTACAAAAAAGCAAGTCCGACTGACAAAATGCGTATTATTTCTGAACTCTACAATAAACGACTTAACGACGCCTTGAATTTATACAGCTTGGAATACTTTGCTTTCTCATGTGTAGCCAAATCCCCTGGTCAGATGCTTATTTTTGACACGGCCATGGACTTCATAAACCTAAAAAGACTTAAACTCGCTAATTCTAGTAAGAGCCTAGGTTTTACTGATGGAAGTCATAGTTATACTTTTTCAGAATCAAAAAGCACATTAAAGAGGAGATTCCTCTTACCCGTATCAGACAATGTTTTCACATTAAAGATCGATATTCTTCGCGACCCTCTCGGGTTTCTAGAAACTACTGACTTCAAGGACCTCGCAACCAATAAAGACTCTTCTTTCGTTCTTCTCCCTTTATCTAGTTGCGAAAAGAGCGGGTTAAACCAATGGAATGCCAAAGGCAGAAAACGAGACATGAATGAGGTTTACGTTCGGATTCCAAAATGGATTCACAGATGCTTTGCGGGCTTTTTTCCAGAAAGAGACGTTGAATTTGCTTTAAACCTACCGAGTCGAAGAGTTCTTTCAGCAAAGATTTGCCAAGACGAAGGAAAAGCATTAATGAGCAATCCGAACAAGGCCATGGGAGTTTGGTTGCTCCGAGATGTATTAAAGCTTCCAGAAGGACAGGTCTTAACGGACGAATACCTTCAAGAAATGGGCATCGACTCAATTAAGGTTACAAAGGTGAATTCCCATACTTTTGATGTTGATTACATGCCTTACGGAAGCTTTCTTGATTTTAAGACGAGCCGTTTATAAAGCGCTTTTTGTTTTTGCACATAAGTAATTGCCTAATATTGACGAGCTTTAAGAAACTACATATTTTTTGAATATGGCACTAAATAAGCCAAGAAGGTTTGAGGCTATACCCGGAGCAAAACGAACATTAAACGCCTTGCGTAAGTTGGGCTATGATTTTAACTCCGCTGTTGGAGATGTTGTAGATAATAGCGTTGCCACACCGTCAAAAAGTATTTTTATTGATCTCAGCTGCGATGGCAGATGTTTTTCATTGTCAATACGTGATGACGGCGCCGGAATGAATCTAGCAAAGCTTCAAGAGTCACTTCGACATGGGGCAGATGTTGAGTACAAAAAACAGGCCCTAGGGAAATTTGGTATGGGCTTAAAAACAGCTTCATTAAGCCAGTGCCGAAGACTACGTGTAATTACAAATAACACAGATCGCCCAACCAATGTTATCAGTGGAGTGTGGGATCTTTCACATGTGGAAAAGACTAATAGTTGGGAAGTGCTTATTTACGATAATAAGATGCTAGCCAAAGATTCTTACACACGTCATCTTCAACATTCAAAAGGAACCATAGTTATTTGGGAGGATATGGATGTTTTAGATAATCAATTGAGATCTTTTGAAAGAAAAGGCAGTGCAGATAACTGGGTAGGACAAGTAACTGGAGAATTAAAGCTATATCTCAGAATGACTTTCGGAAGATATATCGATGGGTCAACATTTAATAATAGAAAGATCCGTTTCGTTTTCAATGGGCAGAAGTTGACGCCTTGGGATCCCTTTTGTTCCAAAGAAAATAAGACTCAATGCCTAAATCATAAAGCTTTTGAGTTCAAACCAGAGCCAAAGGCTCAACCAAACGCGAAAGTATTCATAAAGTCATATGTTCTTCCTGAAAAAGATGGGTTTTCAAATCGCCAAGCATGGGAAGCAGCAAAGGGTTTATTGCATTGGAACGACTCTCAAGGTCTTTACGTTTATCGAAACGATCGACTTATCCATTATGGCGGATGGCTTAGAGTTCGAAGTAAGAGCGAACACACAAAGTATGCTCGTGTTTGTGTAGACTTCGACGATTCCCTTGATGAGGTGTTTGGTCTCACAGTTGACAAACAAAAGATCGATTTGCCTCCAACTGTTAGAACTTTTATCGAGGAAAAGACAATATCAGCATGTCGTATTGCAAAGACCCGCTCGGAGAAGCGTCGCCCAGATTCTAGTGTCAATCGTGCAAGCAATAAGATTGCTCAAGAGGTTTTTACCCACGCACTAAAGAAACATGGTATCAAAACATCTTCACATCACGATGATCGGGTAAAAGTAGTCAATCTGAATGGACATGAGATTTACAATTCTAACATAAGTCGTTTTTTTCAGGACAGTACGGTTGAGCCAGGAGACGTTTCAGACGGTCGTTTATGGGAACTCTGTCCTTTTATTGGAAATAAGTTTAAAGTCGCACTAAATAAGAATCATCCTTTTTACTCTGAGGTTTATGATTCAGGAAATCCAGGTCTTATTAAGTACATCGACTGCATCATTTCTTCAATTGCTTACGCAGAGCTCCGAATTCGCACCAAAGAAAGTTCTGTTATTTTTACAGAGATTAGAGATTCGATTTCTGAAACGCTTCGTAACATGGCATGCTCTGATGGTTTTAAACGAAACCAAAAAGCAAATAACAAGAAAAGTAGATGAATGCTGATATTGATACCGCCAGGTTCTTAGCGCGTAAGTATATAAGACAAAATCCTGATGCCGATCTTGCAGGTTTTCTGAAGAGCTATCGTTGTTTCCTAAACAAAGATCTTTTTTTAAGCGAGACACAACGTTCTGATATTGAGAGGGAGGTTTTACGAGGGGTCGAAGCTGAGCGTTTTGCTATGAATGTAGATATTGAAGATCCTGCAGGTCTTTCAGATCCAGAAAAGCATATTGAATGGTATCTTGAGTGGCGTGAAAAGCATCCAGAAAAGGATCGTCGCTGGAATCTATTAAAGACTTTTTTGCGAAGTAAATACGAAAAGACGCAGACACTTGAACAAGCTGAAACGGCCCTTCGTTCAATTGATGAATCATCTGATGCAGTGCTTGAGTATATGGAAAATCCACAGGGTTTAGCACCTTTTCAGTCGAAAGGGCTTGTCATTGGTTATGTTCAGAGCGGGAAAACAGCTAATTTTACAGCGGTCATCGCAAAAGCTGTAGATGCTGGATATAAACTTATTATAGTCCTCGCAGGAATTCATGAGGTTCTTCGTCAACAAACACAAGATCGACTAGATTCCGAACTAACCGGCATGACATCGAGGGTTGATATGCCTCATGTTAATCCAAGCGAACTTGGCTTCGATGAATGGACCAGACTTACCACTCATGCACAGGATTTTGCTCCTGGCCCACACCCCTTTTTTGAGCAGGTTATTAAAAAGCCGGGCCCGATACTTGCTGTAATGAAAAAGAACTGTTTTGTCTTACGAAAACTCCATGCTTGGGCTAAGTCAGCGCAATTGGATATTCGTAAGCAGGTCCCTATTTTGATTGTTGATGATGAGGCCGATCAAGCCTCTATTGACACAAAGTACGACCCTACAGCTGCCACAGATAACACCGATCCCTCAAAGACAAATGAGCTTATCCGAAGTATTCTTTCCCTGTTTGACAGGCACAGCTATATCGGATACACCGCAACACCTTTTGCAAATGTCCTCATTGATGCAAAGACAGACGAAGAAAGTCTTAATAGAGATCTTTATCCACGAAACTTTATTGTTTCACTTCCAAAACCTCCGGATTTCCTTAGCTACATGGGCGCTGAGAAGATATTTAATAGTGGCTGGGACAAATACCTCGTAAAGATAATTACCGATGAGGCAGCTGTAGCACTGGTTGGCAGAGGGCGCTCCGCATCGGCTCGGCCTGCCGGACCTACGCAAGATCTTATTGATGCAATCCAAACGTTTTTACTTGCTGGTGCTGCACGTCGTCAACGTGGGGATACGCATGCACCACTTTCAATGCTTATTCATACGAGCCCCCTTAAAAAGAACCATGAGAAGATGATGAGAGTTATCGAGGATATTATTAATAGTTTAAGAACACGTCATGAAGACAAAAGGCAGTCAAAGGTTCTCGATGAAGAGTTGGAGAATAGATGGAAGAAGGATTTCATGCCAGCTACTCAGAAAATACAACCAGATATAGATATAGTTCCATTTTCTAGTATCCGCTGTTTTGTAAGAAAGATACTAAGTGAGATTAAGGTTCTTCAGCTTAATCATAAGTCTGAGGATAAGTTAGATTATGAGAATAATCCGTCACAGGTAATAATTGCTGTCGGTGGAAATCAGCTTTCGCGCGGATTAACTCTTCATGGACTACTTGTAAGTTTGTATTTACGACCTTCGTACCAGTATGACACGCTTTTGCAAATGGGACGCTGGTTTGGATATCGTCCAAACTATGAAGACTTAGTACGCATATTTACTACACAGAGATTATCAGATTGCTTCGAACATTTAAGCCTTGTCGAATCAGACTTACGAAGCCAGATAGCCCGTTACAGATCCGAAGGCATGACACCTATTGATTTCGCGCCACGGATCCGTGACCATACACATCTTCGCGTTACGGCCAAAGATAAAATGGGGACGGCAGCTAGTATTGGAGGTTTTGCGCTTTCAACAGCATCCACCTTTTGGCTTCCCTTAGATAAGCCAGATGTTCTTCAGGCAAACCTGGAGCTTGGCAAGCAGTTCGTTCTTAGTACCCATAAAGTTAATAGATTTGAGAAGAAAGATGGTCCAGGAGGATACTTGTCGAAGAATGTAAATGGTAACAGTGTTCTGCAGTTTCTTAAACAGTACAGGTTTTCACAGCCCGATGAAATTGACGGTGCAGGGTTAGATTCGCCTAAGTTACTTGAATACGTAGAAAGATTATTAGGGAGCGGCGAACTCCAACGCTGGAATATCGGTATTGCAAGTCCTGAACTAAATCCAGATACGCCTAGTGAAGATATTATACCTATCGGGGATTTAAGAATTGTAAAGGTAGTTCGTAACAGGCGTCGAAATGAAGGTCGTAAAGGTTTTCGAGTAGGTTCTATGACGAACCCAGCAACTCTTCGTCTTGATCGAAGATCTATAAAGGAGGAGCTTTTCTCGAAAGGTTCACGCGATATTCCTAACAAACCATTGCTAGTTTTATATTTTGTAAATAAGAACTCAAAGCCTCAACGTCCTAAGCAACAGAAGAACTCAAGTAAGACTTCTGCTACTGAGATCGAGTTGTTTAAAGATATTCCGTACTCTAAACGAATTGATGTTCTTGGTTTAGGATTTGTTTTCCCAGATTCAGCTATCGACGGCGCAGGTTATGTTATGCAACGACTAAATGAAACTTGAATTAATTGATGCGTCGATTTGGGACGACCTACAAAGTCGACCCAAGGTTAGTGAGGGGTATGTTTCCACGGAACTTTTTCTTGAGAATGGAAAGAACGGAAGAATTTATCTTTTTGCTTCTAAGGATAAATCACTTCATTGCGCGGTAAGTCTCGGAAAAGTAAAGCCTAGCAAGAAAAGACAACGTCCTGTTCAAGGCTTAGAAATTAATGAACTTTCACTGAACATTCGTAACTCTGAGCGCTCTTCATTTATTGACATACGTTGCAGCGCAGAATATAAAGATATTTTCACATGGTTTGTTAAGGAAGTTGGAATCCATCATCTACTAAATGGACTTCCCCCTCGGGATGCTGTTGCTAAAGCTTTAAATACAGGTCGTCGTTTTTGGCGGAATCCAGGGGGAGATGTCATGGATCTTCAGCGACAGCTAGGGCTTTGGGCTGAACTTAATTGCTTTCGTGAATTACTTACAATATTAGACAGCCCTCCAGTCACTGCTTGGACTGGGCCTATTGAAGAAGATTATGATTTTTGCTTTACGAAAACACTTGTGGAAATAAAGGCGACCCTACGCCCTCGGCATGTGCATGTGATAAGCAATTTAAAACAGCTCGATGAACCTAAAGGATTAAGCCTTTTTGTTTGGTCTATTTCTGTTGCTAAGGATGACAAAGGAACCTCTGTTTGGGAGGAAATGATGCTTATTTTGTCGGAATTAAAGAACAAACCTGATGTTCAGGAACTTTTCCTTGCTAAGATTGTGAAAGCACAGCTCCGTGCTGACCATGAAAAAGCCTATACTATTAATCGATTCAGTATAAGAAATCGTTTTATTTATCGGGTTGAAAAGAATTTTCCTAAAATCACGTCAGATTCTTTTAAGGTTCCGCTTCAGCGTGAGATTCTCGGAGTCAAATATACAGTAGACCTCCAAGATGTGGCACAAACATTAGAAGCTGATTTCATTAAAGCTATTAAGCGTGGGTAATTAGCTGTACAGTGCTTTGCGCTATAGAACCTTTGATTTTTCTTTTCCATTTATTCAACACCCCCCTTCTTTTCCAACACCTTAAAATATTTAAAGCGCTAACTGACCCTTACTCTCGCGGGGTTGTCTCCAACCAGTAGTTGCGGATTTTATTGATAGTTTGCGCAACTCTGAAGATCTAGGCGTTCCTGACCCGCCTCATCGTTGCCCCATCTTGCCACTTTATGGTCTCTCTGATTTCATCAAAAACCATGTCCGCAAGGTTTTTACGTACTCTTCCGGTAAGCCATGATCACGACAACCCTGGAAGATCTTTGCCGCATATCCCGAGGTAGGTTTTTTGGAGGCTACTGGTTCCACAACAAAGTAGGTAAAGGCGTTGATTACCTGCCCTGTTTCCCGGCTTCTTACGAGAAAGTCCTTTTCATTACGAATATAGTGCCTTCCACCATCTTTGCAGCCTTCACTCACATCTAGCCTAGTGATGTCCTCTTCAGTGAGTTGATAAAGTGCACCAAGAACCTCATCTCCGGGCGAGCAAACAATCCCAGCATAATAATCTACCCCATTATCCCCCTTTTTATTGCAAACTACCCGATGGTTTGACAAAGCGGCTGTTCCTACCAATTGGTGACCAGGGCAACGCTTCCGCATTTGATCTAGTGAAAGATTTGAGCCGAAGGCGAAGTAGAGCCTCTTTTCGTCCTCTGCCTTTGGAATCTTACTCAAAGCCCGGCCCTTCCAAATTTTTTCGAAACTGGTTTCCCTCCTCATCCTGGGAATGCAATACCATCATGGCATCATCAGGCCAGATATGGTGCTCCTTTGCAACTTCCAGCATCAGGAACGCCCGGGTCAGCATGGCCCTTAAGAGTGGCTTAGCATCCTCCGGCTCTGGCTGGTTAGCCGCCAGGTGCTCCAGCGCCGCCTGTGCCAACAGCTCGTAAAAGCCGTACTTGTTGCCGTAATCCAGCCAGCCGTCGAACAAGTCCCGCATCTGGAACACAAACCAAGTGGCCGGCCCCGCATGCCTCGTCCGTACAGTCAGGTCATGGTCAAAGTACTTCGGATCATTAAAGTCCGTCTTAAAGTCACTTGTGATCCGGATATCCGCCCCCCTCCACTCCACCATCCCCCTCACCTCCACTGTCCTACTTTCCCGGGATTGTAGGACAATCCTCTCCATTTCAGGATGTACCCAGGGCCCTCCCTCCTCAATCGCCCTTCCCATATTCATCAACCCATCCTCAATCGCCTCCGGCCCCTTCACCTTGAATTTCGTTTCCTTGTTCTTATCCATTTCCTTTTTTCCTTTATTCATCATCCCCACATCTTACCCAAACCCCTAGGACAAATACGGACCTACCACTCGTGCTGCTATCCGCCATTTGGCCATTTTATTAGTCGGCTTCTCAAGGTTATTGGCTTGATAGCTACTTATTAAATGGGTATTTAAAGGGGTCTGTCCTATGCGAGCTGTTATTTCAGCATCTTATGAAACGCTATTAAGCATGAAGAGACGATCCTTAATATTCCTTAAAGCACATTCAACCCCAACCATGCTTTTTATTAGAACGAGCATATGCTTCGATTTCTTTATTTTGGGGGTAGTGGCCTGATACGGTAATAGGCATGAACAGGTTGCAAACAGCTTTACTGGTATTTTTTGGCTTCTCGGGGGCACTGTATGCACAAGCACCCCTCAAAGATCTTGCCACTGAAATTGATGCCAAAAGAATTGCCTTGGAATCTGCGACTGGAAACGGTGCATCTTCAGGAAATGCGGTTGAGGGTTACTTGGTAAATCAGAATTCCGAAGAAGTTCACATTGATATTTCATTACTTCGACCACTTTTCATGCGCAATCGTGGTCTTGGACAGAACATGGTTGCAACACGCGTACTTCTTGCTGGTGGTCGTTACTTCTCCGAAGACAAAAGATCTTTTATCTCATTGAAGCCTAAGGAACGCACCCCAGTTGAATTTGTTGCCTACTGTGTTGATTTTGAAAAGGACAACCCGACTCGCACAGACTCATTTTCATTAGAAACTTCTCCAGCTTCTTTAGATCATGTGATGAAGGCAATTATAGACTACTCCCGGCAAAATCCTTTAACGGAAATCACCGCTGCCGCTCAAGCAGCGATATGGTTAGCCGATGGAATATCCATCGAAAAAATTCGAACAAAGTTCAACGTTAGTCCATCAGATGAGATACTTGCACGTTCATTTACGAAATAGATAGGGCATAAGACCTTAAGTTATCGTTCAGACTGCCAATACATGCTTCGCACCGGTCCATATAGGGCACCTGGACATAGATCGACTCGTTAAAGAGCGAGTGGGTGTTCGACTCCACCGTACTCAGCGTTCCCAACACCTCCCCACTCGTTGAGACCACCACCGGTCCTTCGGTAGCCCACTGGGCATGCTCCACAGGGCCCAAGAGGGATTGTGTCGAAAAGTCTCCCGTCAAAGTACCTGTCGGGTTCGAGATCGAATCGATCAACGCCTGATTGGCATTGAGGATCCCATAATATCCGTCCGCGTCCTGGGCCCGGCCTTCCATTCCCTTGCCCAAAAATAAAATTCCAATCACCACCCAAGTCATCATCCTACTTTCCCGGGATTGTAGGACAGTTTTTTTCTGTTTTTTCATTCTACCATTTTTAACTAAGGGGTAGGACATCCACAGGGCTATGAGGTTTTTTCCATGTGCTAGCAGTTCACGTATTGAATTGGGTTTTGACCACCTTTCACCAAGTACTTGGATACGTCTTTACCCAAATATCTGCTACGGATCGGCTCCTCGGCCACTTTCCCATCGAATTGCCAGCGCCCCCGATATCTTTCACTACCACTCATCCTCTCCTTCAGTTCTTCAAGGCGATACTTAAAGCTTTTCCAGTTTGCTGGCTCCCAACTAATGGTTTGGTAAACCTCTTTGACCACGCCTTGATAAACAGCCAACACGTATTTCACCATGTCCCTCTTCGGGCCGATTTTCCAGATACCCCGTGTTGTCTCGTACAGCTCCTCGGCGTTCATGCCATGTCGATAAAGTTGATTGATCCGAATCACCAGAATTCCACGATCGCGGATATTACCTTTAGGTGCGTCGTATAAGGCAACCAACTCCTCCAACCCCATCTTCCCATGGGAGATAGCCTGATAACCTCGTACCTCGTTTGACAACTGGTCGACACCAATCAAATCGATCAAAGCTGCCTCGATCTTCAGGGCCGCTTCATCATCCTTCAGGCCATGAGTGAGAATTTCAATCTTTGGCTCTAGCCCTGCCTTTTTGATTTCACGGATTTTTCGCCCCTTGGCCCCGTCTTTTTCTTCCTTGAGATGATCAAAGGCTCTTTGTCCCTTCCCTTTGCCAATGTAGAAGACCTTCCCGTCCCGCGGATCCCGGTAGAGATAAACGTAAATCCCTACTTTTGAGATCACAGCACGCGTGAACATTTTATGACCTTAAACTAGTTTCTATAGCGGGGGGGAGTTATTTGGTCCTGAGGGTTGTCTCCAGCCAGTAGTTGCGAACCTTGTATAGGGTCTGGCCGTCGTTGGAGATCCAGGCGTTCCCGACCCGCCTCGTCGTCGTTCCATCCTGCCACAGGATCGAGTTACCCAACTCGTAACCCCCTCCACGTCCGGCCCAAAGCCCCTCCTCCTCCGCGAAGACACAACCCGCCC
>Ga0214921_10007089_pt1 | contig 15065 bp, 12 predicted proteins | sample LL1505_MetaG_FD_177992 | JGI IMG/M metagenome (GOLD analysis project Ga0214921, IMG submission 177992) | Freshwater microbial communities from Lake Lanier, Atlanta, Georgia, United States - LL-1505 | ecosystem: Environmental > Aquatic > Freshwater > Lake | place: USA: Georgia | collected... | reverse complement strand
CTTCGCCTGAAAAATAGTTGTGGCTGATGCCATTGATCAAGCCCACATCATCAAGGGGCAAGACGTTGGGGCGCATCAGGTAAAAGATCAAAAACATTTCGGCCGTCCAGCGGCCAATGCCCCGGATGGCCACCAACTCATCAATGATGGCGTCATCGCTCATGCTGGCCCATTCAGCGGTGCTGAGCAAGCCGCCGTCAAAGTGCAATGACAAGTCCACCAGGTATTCCACTTTGCGCGCGGACAAACCCGCTGCGCGCATGTCGTCCACTTTGAGTTTGAGCACATTGGCCGGGGTCATTTTGCGTGGCAGCACGGCGAATTTGTCCCACACGCTTTGCGCGGCTTTGACCGAGATTTGCTGACCCACGATGGAGCGCGCCAATGTCATGAACGCATCCCCACGCGACTGCAAGCAAGCGTCCCCAAACTGGGGGATGAGGCGGCGCATCACCCGGTCTTTTTTGGCCAAGTGCTTGCAAGCCTCCTCCCAGTATTCGGGGGTGGCCACTTTGATGACCGGTGGTTTGCTGGGCATCAACCACGCTCCCAGGTGGTGCCAGTGGGCGAATCTTTGAGCACCACACCTTGCGCCGCCAGCTCTTGGCGAATGCGGTCTGCGGTGGCAAAGTCGCGGTCTTTTTTGGCCTGGGCGCGGGCTTGGATCTGCGCTTGGATGTCTGCCTCGCTGAGGGTCACGCCCATTTGCAAAAAGGCTTGCGGCACTTGTTGCAGCAAACCCAGCACCCCGCCCAAAGCTTTGAGCAAGCCAGCCAGCTCGGCAGACAAGCTCCGGTTCACTTCGCTGGCCAAGTCAAACAACACAGCCACAGCTTCGCTGGTGCCAAAGTCTTCGTTCATCGCGGCTTGGAAGCGCTGTGCATGGGGTTGCTGCCAATCAATGGCCACCACAGGTGCAGGCGGCACCGCAGCCAGAGCGGTGTACAAGCGCTTCAAGGCGTTGCGGGCATCGTTCAAGTGCACGTCGCTGTAGTTCAGGGGGCTGCGGTAGTGGCTGCGCACCACAAAAAAGCGAATGGTTTCGGCGTCAAACACCTTGAGCACATCGCGGATGGTGAAAAAGTTGCCCAGGCTTTTGGACATTTTTTCGTTGTCCACATTGATGAAGCCGTTGTGCATCCAGTAGCGGGCCAGGGCTTGGCCCGAGGCGCCTTCGCTTTGGGCAATTTCATTTTCATGGTGCGGAAACTGCAAATCTGCGCCGCCGCCGTGGATGTCAAAGGTCTGCCCCAACAGCTCGCAAGCCATGGCCGAGCATTCGATGTGCCACCCAGGTCGCCCCGGTCCAAAGGGGCTGGCCCATTTGGCCTCTTCGGGCTCTTGGGGTTTGGCGCTCTTCCACAGCACAAAGTCCAGCGGGTCTTGTTTGCCATCGAGCACGGCCACACGCTCGCCGGCGTGCAGCTCGTCCAAAGATTTGCCCGACAACTTGCCGTAGCCAGGGAATTTGCGCACCGAGAAATTCACATCGCCATTGGCCACCCGGTAGGCCAGGCCTTGTGTTTCCAACTGACCGATCAAACGCGTCATCTGAGGCACATAGTCGGTGGCGCGCGGTTCGTGTTGGGGCCGCTCGATGCCCAGGGCATCGGCGTCTTGGTGCAAGGCATCGATCATGCGCTGGGTCAGCGCGCGCAGGGTCTCGCCGTTATCCACCGCGCGTTGAATGATCTTGTCGTCAATGTCGGTGATGTTGCGCACGTATTCGACTTGGTAGCCGCTGGCTTTGAGCCAACGCTGAACCACATCAAAGGCCACCATGGAGCGGGCGTGGCCCAGGTGGCACAGGTCATACACCGTCATGCCACACACATACATGCGCACCACACCTGGCGTGATCGGCGAAAAGGTTTCCATCGCTCTGGTGAGCGTGTTGTGAATGCGAAGGGTCATGGGTCTGGGTAAGCTCTGCGATCAAGACGCCGAAATTTGGCGCTGACCTACAATGCCCTCAGTATATATAACGCCCTATGTTGTGGGCTGACAACCGCCCATTTCGCCCATGAAACCCCTGACCTGGCCACCTGTGCTGCGCACCCTTTGCCTGACCTGGGTGATGGTGTGCTCAATGTCTGGCGTGGCGCATGCGCAAGGGCCTGCCGTCATCGCCGACCCCCACCAACAGGTGGAGCAGTTGATGCGCCAAGACCAGACTGAGCCCGCGCTGGCAAAGATTCAAGCCCATTTGGCCCAACGCCCGCGCGACCCGCAAATGCGCTTTTGGCAAGCCGTGCTTTTGACGCGCCAAGGCAAACGGGAACAGGCCATGCAGGTCTACTCCGAGCTGACCCAAGACTTCCCCGAGCTGGCCGAACCGCACAACAACCTGGGCGTGCTGCAAGCTGCCAACAACGACATCGATCTGGCCCAACGCTCGTTTGAGCTGGCCTTGCGCGCCGACCCCCAGCATGCCCTGGCCCACGAAAACTTGGCCGATGTGTTGCTGCGCCAAGCCCAGCGCCATTACCAATCGGCTGCACAAGCCCAAGCCAGGGCGCGCCCCAGCACGGCCATCCCTGCCAACACCACCGCCGGTCTCGGCGCGGGCGTGGCTGCTGTGCTGCCCCCTGCACGCGCCAACACGGGCTTGGCCCAAAAACAGCAACTGCTGCAACCCCTTTTGAAACTTTCAAGCCCCACACCATGAAGCGTCGCTTTTTGCTCCAACCCTTTGCCCATGGCCTGTTGGCTGTGGCCTTGTGCACGACCTGGGGCCTGGCCCAGGCCCAAACCGCACCCCGGGTCAAGTTCATCACCAGCATGGGCGAATTTGTGGTCGAGGTCTATCCCGACAAAGCACCCAAAACCGTGGACAACTTTTTGCAGTACGTGCGCGACAAGCACTACGACGGCACGGTGTTTCACCGCGTGATCAGCAACTTCATGGTGCAAGGCGGTGGCTACGACACCCGCTACCGCGAAAAACCCAGCCGCGCACCGGTGACCCACGAAGGGCGCGAAGCTTTGTCCAAGGGTGGTGCACGCAACACCGTGGGCACCTTGGCCATGGCCCGCACCAACGACCCCCACTCTGCCACCGCGCAGTTTTTCATCAATGTGCGTGACAACGCCTTTTTGGACCCGGTGTTGATCCCCGACGGCGACCCGGTGGCGCGCTTTGAATATGGCGGGCGCACCTACGAAAACGTGCCCCGTGCCAATTTGCTCAACGCCCCCCAACTGTTTGGCTACACCGTGTTTGGCGCGGTGGTCAGCGGCATGGAGGTGGTCGAGCGCATCAAAGCCGTGCCCACCGGCGCTGGCGGCCCCTTCCCCACCGATGTGCCCCGCACACAAGTGACCATTCAATCTGCAACCCTGGTGAAATAACATGACCCAACCCCAAGTCGAACTGCACATCCAAGACCATGGCGTGATCACGCTCGAACTCGATGCCGACAAAGCCCCGCTGTCGGTCGAGAATTTTTTGAGCTATGTGGCCAATGGCCACTACAACCAAACGGTGTTTCACCGCGTGATCAAGGACTTCATGATCCAAGGCGGCGGCTTTGAGCCGGGCATGAAGCAAAAGCCTTGCGCCGCACCGATTGAAAACGAAGCCAACAACGGCTTGCACAACGACATTTACACCGTGGCCATGGCGCGCACCAGCGACCCGCACTCGGCCACCGCCCAGTTTTTCATCAACACCACGGACAACAGTTTTCTCAACCACAGTTCGCCCACCCCACAAGGCTGGGGCTATGCGGTGTTTGGCAAAGTGGTGGCTGGCACCGAAGTGGTGGACGCCATCCGCGCGGTCAAAACCGGGCGCAAGGGCTTTCATGACGATGTGCCCGTGCAAGACGTCGTGATCGAAAAAGCCATCGCCCTTTGAACGGAGCGGCTGCGCCTTGACAGCCCTGCACGCCACCCTGCCCGCCAGCGCCCCCGCGCTGTCATCGGTCGATGCTTCGGCTTGGGGCTGCGTGGATTTTTTGTCAGATGTGCACTTGCACAGCGCAGACCCGACCACGGCGCAAGCCTGGTTGGCCTATTTGCGCCACACCCCTGCCGATGCCCTGTTCATCTTGGGCGACTTGTTTGAAGCCTGGGTCGGCGACGATGTGCTGCACCACCCCTTGGGCGTTTTTGAGCAAAGCTGCGCCCAAGCCTTGGCCGAATGCACCGCATCGAAGCCCGTTTTTTTTGTCTGTGGCAACCGCGACTTTTTGATCGGGCCGGCGTTTTTTCATCACACTGGCGTGCAAGCCTTGAGCGAGCCCTGCCGCGTTGACAGCCGGGCTGGCCCCCTGTTGCTCAGCCATGGCGACACCCTGTGCACCGATGACCACGATTACCTGGCGTTTCGCGCCCAAGTGCGCAGCCCAGATTGGCAAAACACCTTTTTGACCCAGCCCTTGACGGAGCGGCTGGCCCAAGCGCGGGCAATGCGCGCCCAAAGCCAAGCCAAACAAGAAGCCATGGTGTCTTTGCCGGATGTGAACCCCCTGGCCTGTGAAGAAGCGCTCAACTCGAGTCAAGCCCATACATTGGTACATGGCCACACCCACCGGCCTGGTGTTCACGACCTGGGCCAGGGCCGAGTGCGGCGGGTGCTGAGCGATTGGCAAGCCCAAGCCAAGCCACCGCGCCTGGAGGTGTTGCGTTTGCAAGGGGGGCAGTGGCAACGTGTGCCCCTGCCCGCCGCACCGGTCAGCGGCGCAACAACACCTTGAGCGCGTTTTGCAGGCGGCGCGCCTGGCCCGGCTCAAATGCCGATGACATGACGTGTGCCGCGTCCTGGGCCCAAGTTTGATGCGGCGGTGCATCATTGCGCCGGGTCAGCAACACCAACTGCAATTGACGGCGCGCCTCGAGCGACGCCGCCGGGCTGGGCAACTCGGCCGCCATTTCCAACCGCAACAAAGCGGTTTCGGCTTCGGCACTGGCCGGGCTGGACAAGGCTTTGACCCACTGACTGCGCTGGGCTGGCGGCAAGCGCGCACCCAACTCTGAAGCCGGGGGCAGCAATTCGGCATCGCGCTTTTCCCAGGCGGTCAAGACATGGGTGAGGGTTTCGCCATGGGCTTGAGCGGCGAGTTTTTTCAGCGCCAGCTCGGCTTGCTCCAGGGCTTGGCGTTGGGCGCGGAAAGCGGCGTCGCCCAAACGCGGGCCCATGTCGCTGCGCTCAAACCGCCCCGGGCCTGCCGCTCGGGGACCACCCGCGCCAAAGCCTTCGCGGCCGCGCCCGGCGTCGCCAGGGCGCCCGCGCGGTGCATCGCGGCTGTCGCGGCTGTCGCGCCCTTTGAAACCCCGGCCCATGGGTGCGGCGGGTTCGGCTTTTTTCATGCCGGGTCGGTCGTCGCCGCGCACAGCCACCACTTTTTTGGGTGGGGGCGCGGGCGCCACGGGCACCACAGCTGGCGGGGGCTCTGGGGCGGTGGTTTCCGCTGCGGGCTCTGAGGTCAAGTCATCAACCGAGGCCTGCGCGGCGGCATCGGTCACGCTGGCTTCGTGCGGCGCTGTGGATTGCCCGTCGGTGGGGGCTTCGGAGGTGTCTGGCGTGGCTGCGGTCTCAGCGGGTTCTGCGGCCGATGCGGCGGCGGTGGTCTCAGTTGGGGCGGTGGCGGTCTCAACCGGAGCGGCAGGTGCGTCCTGCGCCACAGCGGCATCCGGGGTGGTGGCTGCAGCTTGGGCCTGGCCACGCATGGCCATCTCCAATTGGCGCATGGCGGTGCGGATGGCGGCGGCATCGGCGCTGGCGTTGGCCAGCTCCAAGGCTTTGGCGGCTTGCAACACCGCGCGGTCGTGTTCGTTCATGGCCGCGCTGGCCTGTTCGCGCTGCTGCGTTTTGCGCTGGAAGGCATCGTCGATGGGCTTGCGAAACGCATCCCACAGCTTTTGCTCCAAGCGGCGCTCGAGCACCATGGTCTGGGCCTCGGTCTGCCAGCGTTGCTGCAAGGCTTTGACGGCGTCGACACGCAGCACATCGGCGGCGGCCAGTTGCTCGGCCTCGGCGATCAAACCTTGGCGCCGGGCAACGCTGGCTTGCTGCACGGCATCGATGGGCGCACGGGCAGCTTTCATCGCTTCGCGCCAAGCGTTTTGCACGTCTGCAAAGGCTTTTTCGCTCATGTGGCCGGCATCGCGCCAGCGGTTTTCAAATTGGTGCAATTGGCGCGCCACGGCCTTCCAGTCGGGTCCTTGCGCATGGGCAAGTGCCCAGGCTTGCAATTCCTCGATCAAGGCCTGGCGTTGGGCCTTGTGGGCGGCGGCATCGGCACGCACTTTCTCCAGCCACTGCTCGACCAATTTGTGGGCTTGGTTGCAAGCACGGTCAAAGCGCTTCCACAGGCCATGGTTGGGCAACCCCCCTTGATCGGTCTGCTTCCACTGTTCGCGCAGTTGGCGCAACGCCTCTTGCATTTTTCGCCCACCCATGACCGGCTGCGGGGGGGCGGGCTCTTCGCCTTCGGCGGCGGGCGGCGCGGGCTTGAACAAGGCCTCGGCCTTTTGGACCAACTCGGTGCGCAGCTGATCGGCGCGCCAGCGCTGCCAGCCCTCCAACTCGCCGGCAGCCAACAACACTTGGTCGGCGTGGTGCTGCAATTTGTCGTCAATGAAGCGCCCATGTTCTTTGAGCGCTTGGCGCAAAGCCTGGGCCGCACCGGCACTGGCCTTGCCGTGGCCCAAAGACAGTTCTTGTTCGAGCACCTGTAAAACCGTTTGCACAGCGGCTTGGGCGCTGGCGCGTTGCGCCGGCTCCACCTTGGGCCGCTGCGGGGCTTGGGCGGCGGCAGGCGCCTCTTGCCCACGTTGGGCGCGGATTTGATCGGCCCAAGCCGGCACAGGCGGCAGGGGCAAACTGGCGTCGGCAGCGGCCGCTTGGGCCTGCGTCAAAGCCGCTTGAAACGCCTCCCACACCGCCTTCAACTGGGCTTCGCCCGCGAGCAGCATGGGCGGGAATTTGGCGTCCACACTGGCCCAACCCGGGGCAACCCCCAAGGCCTGGGCGTCGGCTTGCCAGCGCAGCCAATCGGCTTGCAAGCCTTCGCGCTGGGCCAAGGCATCGGACAAGGGCTTGGTCGACAAGACTTCAATGCGCTGGGTCATCAACACGCTGGCTTCGCGGTACACCTGGGCCTTGTGCTGCAAGTCTTCAATCGCTTTGACCCGCTCGGCCAATTGCCCCTTGAGGCTTTGCAAGGGCTCGCGCGACAGCGGCGCACCGGCTTTGGCGGCGTCGCGCTGCCAGGCCATGGCATCGGCCAAGTTGATGCGGGGCGCTGCCAGCAAAACCTGCGCGCGCTGGGCCCAATCTTGGGCCAGGGTGTCTTGTGCCCGGGCGCGGCGCAGCTCGTCGAGCTTTTCACGCAGCGGTTTGGCCGCGCCCTTGTCTTTGGCACTGAGCTCTTTGTAAACCTCTTGCAAATGCTCCAAAGAGGGTTCGCTGGACAACCACTCGCGCACGCGGGCGGCACGCTCAGAAGCAGTGGGGGCGGTGAAAGCACCACCGGTCAGCCGGTCCAAAGCGGCGGCGTCCAGGGTGCTGGCAGAGGCATCGGTCACAACAGTCTCACAATTCTTGATTCAAGGGGCGGGGCTGGGTTGGCTCGCTCACCCGGGGCTTGGGGCCTGGCAGCGCACCAGGTTGGTTGCGCCAACGGCCCAAACGCCTATTGTCACCGCACAGCGCGCAGGGCTGACACGGCGGCCCCCAAAGACCGCTTCGGACAGCCTTTAAAATATCAGACACCGTCATTTGCGGGACAAGCCCCCAGCCACAAGCGCTGTTGCGCCACCTGCCCAGGCCCACCGCGGACTGGACCCCACGCCGGCCGCCACTGCGCCCCAACCCCTTCATCCCGGAGACACCCTTTGAAAGCTGCCATCCACCGAGCCATGCTTGCGCTGCACCAGTTGCGCATGGGGGTGGTGACTGTGCTCAGTGACATTGGTCAAGGCTTTTTTCTGATTGGCCACAACGGGTTTGCCCTGGTCGGCATGTCCGTGGTCTTGGTCAGCCTGGCGGTTTACCTGCGCCCCGACCTGCGCACCAGTGGCGAGGCGCTGCTGATGTCTTGGCTGCAAGAGCGGCAAACCGACACCCTGGGCTTTGCCACCGACATCGACGCCGCCGACCGCGCCACCGCCAACGACCCGCGAGATCTGCCCAAACAACAGGCCAATTTGGCCTATTGGCTCAGCCGCAAATACCGGGTGGCACCCGAACCGCTCAGCGCCTTGATCGCCGAGGCCTACGAAGTCGGCCCCATCAACCAAATCGAACCCACCCTGATCTTGGCGGTCATGGCCATCGAGTCGGGTTTCAACCCCTTTGCCCAAAGCAACATGGGCGCTCAAGGTTTGATGCAGGTGATGACCAAGGTGCACTACGATAAATATGAAGGTTTTGGCGGTAAATTTGCCGCCTTCGACCCAGTGGCCAATTTGCGGGTGGGGGTGACTGTGCTCAAAGAGTGCATTGCCCGCGCCGGCGGCTCGGTTGAGGGTGGTCTGAAGTTTTATGTGGGCGCGAGCAACAGCGAAATGGACGGCGGCTATGCCCAAAAAGTGATGGTCGAGCACGCCCGACTGCTGCTGGTGGCCGCCGGCCAAACCGTGCCCGCCAGCGAGCCCTCCGAAACACCCGCCACCACCTTTGAAAAGCTGTGGGAGCGGGCGCAAAAACTCACCAAGTTTCGTTAAGCCCCGCCGCAGGCATGCCGGCCACGCCAAGCCGCCAGGTGCATTGGCAGCCCGCACCGCTGGGCGGAACCCAGGGGGTCTTTCACTGGCGTAAACTCTGCCCCGCACGCAACTGGCGATAGGCGTGGGTTTGACACCCACCGCTGACGTGGATCGCGGCTTCTGCTGAGGCCCCACCACTGGGGAGCGTGCCACCTGGTGTCAGGTGTTTAGCCGTTCGCCTGGGCAGCCTGGGCGCAGCCATTGGCCGCGCCAGGGTCCTTCATTTGAAAGACTGCCGCCATGTACCACCGCAATTTTTTGGTTGAACAAACCGACCCCGAAGTGTGGGCCGCCATCCAGGCCGAAAACGCCCGCCAAGAACACCACATCGAGCTGATTGCCAGCGAAAACTACGCATCACCCGCTGTGCTGGCCGCGCAGGGTTCGCAATTGACCAACAAATATGCCGAGGGCTACCCGGGCAAGCGCTATTACGGTGGCTGTGAGCATGTCGACGTGGTCGAGCAATTGGCCATCGACCGGATCAAGCAAATTTTTGGCGCCGATGCGGCCAATGTGCAACCGCATTGCGGCGCCTCGGCCAACGAGGCTGTGTTCCTGGCGTTTTTAAAACCCGGCGACACCATCATGGGCATGAGCCTGGCCGAGGGTGGCCACCTGACCCACGGCATGCCCTTGAACATGAGTGGCAAGTGGTTCAACGTGGTCAGCTACGGCCTGAACGCCAAAGAAGAAATCGACTACGACGCCATGGAGGCCAAAGCCCACCAGCACAAGCCCAAACTGATCATCGCTGGCGCCTCGGCCTACAGCTTGCACATCGACTTTGCGCGCTTTGCCAAAGTGGCCAAAGATGTGGGCGCGATCTTTTTGGTCGACATGGCCCACTATGCGGGCCTGATCGCCGCTGGCGTCTACCCCAACCCGGTGCCGCATGCCGATGTGGTCACCTCCACCACCCACAAAAGCCTGCGCGGCCCGCGCGGGGGCATCATCCTGATGAAGTCTGCGCATGAAAAGGCCATCAACAGCGCCATCTTCCCCGGCTTGCAGGGCGGCCCGCTGATGCACGTCATCGCGGCCAAAGCGGTGGCCTTCAAAGAAGCCTTGCAACCCGGCTTCAAAGAGTACCAGCAGCAGGTGGTGAAAAACGCCCAAATCGTGGCCCAAACCCTCACCGAGCGCGGCCTGCGCATCGTCAGCGGTGGCACCCAAAGCCATGTGATGCTGGTCGATCTGCGGCCCAAAAACATCACCGGCAAAGCCGCCGAAGCGGCCCTGGGTGCGGCGCACATGACCATCAACAAAAACGCCATTCCCAACGACCCGGAAAAACCCATGGTCACCAGCGGCCTGCGCATTGGCACCCCGGCCATGACCACGCGCGGCTTCAAAGACGACGAAGCCCGCGCCACCGCCCACTTGATTGCCGATGTGCTCGACAACCCCGCTGACGAAGCCAATATCAACACCGTGCGCGCCAAGGTGCATACCCTGACCAGCCGCTTTCCGGTGTATGGCTAAAGCCCACCCATGAAATGCCCTTTTTGCGCCCACCAAGACACCCAGGTGGTCGAGACACGCATGTCCGAAGAGGGCGACTTTGTACGCCGCCGCCGCCAGTGCGCCGCCTGTGAAAAACGCTTCACCACTTACGAGCGGCCCGACGTCAACTACCCGGCGGTGGTGAAAAAAGACGGCCGGCGCATCGAGTTCGATCGCAGCAAGCTGCAAGCCTCGATGAACTTGTCTTTGCGCAAGCGCCCGGTCAGCACCGAGCAAGTTGACAGCGCTTTGGAGCGCATCGAAGAGAAGGTGCTGGCCGCGGGACTGCGCGAGATCAGCTCGCACCGGCTGGGCGAATTGGTCATGCGTGAGCTGAAAAAGCTCGACAAAGTGGCCTATGTGCGATTTGCCAGCGTGTACCGCAGCTTTGAGGACATCGACGAATTCAAGTCCTTGGTGGACGAATTCCGCCGCTGAGCAACGCAGATCAACGGCGGCGGGCCGACTCCACCCCGGCCACGCTGCGCACCGTGGCCAGCACCTTGCCCAAGCGCACCGCGTCGTCCACCTCGACGGTGAAGGTCATCCAAGCCGTGCCTTTGACCGACTGGGTTTGCACGCCAATGACGTTGATTTTTTCGCGCGCCAACACCTCTGAAATATCGCGCAGCAAGCCTTGGCGGTCTTGCGCTTGCACCTGCACATCCACCGGATAAACCGCCGCGCCCTCGCCCAAGCCTTGCCACTGCACCTCGATGGCCCGGTCAGGCTGGCGCAACAGCATTTGCTCAAAGTTGGGGCAATGGGCGCGGTGCACGCTGACGCCTTTGCCCCGGGTGACAAAGCCACAAATCGGGTCGGGCGGGGCCGGGCGGCAGCAGCGCGCCAGCTCGGTCATCAAGGCGTCAATGCCCACCACCAACACGCCACCGGTGCTGGCGCTGGCGCTTTTGCGGTTGATCTTGTGGCGCAGCCAATCGTCGGCGGCGGGCGAGGGTTCAATGGGGCGCAAAAAGGTTTCAATGGTGCGCAGCGAAAACTCGTCTTTGCCCACCGCCTCAAACAAGTCTTCGGCACTGGCAAAGCCCAAGTTGCTGGCCAAGTCCTCATGCCGGGTGGCGGTTTTGCCCTCGCGCTGGAGCAACTTTTCCACCGCCTCGCGGCCCCGTGCCATGGTTTCTTGGGCCACTTGGGCATTGAACCAGGCGCGCACCTTGGCCCGCGCCCGGGCGCTGGCCAAAAAGCCCAGGTCAGGGTTGAGCCAGTCGCGGGAGGGGCCACCCTCTTTGGCGGCGATGACCTCCACCGTTTGGCCGTTGTCCAGCGGTGTGCTCAGCGGCACCATCTGCCCATCCACGCGCACGCCACGGCAGCGGTGGCCCAAATTGGTGTGCACGGTGTAAGCAAAATCCACCCCCGTGGCACCCACGGGCAACTCGACCACCGCCGCGTCCGGCGTGAGCACATAAATGCGGTCGTGCTGCATCGCCGCTGCACCTGGGTCGGCTTCGCCCGCGCCGGTCATCTCGCGCTCCCAGGCCAGCAGCTGGCGCATCAGGGCAATCTTGTCGCTGGCGGCTTTGGATGCGGCCACACCGGCATAGCCTTTGCTGCCGGCTTCTTTGTAGGCCCAATGCGCGGCCACGCCCAGCTCGGCGTGGGCATGCATGGCCTGGGTGCGGATTTGAACTTCAATGGCCCGGCCCTGCGCATCGCGCACCACCGTGTGCAGCGACTGATAGCCATTGCTTTTGGGGCGGGCGATGTAGTCGTCAAACTCCTCGACCAAGGGGGTGAAATGGCTGTGCACCCAGCTCAGGGCGGCATAGCAATTGGGCACGCTGTCCACCACCACCCGCACCGCGCGGATGTCAAACACCTGGTCAAAGGGCAGCGATTTGCCGCGCATTTTTTTGACAATGCTGTAAATGTGTTTGGGCCGCCCATGCACCTGGGCGTGGATGTTTTGCGCCAGCAAATCGGCTTGCAAGCGCTGCACCCATTCGGCCATGAAGGCCTCGCGCTCGACACGCTTTTCGTCGAGCATGGCCGCCACCTCGCGGTAGGTGCCCGGCTCCAAAAAGCGAAACGACAAATCCTCCAACTCCCACTTGAGCTGCCAAATGCCCAAGCGATTGGCCAAAGGGGCAAACACCTGCAAGGTTTCTTGCGCCAAATCCGCAGGCACAGCCACTTTGTGCGCCGCCATGTGGCGCAGGGTTTGCAAACGCGAGGCCAGACGCAGCAGCACCACGCGCAAGTCGCGCGAAAACGCCAACAGCATCTTGCGCACGTTTTCGCTGGCCATGGCCGTGCCCGCACCCGCGTCGCCCCCCGCGGCACGCATGCCCCGGCGCGCTTGGCGTTGCACATGCAGCAACTTGTGGGTCTCGATGGCCAAGCTGGCCAAGCCCGTGCCAAAGGCCTTGCCCAAGACCTCGGCGGGCTTGCTCAAGTGGTCACAGGCGTAGACCAAATAACAAGCGGCCTGCAAAGCGGCCGAGCCGCCAATGGATGCCAGAATTTTCGCCATCGCCTGGGCATGCTGCCAGTTGTTTTCGCCCCCGTCGAAGGTCTCGCCCACCAACAAGGGCTCGGCCATGGCGCGCGCGCGCTCGAGCAAACCCTCGCCTTCGTCAGCCGTGGCATTGACCAGCGCCAACACCGGCGTGATCTCCGGTGCGGGCAGTTTCGCATCAGCCATGGGGGCTTCCTGGTTCATGTCCCTGCTCATGTCTGTGTTGATGTCCCTCTTGTTATCAAGAAGGAAGCCACCGCGGCCACTTGATCGTCGGCCACCAAGGTTGGGGCATGGCCCACACCGGGAAAGTCAATGCGCTGGGCACGTGGCCCGCGCTGCTGCATGGCCAGAGCTACCTCGGGGGTGAGCAAATCGGACTCAGCCCCCCGCAGCAACAAGGTGGGCGCTTTGATCTGGTCGTACAACTGCCACAACAGCGCCTCGCCCTGCTGGGCTGCCTCGGGCGTCAGCGCATGCACGGGCGCGGCCAGCGCGGGGTCGTAATGCAAACTCCAGCCACCCTGGGGCAAGGGTTTGAACATGGGCGTGCTCAGGGCCAACCATTGGGCGTCGGTGTGCGGGCCAAAACCAGGGGAGATGCGGCGCAGGTGGTCGGCACCGGCTTGCAGCGTATCGAATTGACCGGTCTGCCCAATATAGGTGCGCAAACGCTCAATGAAACGCCAGGCCACCACCGGCCCCACGTCATTGAGCACCAAACGGGTGATCGGCACCCAGGCGGGGCTGGCTTGCTGCAAGGCAGTTTGCCCAGCCAGCAACAGGCCGATGAGCCCGCCCATGCTGGTGCCCACCCAATCCAAGCGCGCCAGCGGGGCTTGCGCTTGCAACTGCGCCACCAAGGCCAACATGTCGCCCGCATAGGTGGGCAACTGGTAAGCCATCGGGTCGGCCAGCCAGTCGCTGTGGCCACGGCCCGCCACATCGGGACAAACCACACGCAAAGGATGGGCTGAGCGCGCGCACAAGGTCTGGGCCAACACATCGAAGTCGCGCCCCTGGCGGCTCAAGCCGTGCACGCACAGCACCACATGCTGGGCCTGCGGGTCGCCCCATTGCCAATACGCCAGGCGCCGCCCCCGGCCATCGGCCAGGGGCAGGCTGGGGCAAGCCAGGAAATGCAAATCGGGGGTCAAAGCGGTGGGCTGGGTCACAAGCGGGTGCCTCGATGGGTAGAGGCATTCATCCTAACCAAGCCAGCTGAAAGCCACCTGTCACAGGCAAAAAAAATCTTTAAATATCAAGCATCCGCCATACAAATATTAACTATAAATTACACAAAATAACATATTTTTTGCTAAAGTCGACATTTGCACAAATATAGCGCACACTGCGGCATTTAAACAACAATAACAAAATGAAAGATATTAAAGTGGAAATTAATATGCAAAAAACAATACGATTCAAAGTGTTCGTTTCTTTGTTAATTTCAAATTTTACAAAACCATGAAGAACGTTTTGTGGCTCGTAGAGAGCGAGCCCCTGGGTTTGCAGTTGCATGCCAACGTTTTGAGCAAGTCGGGATATGTGGTGAAGTCCTTCCCCAACCCCGAAGGTTTGAATACAGCCTTGGCAGAGGGCACTGCACCCGACTTGCTGATCATGGGCACCATGGCCGACGGCAAAAGCCTGTCGATGTTGCGGCAATTGCGCCAACAGGGCCTGGAGTTCCCCATCTTCATGATGTCGTCCAGCAGCGACCCCATCGACCTGATCATGGCGCTCGAGGTGGGGGCGGATGACTTTTTGATCAAACCCGTCAATCCGCGCGAATTGCTGGCGCGCATCCAGGCTTGCTTGCGAAGGCTTCATCGCCCCGTCAAAGTGGTGGCACCTGAGCGGTTTCGCTTTGGCCCCTTTGTGCTCGATTTGACCGAGCGCACCTTGGAAAAAGGCAAAAAACCCGTCCACCTGACCACCCGCGAGTACAAATTGCTGAAGGTTCTGGTCAGCCACCCCCGTCAACCCCTGGAGCGCCAAGAATTGGCCATGATGGTCATGGGACGGCCCCTGGCTGAAAACGACCGCAGCTTGGATGTGCAAGTGGCGCGCTTGCGCAAAATCATTGAAGAAAAGCCCGATCAGCCCCGGTTTTTGCAAACCGTGTGGGGCTCGGGCTACGTGTTCACGCCGGGCAAGTGAGCAAGGCCACGGCCCGCGCCTCCATGCTCTGGCCTTGACCGACGGGGCCCAATTTTTCCGCCGTTTTGGCTTTCACATTCACCTGGCCCACGGCCACGCCCAGGGCCTGGGCAATGCGCTCGCGCATGAGGGCAATGTGCGGCGCCATGCGCGGCGCTTGGGCGATGATGGTGGCGTCGATGTTGCCAATTTGAAACCCGGC
>Ga0214921_10007088_pt1 | contig 15066 bp, 10 predicted proteins | sample LL1505_MetaG_FD_177992 | JGI IMG/M metagenome (GOLD analysis project Ga0214921, IMG submission 177992) | Freshwater microbial communities from Lake Lanier, Atlanta, Georgia, United States - LL-1505 | ecosystem: Environmental > Aquatic > Freshwater > Lake | place: USA: Georgia | collected... | reverse complement strand
AAAGACTTTGACATACCCAAAATTTACTACAAGGTTGAAAAACCTAAACCTTTAGGTATCAGTTATTTTTATAGAATTTTTGTTCCATTTTAATTCTTCAAGGGTGTAAATCAATAAGAGCTTAAATATTTTTATTTTTCATAAATATTTCTATATGTATAATATATTGAATCTAATGAAGAACTTGAGTTTTTAATATTATTACATTGTTCAAGAACTTCCATTAGATCATTATTACCACCTATTTTAAGAAAATTGTCCTTATCTACTTGAACAAATATTTGAGGGAATGTATTCATACCATTTTGTTTTTTATAAAAATTTTTATCTTCATCTGTATTTTTAACAACAATACTTTTATGTTTTATTTTTCTATTTTTTAATTCTTTTAGAGAATTGTTACAATATGGGCATTCTTCTAAAACATATAAAATAAACATTATAATATAATATAATATTTTAAATTATGTTTTTTACAAAATTATTTTATATAGTTTATAGTAAGTTGATTTTTAAAATTATGACAAATTTAAAAACCATTTTTAATCTATCTTGTTTTAGAATTGTTTTTAATTTATTAAATATTAACTATTTATCATTGAGTGTATTTTTTACTATTTCTTCAAATGTATTTATAAAATCACTATTCATACTTTTTTTTTCTAAATTAAATAATTTATAAAAATCTATATGTTTAATATTTTTTATATTTTTTAATTTTTCAATATTAAAATAATATTTTTGACTAAAAAATTCAATTAATTTTAACATGTCATATAATTCTTCTAAATCATTTTGAAATAATATATTTATTGTATCTTTTATATCAAAAAATATATTAAATAATATAAGTTTTTCATTATCTTTTAATAATGGAGCATCTTGTATATTTCCATATATTAGTTTATTATAAATACTATATATATACACATTTTTCTTATTATCTTTCATTAATAAATCTATTATATTATATGTTTCATAATGTGATAATAATAATCTTAAATCATTATGAATCAAAAGCGAAAATAATTTATTTTGATATTTTCCTAAAAAATCTATATAAGGTTCGAAAGGTTCGATTAATAATGGTGATAAATAATAATTAGTATTATCTAATTTTATTATATTTATTTTTTTAATTATATTACCAGCATGACCGTTTTGAATTAATAATTCACATATATTTAAAAGAGTCTTATTATGTATCTGATTATTACTCTTACCGATTTGTTCCATAATATCTTCACAATCTTTAATAATATATTTCTGGATATTATTATAAAAAAAATCAAAATTTATAAAATTATTTTCATTTTTTTCACATATATTAGCAAAAAAGTCATTTATTAAATATATTAAATGAGCATTGTAATAATAAAAATTACTACTTCCAATAATTTTTAATATTATACCTTTTTTAAAAAAATCTATATTAAAGTAATCAATAAAAGATATTTTAAAACTTGATATATTATAAATATATAAATCTAATCTATTACCTTTTTCTCTAGTAAATATATTTTTAATATTTTTATTCATTGCAATATTTTTATCAACATCAATGTTAATATTTATATTTGTATTTAATAAATTATTATTTAAAATAATATTATTTATATTTATGCTATTTATGTTTATTTTTTGTAAAATTGTTTGTATATGTAAATTTATATAATCTTGATAAGATTGAATATTTTTCTTAAAATATGTATTAATATGTTCTTTATAATTATCATAATATATATGTTCGTAATAACTTTTTTTATTTTTATTTATTGTTCTGTCTAAATATTTTATACATTGATATTGCATTTTACTTTTTGTTTCTAATTTTCTATTATTACCATTTTTTATTAATTTTGAATATATATATTTTAATGTAATATTCTCATTATTATTATCTTTATTATAAAAATAATCTATAGTATGACCTATATTAATATTTCTTAATCTAAATATTCCTTGTACAACTTCTGTTAAAGTATTATTATTATTTATTGTTACTAATCCTCTCATTTTATATGGTTGTTTAAAATCAATACCAATTGTATGTTTGTTATCATAATATATAAAAATATCATTTATTTCATTATTATATTTTTTTTCATTACCATCATATATCATTTTTTCATCATCTTTGTTTAAATATACTATTTTTTTTATTTTATTTTTTTCTTTAAAAGATTCATATATCTTAATTACAATACTCATTACATCTGTTTTTATAAAAAAACCTCCTACATCTATTAATGTATCATAATGTATTATATTAGTTTCCTTGAATAAATAGTTTAATAAACATTCTTCTATATTATTTTCAATTTTTTTAAATAATAATATTTTTGGTTTTTCTGTTTTTCTACCATAAAATGCATCATTAATATTATTATTTGAACTATTATCCATATGAATATCCTTTAAACAATAAGATAATGCATTATTTATTTTTGATATATTATTTTTAGATATTATTTCGTTTATTATTATTGCTGGTAATTGAAAATCAACAGTTCCTGAAAAAGTTATTTTATTATTCGCAAATGACTCACCTAATATATCAACAGTAGAAATATTATATTGATTAAATGAAATTTCAAAAAAATTTGGATATATTATAAATTCTATATAAGAATAAATAATATCTTCAATATTTAATAAATTATTTATTTTATCTGTAAGTTCTATAATTGATATTTTATTCGTTGTATCAATTTTTAATATTTTATTTATTATATCACTATCATATTTTTTTAAATCTTTTATTAATTTATTGTATTTAAATTCAATAATATATTTAGATATTTTATATAATTCGGCAAATAATTCATATATTAATAAAACATCGTATATTCTTAATTTACCATTTTCAATATAAGAATTAATTGTAAAAATTAATAAAATTTCATAATCACTAAATTCACTACAATTAACAGGTGAATCTATATAATTATATGGAATTGCTAGAAAATAATTTTTATTATTTTTAATATTATTATTACTTTCATAACAATTAATATAATCACCAAATCCATAATCTTTATTATATTTTAAAATATCTAGTTTACGAATAACATCAATTATTTTATTATTTAATATTTCTTGTAAATAAATTGGTAAATTTTTATCATTAAGATTTTTAGGTTCTATATTTATATTTGAATTATTTATTTTTATTTCTATTGAATTTTTATTGCATGTTTTATTAATATTTGTTTTATTTTGTCTATATATTTTATAATTTATAATACAGTCTTCATATATTTTATCTGCGTTTGGATGTTTTTGATGATTTATTGGTATATTTAAATCACTTTTTAAAGGATTTATTAAACTATCTATTTCATCAAATATAAAATAAGTATTTTTTTTATTCATTATAGTAGTTATTCCATTATTATTATAAATATTTGTTAATATATTTTTTTTTATAATACTATCGGATGTTATAAAAATTTTATTATTATTATTATATCCATTATCTTGATTTTTAAATTCTGATTTAAAATCATCACTAAAATTATATATTATATTCATAAATGAATTTATTATATTATAACTTTGATTAACAAGATAATTAGGTAATACAATAATAAAATTTGAATAAACACTTTTAAAGTAGTATTTAAGTATTATTAATGGTGTTATTACGGAAGTTTTACCAGAACCCATTAATAATTGTTGAACTTCATTAAATTTAAGTTTATTATCAATATATGTAATAAAATTTTTTTGATTCAAATTGATTAATTTTTTAGTATGTATCTCAAATATTATATCTTCGGTGGATCTTTGAAAATTATGTAAAGATATTAAAGTTATTAATTTATTTTTAGTATTTTTATCATTTATATTTCTAATTTCATTTATATATGATTTATAAATTAAATTATAAAAATTATTATAATATGTATTGTATAAATATTGTAATGAAATTATATTATTACTAATAAATAAATTATTAAAAATATTATTATAATCATCTTCAATATTTAATTCATACTTTTTATCTAATATAAATGAATTATTTATAATATTTCTTATTTTTTCTTCTAAATTTATTGTATAATAATCATTATGATAAATATCAATTTTACTGATATTTAAATAATCTTTTCTTTTTTTAAATTCATTCTTATATTTGATATTTATATCTTTAAATTTTAATAAATATAATATTTTAAATGGTGAATCTATTAAATCATTTTCTATAACTTTAATAAATAATTTAAAAATAATATTATCTTTTATTTCTTTAATATATTTTAAATTAATCATATTGTAAAAAAATAATGGTAATAAATGATTTTTTGAAATTAATAAAGATAAAAATAAAGCAATTAATTTTTCATTTCTAATTATAATATCATCATTTATTAATGGAAATAATAATGTATAATGTAATTCTATTAAATAGTATTTTTCATTAAAATTATCTATTATTATATTTGATACTTGATTACAAATCCAATAATTATCTTCATATAATAAATTTATAAATTCATTATTTATCATTAAAAATATATATATTTTGTCATCTTTTTCTAATAAATATCCATTTTTTAAATTATATTTCCATAAATTTATTATATTATTTGATGATTTACTAATTATATTATAATATTCATTACAAATAACTAAACTATTTTTATATATAAATATATCAGGATAATTTTCTAAATAAATGAATTTTCTAAAAATATTGTTTGTTTTTTTATTATCAGCAATATAATTATATTTTATTTGCAAATTATTACATATATTTATATTAATATTTGATTTTGTTAAATTATTATTTGTGATTTTTAAATGATGAAAATTATTATAAAAATGAATATCAATATTATTTATTAATGCTAAATATTCTGTTTCTTCGATATTTTTCATAAATACATTATAATATTTATCATTAAATATATCTAATAATATTTCGTTATTTGAATAGTAAATACGAATAAATTCTTGAATAATTTGTTTGTTTATTGGTTCATTAATTTTTTCTTTGTTTCCTTTAAATATATATAAAAATATAAAAATAATTTTAATAATTTCTGTGTACTCATTTCTATATTTAGAATCAACAATATATTTAAAAAAAATATTTAAAAAAGTATTAAAATCTATATTGTCAAAAAAATATTTAAATATTTCATAATTTATATATTTATGATTTATAATTAACTTATTAATATATAAAAAATACTTTTTTTCAGATGAATTGATAATTTCATTTAAAATATTTAATACTTCCGTTTGATTAAAATAATGATTACTTATTATATTTACCCGAATACCTTCAATTTCATTATATTTTATTAATAATTTCTTATAAGATTCAAAATTATATGTATAATTTCGAATATCAGAATGACAAATCTCGTATGAATATGTATATTCAAAACATTTTATATCTTTAAGTTTTAATAAAATAAATAATGCAGTTTGATGTAATAATTGATAATGAAATAATTGATAATGAAATATGCTTTCAAAAATTATATCATCTTCGTTAAAATTATTTAAATATGTTAAAATATTTGTTTTAATAAATATTGGTTGTAAAATAATTATATGATCGAAATTATATTTATTAATATTATATTTAGGTGATTTATTATTAATAAATTTTTTTGATATACAATAATCTAAAATTATAATTTTAGATGTAATAAATAAATTAAAAGTTTTTGTTATTTCATACTTTATTGAATATATATTAAATATAATATATATATTATTAATTATATGAAGTATATTTTTTATAGTATCTTTATCAATTGTAATATTATTTTTATTTACAATAAAATAATCATATATTATATTATAAAATAAATAAAAATATATATTAGCCATATAATAATCATTCAATATATATCTTCTATTATTAATATTTTTAATGTAATCGTAATAATCCTGAACAAACTTTTCTAAATTTTTATTTTTATTATATGAATTATCTATAATATCTTTAATTTGTTTAGTATATGGATCAATTGAATTTATTAAATTTATATTAGTATTCCAAATTATTGTTTCATCTTTTATTTTATTTATAATACAATTTGTAATAATATTATTATATGGTAAATCACTTGTATAATCTTTTTTTAGTAAAAATAAAAGAGTTAATATATTTTTATTATCACCATTATATTCTGTAATAATTTTAATTGCAACTCTTTTTAAAAAAATATAAAATTTATCAAAATCTAAATTATTAATTTTAAAATAATATTTTATAAAATAAAAATGTGAATAAAATGTACATGATCCTGATAATTGAGGTTTATCGTTAAAAATAATTATCATTGAATTTTTATTTACAATTGAAAATAATAATGCATAAAAATTGCGAATATTTTTAATTTCAGATTCTTTACTATGTTCATTTATATATATACCGATTTTATTTAGTTTTTTTGCAATATATTTTAAATTTTTTTTTGAATTTTTAATTTTATTAAAAATTAAATTAAATTTTAATATTTCAAATATATTCTCTGATGATATATTATTAAATTTAATTCCGATATTATTATTATGATATTCAATGCCTTCGCCACTATTAAATATATATAAGTTATATTTTTTTAATATATTACTCTTCTCAATATATAATAATATTGCATGACCACTCTGATTCTCTAATCTATATCCAGATAATAGAAGTAAAAATTTTAACTTTTCTATTGTTTTAATCTGTTCTGATATATTTTTTATTCCAACATGATAAAATATAGATATAAGTTTATCCAAATTATTTATATGAAAATTTTTTGCAAAGGTTATTATTGTCCTTAAGAAAATATACGTTTGTTGAATAAATATTTCTCCATTTTCTTCATGTAAATATTGATCAAATAATAAATGTTGATAAAATTTTTTATCGATATTATATATATCAGATGAAATATTTATTTCATTTAAATTATTATTAAAGTGAATTGGTATATTTAATAATTCTCGATTTATAATTGGTAAATTTTTTTTAATATTTATTTCAAAATTATTATTTTTTTTTTTTTTTTTAAAATTTTATTTATATATGCTAATAAAAATCTATATTTTGTTCTATCTTCTGGTGAAATATGTATTGATTGTAATATTTTTTTTATATTGCTTTTAATTTTTTCTAATCTTGTAAAATTATTATTTGCATTTTTAATTTCATTCATTATATTATTCATTTTCAAGATTATATATTATTAATTTATATAAATATTTTAGAAGTATTTTTATTAGAATTCAGATATTGTTATAAATCTACATAAAACATATTTGTAACTTTATCTTGACAATATTGACATTGATAATCATGTTTACATGAATTATTTATTTTATTTTTATTACATATTCCTCTAATACATCCAGGTAAACAATAATTCATATTTTTACCATCATCTTTTATAATTGTATCTACATAATATGAATGCATTTCACTATCAACAACATTAATATTACTATATTTTGATAAAAGTAATATTATAAAATATATAATTACAATAATTATAATGATTGTTAAAAAAGCAAAAATAACATTATCATTATCCATTTTATTTATATTATATACATCTATTAAAAATAATAATTTAAAAAAATTTATAATTTAAAATAATAATTTTTAATAGATATTTAAACTATTTTATCATTCAATATCAGTAAATTATTGATAAAATAAAAATACATATGTATTTTTTTTATGGTTTATAACTTTATTTATTAAAAATATAATATTTTATTATAGTAAGTTCATTTTAACATTGTGTTAAATTTTATTTTAAAAATATATTTACACCTGTGAAGACAATGCTAAAAATTTTAATATAATAAATTAAAAATATATTTTTAAAAATAAAATTTTTAAAAATATTTTAAATAAATATTTTTATATTTATATAACAATATAACAATATAATTTATAAAAAAATAATATTTAGTTATTAATTAAAGTTTCTAGCATTGTATGCAAAAGTTTGTAAAAGATATTTACCATCTATCCATTTATAATTATTTTATAATATTATTAAATAATAGTATAAAATTTAATATTTTGAAAATATTTTTATATTACCTAAAAATATTTTAGATATTTTCAAAGAAATATCTTTATTTAATGAAAAAATTATAAGGAATATAATATTGTAAATATTTATCTCTATATAAATTATTATATTTAATCTTTTTCTGAATCATGTAATGAATTTTGTTCTAAACTTTGTTTTGAATGACTATCGGATGATTCTTCTTCTAAACTTTGTTTTGAATGATTATCAGATGAGTCCTCTTCTAAACTTTGTTTAGAATTATCACTGGATGAATTATCTTCGGAAGAATTATCATCGGAATTTTTAATTTTATTTAAAAAAAAAGTATCATGATATTTTTTTTGAATATTCATTTTTATATTTTTTTTATATTTTTTTTTTACTTCATCTTTCATATTTAAAAAATCATAATATTCATTATCGTTTTTTAATAATATATTAATAAATATTATTTGTTCTTTATCAATATTTATTATTAAACTATTATTTAGATATGTATTATTTAATGAACTGTATTTACCATGATTATAATATCCTTTATTGCCATATATTTTATAACAAAAATTATTATAATTATTTGGTATAGTTATTTGTAATGAATAACTGTCTCTATTTTTTTTTAATTTTTTATTAAAATTATAATTATATAGCATAATTATAATTATATAACTATTTTTTTAAATAGTATTTTTATGTTTGAGTTAATGGACTTCCAATAACAGTATTTAAATATCCTTCTGGATAATTTAAACCTTGTGCATTAAATTCATTTTTAAATGTTGCTGTTGGAGAACATACATCTCCTACAGATTCAAATTTTGGAGTGTAATTTTGCATACAAGATTTATTATCATTTGTTTTATCTGATGTATCTACAGTGTCTGGTTCAACAGTCATTCCGTTATTATCAAATGGAAAGAAATGTTCTTTTGTAGTACTGTTATTTTTAAATGATTCTTTTTGATTAGCTACATATTTACGCTTCATTACAGGATTATTAAAAGATTCTGTTTCCGCATTTTTATATTTATGTTTCATCACAGGATTATTAAAAGATTCTGTTTCAGCGTTTTCATGTATATCTTTTTGATTAGCAATATATTTATGATCCAATACAGGATTATTAAAAGATTCTTTTTCTAATCGTCTATTCTGCAAACGACTACCTAAACCATAAAAATATTCATTATTTAACGTATAATTTAATGAAATACCAAATGACAATGCTAATAATACTGCAATAGTAGTATCTTTAGGTGCAACATATATTATTAATAACAAAATTATTACTCTAACAATACTATAATTATATAAATTACCTACAAAATTGTTAATATTATCAAATATAGTTGAACAGTATAATACTAATATTATAACAATTGCACTATTAATCAGATTATTATCTAAAAATGATAATGAGTTCATCCAATTTTTTTTAATATTTTTCATATTATCCATTTTTATATAATTTATGTTAAGATTTTTTTTATTTAATAATTCTTTAATAATTATTAAATAATTATTTAATAATTAAATATGCGTTTAAAAATATATTATAATAAATTAAAAAATAATTTGATATTTTTATAAAAAAATAATAATATTTAATAACAGATATGAATCAAAATATATGGGGTCCACATTTATGGTTTTCATTACATAGTATAACTTTTAATTATCCTTTAAAACCAACTATGGAAGATAAGAATAATTATAAAAATTTTTTTTTAAATTTACAAGAAGTTATACCATGTTCAGTATGCAAAAAAAATTATAAAAGACATTTAAATGAACATCCAATTGAAGATTATTTAGATAACAGAAAATCATTAGTATATTGGTTAATAGATATGCATAATATGGTAAATGTAGAAATAGGAAAAAAATTATTATCTTATGATATTGTTATTAAAAAATATGAAGATGTATATCAAAAAAAAATAATATTCGATAAGGATGAAAATTTTCGAAATAAAAATATAAAACATAAAAAAAATCATATAAAAATAATATATGGTATTTTTTTCATACTTATAATATTATTAATCATTAATATATTTCATATTAAAAATAGTTAATACCATTGATTGTCTCTAAGAGTTTAAATATAGTTTGTTAATAAATTATTTAATAATTCCTTGAAATTTTCAATAGTATATTTAATATTTAGATGTAAATTTAATAATATATTTTTTTTCTCTATATTATATTCTCTAATAATTTTTAAACTATCTTTTAGTGATAACCATCTAATATCACCTATCTCTATATTTTGATTTACATTATTATTATCAAGTTTTAATTCCATATTTTTATTTTTAATTTGTGATATATAATATATATGCTTATATTTTAAACTATTGGAAGCAATATACGTTTCTTCAAGAGGAGTCATATTTACTATATTAATATTATTACAAGATATAGTTGTTTCTTCTTCAAATTCTCTTTTTGCACATTCTATATTTTTTTCTCTTAAATTTCTTCTTCCTTTTGGAAACCCCCATTCAGGCTCTTCATAATTATAAATACTATCATTAATTAATTTATTAAATGAAATAAATAAATTAATATCATTTTTTTTCACATAAAATCCATTTTTTAATAAATTAAATTTTTCAAATGATTCATTATATTCGTTATTATTATATATATTTTCATTACCCCATAAATTTTTCCATAAAATATCAAAAGATGTATTTTTTATAAGATTTTTTTCAAAAGATGTTATAAAATTTATACTTTTCTCAATATAATCTAAATTATTAATATCATATTTACCTCTTATAAATTCAACATAATTTAAACTATTTTTTCTTCTAATTAATAAATATTGTATAATATTATTGAAATTTGAAAGATTTATACTTTCTATTTTTTTTTTTATTTTTTTTAATTTTATTATTTCATCTATTGTAAATAAATATTTATTTTGTATTTTTTTACTATAACTTATAATTGTATTAATATCAAAATCATCAATATTTATTTTTATACATATAATACCTATACTAATAATAGGACATAAACATTTTTTTGATACATGTCCTTTTTTACCACAATTCATACAAAAAAATTTTTTATTTATATCATCGAATGAATTATTTAGATCATGATGATCTAATGTATCAGATGCTTCCATTTAATATTTATAATAATATTACTTTAAGTAAATAAAAATTAATTATAAATATTTTTTTCTTAACAAATAATAGAAGGATGTTTATGTTTTATCCAGAAATAACAGATAAAGATTTTAATGAAAAAATATATATCAAAAAAGAATTTAGAGATACTGAAATTAAAGAAGAAATAGATTGGAATAAAGAATATGTTCAGAAAAAAGATTTTATTCTTGATCCTCATCAAATTTTTTTAAAGAATTATATATCTCCAGATACTCCTTATAATGGAATATTAATATTTCATGCAACAGGTGTTGGTAAAACATGTACGGCAATATCTATTGCGGAAGGATTTAAAAAAACACTAAAAAATATAAATAAAAAAATATTAGTTATTTCAAATTTAGAAAAAAATTTTTTAAAAGAATTATATGATCCAGTAAAAGAATATAAAAAAAGACATCCAGAAGATATTGTACAATGTACGGGTTCGGCTTATAATATAAGTAATGAAAATCTATTTTTAACAAAACAGCAAAAAGAAAAAGAATTATTAAAATTAAAAAAATCATATTATCAATTTTTTGGATATGGTAAATTTGCGAATTATATTATTGAAAATACAGGTGGATGGAAAGGAGATGAAAAAAATATAAATGATAAAATTAAAAAATTTATATCAAAAGAATTTGATGATAGAGTTATCATTATTGATGAAATACAAAATATTAAAACAAATAGAAAAGAAGAATTATCGCGTAATATTCAACCCATTTTAGAATCTATTATTAAATATGGTAAAAATATTAAATTAATATTAATGAGTGCAACTCCTATGTTTGATAGACCAGATGAAATTATTTATTATATAAATTTATTATTATTAAATGATGGTAGACCAAAAATAGATAGAAATGAAATTTTTAATTCAAAAGATGGAACACTGAAAGAAAATGCTGATAAAAGATTAAGAGAAGTATTTAATGGATATATATCCTATATGAGAGGAGAAAAACCTTTTATATTTCCATTTAGAATATATCCCAAAGAATCAATGATTCCAAATGCAGAATATTATATGAATGGACAAAAAATTGAAAATAATAAAAAAATTAAATATACTAAATTAATATTGTGTAATATGAAAAATATTCAATCTAATACTTATTCTTATTATTTAAATAAAAAAATAACTGATGGAAAGTTAAAAGAAAATTTAGAACATGATGAAAATATGGAAAATAATTTAAAAGATAATTCAAAAGATTTAGGTTTATTAGATTTAATTAAAATTTCTAATATTACATATCCAATATCAGAATCTAAAGATATTGGTTCATTTAACAAATATTCCATTGATTCTGATTTTGATAATGGAAGTGGTGGTTATTATAGAAATATTCAAATAATTGGACAACGTAAAAAAATTCAATATAAATATCAATCTCATGCGATTTTTAATAAAGATACGGTAAATGAAATACCTTTTGCAGATCAAAAACATATTGAAAAATATTCCATTAAATTTGCACAAATATTAGAAACTATTAAAAAATCAAAGGGATTAATATTTGTTTTTTCTCAATTTATTGAACAAGGAACACTTCCATTTGCATTAATGTTAGAACAAAATGGATTTTATAGAGAATGTATAGAAGGTGAAGATCAATTATTAGATTATACACCAAATCAATTAAAGAAAGGTGGTAAAAGAAGACCAATATGTTATTTATGTGGGAATGAACAAAATCATGACGATCATCATAATTTAAAATCAAGTCATTATCATATTTTTAGATTTGCTAAATATATATTATATTTTGGAGAATCAAAAGAAATAATTAAAATTAAAAAAGATGAAGCTTTAAAAAAATTTAGCAGTGATAAAAATAAATATGGCGAAGAAATTAAAATTTTTATAGGTACTCGTTCCGTAAGTGAAGGTTTAGATTTTAAAAGATTAAGACAAGTACATATAATTGAACCATGGTACAATCTTTCCAGACATGAACAAATTATTGGAAGAGCGATTCGTTATCGTTCACATCATGATTTGTTAGATGAAGAAAAAAATGTTGAAATATATCAATATGCAGCAATATTAGATAATAATAATAAATTATCAAAAAGAGAAAGTGTTGATTTAAAAAATTATAGAATTGCAGAGAATAAAGATGTTATAATTAAACACATTGGAAGAATTATGAAAGAATCAGCAATAGATTGTGTATTTTTCAAAAATACAAATTTAATAAAAACAAATAAAAAAGTAAAACAAATAACATCAAGTGGTGAAGTGTTATATTTACCTATTGCAGATAAACCATATAGTTCTATTTGTGATTATAAAAAGGAATGTAATTTTAAATGTAATTGGTTACCAAATCCGAATAAAAATTATCCTATAAATACAGATACTTATAATTTGCGTTTTGCATCAAATGATATAGCATTAATAAAGAAAAGTATTAAAAGTATGTTTAGAGAAAATATTGTATTTCATTTAAAATTAATTGAAGAACATATTTTAAAAAAAATAAAAGATGTAGATAAAATATTTATTTATAGTGCATTAGAAGAATTAGTAGATAATAAAAATGAAATAATATATGATAAATTTGGAAGGAAAGGTTATATTATTTACAGAGGTGATTATTATATATTTCAACCATTTGATTTAGATAGAGATGAAATACCATTGATATATAGATTATATCCATCTGATACAAAACCAAATCATATTGATTTAGAAAATATTACTGTAGATTATAATAATGGTGAAAATAAAAAAGATGATAATAAGATAAATGAAACGAAACTAATTAAAACAATAACAAAAGATATTAATAAAATATATGATGACCATATTCAAATGATAAAAGATGAAAATAGTAATATTAAACAATATAAAGATGCAATTATTGGGTTAGTATTAGATAAATTAAATACAAATAATTTAGTATTTTTTATATCATATACATTAAATAATTATTTACAAAATATTGAAATGGAATATATAAAAGATATTATCCATTATCTAAGTAATAGTAAAAAATTAATAAATTATAATACAGATATAATATATGATAAAACTAAAATAAGAAAAAATTTATATGTTGGATTTATTGTAAATAATAATTATTATGTAATTGATAGTATTAATAAAAATATAGATATTAATAATATTGATTATAAAAATATAAAATATACATTATGTTCAAAAGAATTAATAAATAAAATCAAATCCTATAGAAATCTTATTAAAAAACAACATAATAAAGAATATAATAAAATATATTGTATTATAGAATACAATATAATAAAAGATATCAAAAAATTTAAAATTGTGGACAAATCTATTGAAGAAGAAGTACTGACACGAGAAAAACAAAAATCAAAAAGATCATTAATTACGGGTAGAATATGTAGTACATTTCAAGTACCTAAATTATTAGAACTAAGAAAAAAACTAGGTATGTATGATATTAAAGATAAAAAAGGAATTGATTTTATTTGTATAGATTTAGAACTTTATTTTAGATATAAAAATTTAACTCAAAATAATATCATATATTTTGAAGAAAAAATGACAAAAGAATAAATATTATAAGTTGTTTATTGAATGTATTTAATTATGACTAATACTATATTTTACACCCTTGAAGACAATGCTAGAAACTTAAGATTTTATACAATAAATCAATAAATTAAAAATATTTTATATATTTATTGATTCTAAAAATATTTATTGTAAATTATTAAAACTATTTTCATATTTAAAATATCTATAATTTAATTATTATGGATATTTTAAATATAAGAAAAATACAAAAAATATTAAATACTAATATTAATAATATAAATAAAGAAATTATAAAAAGAGATAGAAAATTAAAATT
>Ga0214921_10007087_pt1 | contig 15069 bp, 12 predicted proteins | sample LL1505_MetaG_FD_177992 | JGI IMG/M metagenome (GOLD analysis project Ga0214921, IMG submission 177992) | Freshwater microbial communities from Lake Lanier, Atlanta, Georgia, United States - LL-1505 | ecosystem: Environmental > Aquatic > Freshwater > Lake | place: USA: Georgia | collected... | reverse complement strand
TGGTTATAGGTAATTACCACTGGCTGATAGGGTCAGCCAGTAATAAAGCGCCGGGTTGTTAGCTCAGTTGGTAGAGCAGGTGACTCTTAATCACCGGGTCGGGGGTTCGAGTCCCTCACAACCCACTTAATATAAGCGTGATAATTCTGTATCGCGTTGTAATTCTTGTTATTTTCTTAATTTGTCTAACACTTTGTCTAACACCCTCACCTAATTAGCCAAGCGAGCGCCATTAGCAAAGGTTGTAGAGGCGGTATCGGCTTGCTCATCTGATACATGTGCGTAGATAGTTGCGGTAACCATAGGGTCTTTATGCCCCAACCTTTTAGATACAACGTGTAACGGTTCACCTAGCCGTAATAACTCGGTAGCGTGTAAATGGCGTAAGTCGTGTAATCGTGTGTGCCTTAATCCGGATAGTTTTAATAACTTACCGAATAAATGAGTTGGCGTGCCGGTGTCTATCGGTTTGCCGTCCTCTCTCTCCGATATGTCCGGATTTGAGACAAACTGGAACAAACTAAATCGCTTTAAGTTGGTTCGCACCTATCAAAGGGAGAGATAAACCTGTAAAGACATGGGGGGTCGCGAACCTATTAAAAAAAATTCGAATTCTTGGATCGGTCCGACCCTTACTTAGTTTTTTACAGTTATAGCAAGATTTAAGTAACTCGTGGTAAATTTAACATTTCCGTAACTCTTAAGTCTGTACTTACCACCTAATGGACCGGTGAACGAGTAGTATAAATAATTAGATGAAAATTTGTCTCCTGGACATTTTTCCATGTCTTTTACACCTTTAATTGTTTTTGAAGTTATCCATTTGCTTTTGCTATACATCTGTAAATCAACTTTAGGTTGAACTTCGCACATTGTGTATATCCAAAATGAAGTGTCAGAGCACTGTTCTGACGATTGTATATTGCCACCAAGCGTAGAGGTACCAATTACACAAACTTGCTTTTTACTAGAAGTGCTTGAAGGTGAAGGTGATGGTACTGAGTTAGCCCAAATAGTTTGGGCGTATGCACTACTACAATTAGTTATTGAGACTGTCGGGTGTTCCTTGTTTAATGGACATTGCAGAGGTGCTCCATGTACAGTAACTAATCCGCTTACTTTTTGAATTGCCATAGTGGAAACTATCCCGATAAAATCACCCTTACTATTAAACACTAAAGCATTTTTTTCAGTTAACGGAACAAAAGGGTCAATAGCAAAAATCAACGTTTCAGGGTTATATGCTCTGACTCGTGACTCTGTCCACATAAAACCAAAACCGGGAGCGTATCGAACGACCCCTACCCAGGATCCAACCGAAGGTGCATCTGTACCCCAAAGCGGTAAATTTGGGATTATTGCTGAAGTAGAAAAACCACCAAAATCTGGAAGATTTGAACTCACATTCCAAGATTTACCTTCATAAGTATTGCCCTTATACTCGAAATTAAAAGTTGAGTAAACCCTTCCACACGATTCTAAAGAATTGCCAGAGGTAAAAATATTAGAATTTCGTCCTTGATTTTTTTCTTCAGCTGGAATTGACCAGTTAGCGGAAAAACCGATTGAATTATTGCTTGAACAGTTGAATCCAACTAAAGAGTCATTGATTCTTGATTTAAAACTTTCAAAATTAGACGGAGAACTGTCTAGCACTGAATTTGCAGCCAAAGCGAAATTAGACGGAGAACACAAAGTAATGATAATTACTGATGCTAGGAACTTAGAGACAATTCGCATTTAAGTATCGTACCTAAGATTTTAACGATTACTAGGGATTCTTGCGCCTGCCAGAAAATTTTGGCAGAATAATTGAGCGCGGTCCTTAATGCCACGCCGGGGTGGTCTTGCCTGCTGCTTAATCACCCCATCTAATTTTCGGGGGTAAAAAGTCCATGGAGAGTCAGGGGTGTTCTTACGCTCACAAAAACCCTGCTATTGCTATTACTCAGATTAAGTCTATGTTCAATGTATGACTACTAATGAGAACGCGAAGCCAAAACGTAAGTTAAAGAGATGGCAAAAAATCCTTATCGCTAGCATTCTTATCTACATGATCGGCGCCCAAGTAGCTAATAATTCTTCTACTAATAGTTCTTCTACTTCTACTACCGCGAGCGCCCCTAAAGCTGATACTGGGACGCATATGGCTTGTGAGCATTGGCGTATTAACTTATCTAACGCGTCGGTAGAAACTACTGCGCAACAAATTGCCGGGGCGCAGAAAGTAAATCTATATGCGAGCGTCTCAACTAATCCAACGATTGTGGAATATGGTCGCAAGATGACCGAAGACATGCTCAACGGCGACGCACAAGCGTACTTAGCAGATGGAACTATATTCGGAACTGCTTGCCAACAAGCTGGGGAGTAATTCCTGCTAACACCCTGCTAACACCCCTACTTATTCCCAGTTATTCCTGAGCGTGTAGTCCATAACCTAGACACGTTAATACACGCTTAGAATTAAACTAAGGCAGACTCTTAATCACCGGGTCGGGGGTTCGAGTCCCTCACAACCCACTTATGCTTTTATTAGTGGAGTATTAGCCGTAGTCTTCGGCATATCCGCATGAATTTAAAAGGATCTACTCCCATTGCTTCGTGACTTAAATAAATGGCGCTTGTCATCAATAACAAAGTGACAATAATTATTTTAATTTTTGCAAAAAGTATTTGATATTTCTGGCAATTTCTAAATGCCCACGGTTCTCACGCAATGCTTCATATTTTCTACCTCAATACTCATGGACTGAGAGTTCTGTAGTTCTACTCTCTGCAAAGTGAATTTTGATTGGTTCCCAAAAAACAACTAAACCTCTTTACTTTTCCTTACAAAAAAGTAGACTAATGAATCGAAATGGTTGTCTAATTACAGTTGTATAAAGACACCATAAGGAGGATGGCAGATGAAAACTCGCTTATTTAAAAAATTCTCCAAAACATGGCCGTGGGTAGTAATAAGCACAATAATATATTTAAGGATTCCACCAATTCTAGGTGGCGACACAGGACAGTGGCTAGAAATTGGGAACCAATTAAGTCGCGGGAAGGATTTATACAGCGAAATTTCAGAGCTGAAGGATCCTGCTTTTTATCACTTGATTCAGTTACTGTACCCATTCTTACAATTTTGGACTTTGCCTATCTTGTATTTTGCATCTTGGATGCTAATAGGTGCGGCTCTATCAATAAATGCAAAATCAAAGCCATCGGATGCTCCTACGGGGATGATATTAATCGTCGCTTGTCTATATTCGGCATTCGGTACAAAAGACGCAATACCAACGCTTATTGGAACAGTAGTTCTAACTTACTCAATAATGTTATTGGAAAGAAGACGTTTAAGTGGTCTAGTTCTGCTTATTTCAGTTCCATTTTTCAAGATATTGTTTTCGATATTCATTCCAATATTTATTTTTCGGTACAAATCAAACATAATTGTAGCTTTACAAAAAAACTTGTATCAAACATTCCTTACTTTGTCAGTATTTTTTGGAGGAATCTATTTATTTCGCCAAGAGATTAAATTATGGTTTTCAATTCTTTTTGTTAACGTACAGTATGCGCAAGATTCTCCGATGCAGATAAAAAATAGCACCAGCCATTTGCAAATACTGTTCCATCAATTACTCACTGAAACATTTGTTTTGATTTCTATTTCCGTGTATTTATGCTCTATTTTTTTCTTGGTTTCATCACGCAACAATTTCTCAAAGCAAGCAATATTGACCACCGCTGCAGTTAACATCGCATCAATATCTATACTCGCGGTAATGTATCTCTGGCCCCACCACACGGCTAACTTAATTTTTGCAACGACTTACAATTTCTCTCAAATTTTGCGCCGTCAACTCAAAAGCGTGGCTTGCTTCAAGAAATCTGATACTCGTATTTTACTTATTATATTTATGCTTCTAGCTTCATTAGTGGCAGTTAATCCACCACAGCTCACCAAACTCTCCATAAATTTTGCCTACACAGGGAAAGATTTCTTCAATATCCAACCTTTCCCCGATGAATGGACTTCCCAATTCTCTTTGAATGCCAAGTATGCGTATCTTGGGCGAAGTGAAATTGGCCCCTTTCCTGGATCTTTTTTGAGCAAGTCAACAGATCTTGTTTGCAAAGATACTGCTATATGGCCATTCCTTCAAAAATCTGCAGATGAGCAATTCAAGTGCGCAAAGAATGCTCAATTGATATTCATATCTGAATATGTTTTTGACTCGAGAGAATTCAGCGAGCAACTTAATCTGCTATTTGGAACAACAGATCCAGAATCTAACGAAAGTAAGTATTTAAGGATAAATGGTACTTGGTACGACTGGCAGTTGTATCAAGTAAGGCGCAATTAGCAAAATTGCAAGTTTTTATCACTTCAAATGAACTTGGTGTGGAGGTCGAGAAGTTCTTTTTTGCAAATGGTTTCACCGCTTTACAGAGAATAGGAATAGGGGCTGCGCGCCCAAATGCATCCTAAATCTGTTCTAAATCTAGTAATTTTCAGACCCAATCCCTAATATGGGTGTGGATCAAGATCAATTGAATCCATATTTAGCCTATGAAGGATTTGTAGTTCGAGTCCTTCACAACCCACTTACAAGCGTGAGTAAGACTGACTTACTACTCTGAAAAGTCGAAAGACTTGGTGAGTATAAATCAGTCCGACTGTATTAAATATCCGGCCAAAAACTCTCCACGTTAAATACAAAACAAACTCCTAACACTCGCTTCAATAGATTGTTGAGCTACAAATCCAGTTGCCTTATTTATCAATGTGACATCAGCACATAAGAATGCAGGATCACCTGAACGGCGCTCAACTTCGATCGCAATCACATCACTAAGTGCAGCTGTGTCGCAGACTAATTTGATAACTTCACGCACTGAAGCACCATGGCCAGTTCCAACATTCATTACTGCCGGTAATGCTGCGGAATTCGCAGCAATTAAGTGTGCTCTTGCCACATCACGAACATCAACATAATCTCGAATACATGTTCCATCTGGAGTTGAGTAATCAGTTCCAAAGATAACTGGCGGCTGTCCTGCCTTAAGCTTGTTGATCACAATAGGTACAAGGTTTTCAACTGAGTTATCAATTAATTCAGGTGCTGCCGCTCCTATAACATTGAAGAAGCGAAGAGATGTTCCTTTATTGCCTGGAATTTCTAAGAACTTATTAACTTCACCTTCAGCAGCAAGTTTTGATGCACCATAAGGAGATATGGGATTTTTCAGACCATCTTCTTTAATCGGGTTTGAATGCTCTGGTGAACCGTAGACTGCTGCTGAAGAAGAAAAAATAAAGTTGTAGATATTGTGTTTTTTTAGCAGCTCAAGCATCATTGAGGTTGCATGGAAGTTAACCTCGAAGTACTCATCGGATTTCTCCATGGATTCGCCAACTGCTTTTAGTCCTGCTGTGTGAATGACTCCGTATGGCTTATATTTGGTTAGAACTTCTTCAAATTTAGCTGCGTCACGAATGTCAGCAACTATCAGAGGGATCTCAGTTTTGTGCTTTCCTCGTAGGTATTCGACTCGAGACTCTAAGCCTTGATACATTGAATCATAAATCACGATCTCCTTACTGCTGTTCAAAAACAAGTCAACAATATGGGAACCAACGTAACCACTACCACCAGTAATGAGCCAGGTTTGTAGTTGCATAGATAAAGTATAGACATAATCTACTTGAAAATTATTTACTTGAAAAAATCTTGTTTAAAGTTGGTTGATATGTAGTTATACTTATCAGAACCTAATTTGAGCGCCATTAATGCCTACGGAAAGGATTGTAATATTAAAACCTACATTCTTGGACTAGAATCAGCGTTTCGAGGAAACAAGTTAATTGCGAATTTGAGTAACCCAATTTTTGAAATAGAAAAATTTTCTGGATTAGATGCTAGATCCTTGCTAGAAGAGGATTTATTAAAATATTACTCTCCAGAAAAAACTAAACTACTGCTCCATAGACAAATTTCTTCAGCCGAAATTGGTTGTGCTTTTAGTCATAATTTAATTTACCAGAACATGGTAAAAAACTCGATTAATTCTGCGTTAGTTTTAGAAGACGATGCAAAGCTAATAAGTTTGGATAAATTAATAAGCACCATGAACCAATTCCAATCTGACTTAAGATTTAGAGAAATTCCTTCTGTGTTGCAATTAGGCTCCCAAAATTTTACAGATAAAAATTCAAAAGGCCTGATAATGTCTATCAGATTTCCAGGTTACTGTACTTATGCATATATTTTAAATTTAGCTGCTGCTCATAAACTATTTAATTCAAGTTTGAAAATTTACTCTACCGCGGACTGGCCACTCACTTCAATGGATGTTAAATGGTTTAGATCGCCTACCGTGCTGTTTGAAAATGGCGACCAAGAAAATTCAATTATTTCACAAGAGCGTAATATAGTTTACGATCAAAACAAAAATCATATTATGGCTTTTCTCCAGAAAACAAATATTCGAATTAAGCTTTTATCCGGTTATCAAATATATAAAGCCTTTAAATTAGGTCTACCTTGGAAATTAATTTTGAAATGGGAATTCTTGTTTAAACCATACAGAAAGTTTAATAAATAGATTTAGATATGTTTTTGCGAAGTGCAAAAAATGTTATTGGAATATATACAGAAATAATACTAATTGACAAACCAAGAAATGCTACCCAAAATTCTTGTGTGAAAAGGAAAATTGCAGTTGTTAACAGTATTTTCAATGTAACAGTGAAAACCATTGCGTTTCTGCTCAATTTATGATTTTCTAAAGCATAAAGGATTTGATATGCATAATTGGAAAGAAATACTAGGTGCATACAAAAAACAGCAATACCACTTTCCAATAAAGTAATGTCAACCGTACCATTAGTCCACGTTTTTATAAATAGTTGCAATAGAACACTAAAAATGGGTATTGACGCTATGGATAATACGGACCACTTTTTCATATAAAGATTCCAATGTTCCGAAAGTAGATCATACTCTTTGTTCAAAATGATTTGTCGGATGTAATTTAATTGTGAAATTTGTATCCATGACATCAAGCTCACTGGAATCATTATAACTTTCAACACAATTGAATATGTTGCAATTGTATGGCTGGTCACAAATAGTGCCATTAGAAATGGGTCCATCCCTAAAAATAGTATTCCAAGAGTTTGAATAATTGTGAAATCTTTGGATAAATTGGATTTTGGAATTGAAATCTTAAGTTCCTGAGAATCTTGAATTTGGAACTGCAACTGTTTATGGAGTCTTAACAATTGAAAAAGAAAGCTGCATAGCGGCAAGAAGGTTGAAATAAAGACTAACAGAGCAATGCTCCTTGTATATTTGCTTATTATCATTAGCATCACAGAGATAAGTACTAAATTTAGCGAATTAAAAAATAAAGCTTCGCGGGGTTTATTTATACAAATTAGGGTGCGATTTATAAAATTCTGCAATATATGAAAGGGTGTTAGACATAGCATTATTAAAGTGGCTAGAAGAAGGTCTAACTTTATGTTGAATCTGAAAGTATAAAGTGAAATCGCAACTATTGGGAACACTATAAATATGAAAATCATACTTTGGATGCCTGCCATTTTAAACAAATCATTCAGAAATTTCTTATACAATGATTTAGCTAGATTAAAATTTGAACCTAAATATGCATCTTGAAATTTGTACATGTTATTGTTAACATACCCAAAGTCCAGGATTGTGCTCAGCGAAATAAAAGTGAAATAAAGAGAGTAAACACCATAGCTTTCAGTCCCAATCTGTTTGAGAATTATTGGTATTGCAAGTAGGCTTGCGAAAACTGGTAACAACCTAAGTAACACAATCATAAAGTTATTTTTTGCAAGCAAGGCATAACTTATAAAAAACCTAGCTAATGTTTGATTCTCTCTTTTTAGGCGAATATTTACCATAGTACTAATCTATACTTAATTTGCCCCAAATTGATTTCCAGGTTATGTTTTCTAAAGACCTTTTTTCTGTAAGCGCATAATTGCATTTAAGTTTTTCATTCAAAGGATCATGCGCCGCTAAACCATGGAACATATCAAAGTCTGCTACTGCTTGCGGCCTAATAATTATAAGATTCGATGCAAGATAATCGGCAGTTTTCATTGGTGATCTATGTTTATTTTCTAATGAAGGAACATATGGTAGTAACCCAAATTTATATTGTGACAATACGCTTATGAGATCGTCGTGAACGAGACTTCCGAAATAGACAACATTTTCCGGCAAATGTGATGGGATCTTGCCGGTACCGAACAAATGTATTATTTCAAATTCGGGTTTTTTTGCTAAATTTTTAATATATTCCCAATCGATTCTCTCATCCAGGGCCCCTACATAAGCACAGCCTGTTCGTAAGGACTCATCTATTGGAAGTGGTTCAGGTGAATCTGAAATTATAGGGTTTGGTATAACTCTAAAATTTGAAAAATAAGGTGAAAGGTCATCAATAATATTTTTGTTAGTAACTATTATTTGATTTGCGGAAGGTAAGTATTTCTTCATGATTTTGATTTCTTTGTTTTTAATCTTATCGGTGATTCTCATCGTAATCTTTTTGGAATTGATATTAGGTAAAATATTTAAAAAGGCAATCTGATCAACAAAAATTTTATCATACTTAGCATCAAGCACATTTCGTAATTTTTTACTTAAAAAATATTTAGAAAGCTTAATATTAACTGGGAACAATGTTCTCGGAATATAAGAATTATTCTTAAGTCCTTCTTTTAGTTTCTTCTTACGATAAATAAAATCAATATTTTTATCCCTCTTAAACAAATATTTAAGTTCATGAAAAAAACTTATGGGCGTACTTATATGTAATGAATGATGACCAGAAAGTTGAGCTTCGCTGTGTAGCGCATGACTACCTACAAAATAATTTCCTCCAATGAAGGTATGAGACAAAAAGAGAACTTTCATTTATCTTTGATCCGAGACAAATAATCCAATAAAACGTCCAAAAGATACCGCCACGCTTCCTAAAAATGATTTAGGATTATCAGCATTTGTTGCACCGATAAATTTTCTAAAAATTGGCACAGGGACCCTAATAAGTGCACTTAAAAAGAAGCCGTACCGGCGGGCAACTGCAGAAAAACCAATTCCATATTTTAAATCAGTTATAAATTTATGTTTAGGAGTATTTCTTAGATCGCAACCAGCCACTAGACTAGTTCCAGTTACAATTGCACCGTATTTCATAATTCGCAACAGTAAATCAGTTGCCTCCATAGAACCTATCAATGTCCCACTGCCAGTTCCAATACTTTCAGCAAATCCTTGTACAGATTTGATATGTTCGACTCTCCAAATTACAGCAGATTCCATCGCGCTGAAACAATCCCAGGGCGTAAACCCCTGAACATTAATCACCTCATGATTTTTGCTGCTCATTTTTAAGCTCCCATTTGCAAACGCATAGTTTCCCACTATTGCACCTAATTTTTGGAATCGACTCATGTAATGCAATGATTGATTTATAAAGTTTAAGTTTGGCAATGTTGAGTCATTTATAAACATGACATATTGAATATCTGAATCCAAGAATTTAAGGCCTACGTTTCTAGCGCGACTTGCTCCAAAAACATCAAAAGTTTTTACATGGTTTAACTGATTAAGTCCAAATGAATCATCAAGGATTGATTTTAGCTCCAAAGACTTTTGTTCGACTAGCAAGAATTTAATGCAGTTGGAATTTAGAAATTCTATTACTGTCGAAATTTCCTTCTTCTGTCCTATTGTAGGTATAACTACAGCGAAATTTGGCCATCGCTCATTCATTTAGGATTCCCATTGTGGCGTTGTTTGTAAAGGTATTTAAGGCTCTTGAAAACTCTGCGATAAATCTCTTATTAGAAAAACGCATTGACTCACTTTGCACAATTTTTCGGTCAAGTGAAGCAGCTTGAGAAATAGCAGCCATAATCTGACTTTCTTCATCAACGAGTACTCCGGTTTTGGAATTCACTGTTTCAATTAGGCCACCTGCGTTAAATCCCACAACTGGTGTTCCACAAGCCATCGACTCCACAGGTAAAATTCCAAAATCTTCTATTGCTAAATGCAGCATTACTGAGCTTCTAGCAATTAGGATTGCCATTTCTTCGCGCGTTGGATTTGTGATGAAAGTAGCATTTATATTGAATTGATTTGCAATAATCCGTAGCTCATTCTCCTGGGGCCCAGAGCCAGCAATAGTGATAGGTGCATTTAGTGAACGTGCGGCCATCAAAGCAAGATTATGCTGTTTATATGAAACCAATCTACCTGCCGAAATTAATGCTAATTGCTTGGGCTTTTCAAACGAAGCAAAATCTTTGAAATACTCTGTATCAACTGGAGGATTTATCACAATTGAGTCTATATCCCAAAATTCCTTGATTCTCTTTTTAACTATTTCTGAATTTGCTATGTAAAGAGCATTCTTATCAACTTTATATTTATCTAGAAAACGGAGTAAGTATATAAATCCAGTTAAGTATGGAGTTAACCTGCCAAAACGATTATCAATTTTCGGCAACCAAACGTATCTAATTGGTGTGTGGACATATACAATTTTAAATCCCTTATTACCCTTAATCCGCTTTATATGAGCAAAAAGAAAAGAGCTATTTATCAGCAAGTCTACGTTAGGGGACACTGGCTTTAAGTTATACAGAATAGACATTAAGCCTAATATTGACTTTGGTAAATAGGTAAATTTAGAGAGTAAAGAATTAATAGTTGGCCTTAATTCAGGATTTCTTGAGAAAATAGCAGAGATCTCTGGTTTTTCTCGAAAGCACCGAATAATTTGGATGTTTACGTTCTCTGCACCCCCAAATCTCTCATTCCATTCAGTATTCAAAACCACATGCATCTTTCTCATCCTGCTATTCTCTCGATTTTTTTTATGTATATATAGATCAGCAAACTCGAAATGACGATAGGAAATGCCCTTCCTAGTCCAAACCAGAATAGTCGAGGCAATTCAAGTAATCCAATTAGTAATGATCCAAGCACGATTACGTAAGGAGATTTTGGGTTATATAGTTTTGAGTACATTGTTTGGAAAAAACCACCAAGAATCAAAAACATAGCCGCAAGTATATATAAATTAGCCTCGCTCAAAATCAAAAAATATGAATTGATATTTGTGTATTCATCTGTACCAGCATAAGACTTTAAAGCTTGTGACCAGTTTACAAACAAATCTTGATATGTTAATAAATTAGTTAAGAGAGATCCAAGCACTGGGAATTGCCACAACCAATCTAATATTCCCTTCGGTAAATTAGAGATCTGTGGGTAAATCTGTTGGTATATTGCACCATTATTTAGGGCTGTCCCATAATAAGAAATGAATCTATCTGTAGTAAAATTCATAAAAGTTAGGCCATACTGAAATTTATAAGATTGCCAACTTCTGAAATATTCAGTTAACGCAAATAGTATAAACACCACAAAAAGAGCCAGCGAATAAATAATCCACCAAGGAGTTCGTGCTGGCTTGGAGTTAAAGTATAAATATATTACCCCGAGTGGAATTAGCACCTCAAGGATTGCTAAGCGCTCATTATTGATAAATGTTCGATACGTAACTAGTAGAACACAGAAAAGTATAGTTTTACGGTAAATTCTAGTCTGATAAATTTTTTGTACATAATATAGGCACGCAACTCCTATAGGTAAAAACTGAGTAAAAGTTGTAATTCCAGGAATAGTTTTTAAGTGGCCAGAACTCGAATAAGTGAACCATGATTTTGCATCAATAAGTACCCAAGTGATATATCCAAAGATAGAAATTTGTACAAGTCGTATTCCAATTTTACGAACACCTTCAATAAGATTTACACTAGGCTTAAAGTTGGAGTACGTCTTTGGCTTCAAATTTAATACTTTGGCTGAAAAATAAAAACCAATATTAAATGCTACTATCCCGCATAAAAGTGGAATCACATCATTTTTGGTAAAGTAAATGGCTCTCTGACTTATCTCTTTGGTAAATAGAACATAATAAAAAGTCAATAAAAGCAACATACTGGATAGATTGAAAATTCTGATAGGACTGAAAATGTTCATTAATCTAAAGATTTGATAGTTGAATTCACTTTATTTGCAATATCGCTCCAACTTTCCGCTTGGTATGAAAAATCAATTTTCGAGTGATCCAAAATTTTATCTATCCATTTCTCAGGGTCTAAGTCTAATACAGTTAGACCATCATTTTTAAGAGTAGTAGCTATACCGGTTGGTGACGAAATAACTTGCGTGCCCAAGGAAAGAGACTCAATCACTGGGAGATTAAAACCCTCGTAAAAGCTTGGAGTAAGAATAGCATCTGCGTTCCGAATTAGATTTGTTAGAACTCCACTATTTACATAACCCAAGTAATTTACGCCCTTGCGATATTCGCTCTGCTTCTTTTTCTTGAATACTCTTGGAGTTACCTGGCCAGTCACTAATAACTTTAAATTTGTTTTATCATAAATAATTGGCCAAAAACTGAGAAGAAACTCCAAGTTTTTTCGCGTGTCATGCGCTCCTACAAAAAGCATATATCTGGAATGGACGGGTGAAGATTGCTCTTGTTCTGGGTACAGCGTAGGCGCTGCCCCTAAAGTTGTAATCTCGCTTCTTGGAATCTGCAAATATCTTGAAATTTCGTCAGCTGAAAAATCACTAACAGTACAAATCTTTGAAGAATTTCTAACTAATTTTGGAATCATTTTTTCACAGAATAAAGCATAATTTTTGCTAAAGAACTCTGGGTGAATTAGTGGGGCTATATCATGTATGACGATAATTTGATTTGATACAAGTGGCCCCCAATTACACAAAGACAAAAGATGCTTATATTTTTTTGATTCTCTAGGAAGAAGGAAAAATTCTGACGCTCGTGTTAATTGGTGATTACTCGAATCACTGTATTTTTGTTTTGCTACGACGTATTCATAATTTTGAACTAAGTAGTTAGCTACATTTTTGCCCCAAAGTCCTACTCCTCCGGAATGGTCAAGGCCTCTCGGATTAATAAGTACGTTACCTTTAGTCGATTCCATCTGGTAAGCATAATTAAGAAATGCTCGCACCGGTCAAATATGGTGTATTTTCCGAGCTAGTTAGCTCTCAGTTTTGAACTCTTACTCTATCCTTAGACTCACTATGCGGAAATCTAAAAATTGGCGCCACCCATGAAAATTGCGTCTTTAAGTGGAATTAAGCAAAGTTTGAATTCTCAGCAGTTAATCATAGTATTTTTCATGTTAATCCCTGACTTAATTGCAATGGCGCTTTCTGCATTTACTGCTTACTCAACTCGATTCACGGGCAATCAAAATTATATTGCTGCGACATCTGAAGTATTGCAGTTTGAGTATCGCGGAATTTTAATTCTTATTGTAATAACCTGGGCGTTTTTACTAATCGCAACCGGCACTTATCGGTTTAACCATTCAACACTAGTTATATTTAATTTACGAATGATCATAAAAAAATCATTTTTATTTTTCTTTGTGCTCGGATTTGTATCCTTTATCCTTAAAGCGTCTTTTTCGCGCTCGGTATTTTTGGTTATGCTTTCTAGCGGACTTGCATATATCTTCATTGTACGTTTTTCCATTTATTTTATTTTGCTTCGCCCAATGATCCTGAATAAGAAGATAGCATCAAACATGATGATTATCGGAAAAGGAAAGAAGGAATTAGAAGCCCATAGTGAATGGCTAATTAATAATCGCTCTTTTGGATTCAAGATAACTTCTCGCCTTTTATGTCCTAAGATAGAAAGTATATGGCTTGAGGAATTTGACCGAATACTTCGATATAAGCGCATTACAGAAGTTTTACTCCTTCCAGGCATGGAATCCGATCCAAATTTCTCGAAGTTCATACATTATTGTGAGGATATAAAAATTCACGTCAACTGGATCCCACTTGACTCAGGAAATCTTGGGTATTGGTTAATCCCATCTCCTCAAGAAGGAATCCCTTTCTTAACTTTTGAGAAATCCGAAATATCTATCTTCTGGAAATTTGTAAAGCGAATATTTGACATAGTATTTTCCACTTTAGTAATACTTATGTTAAGTCCAATATATTTCCTTATAGGTTTATCCGTTCTAATGACAAGCGGGTGGCCGGTGTTTTACCATCAACAGCGTGTCGGCAGGAATGGAAAACTGTTTAAGTTCTATAAGTTTAGATCTATGGTTAAGAACGCAGATAAACTAGTACAAGTTCAGTTATCATTGAATTCTTCTAAGCGGGATTCTTCAAAACAAGCCGATGACCCTCGTATTACAAAAGTTGGAAGAATTCTTCGCAAGTACTCCCTTGATGAGTTACCGCAGTTTTTCAATGTGATAACGGGTTCTATGTCAGTTGTGGGCCCACGACCTGCAGTTCCATTTGAAGCTAACCAATACAGCTCTATATATGAACGCCGCCTTATCGCAAAACCAGGTATTACAGGGCCATGGCAGATATCTGGTCGATCTGATCTAGATTTACAAACAAGCATTTCACTTGATTTAAATTACTTAACAAATTGGAGCTTTTCTCGAGATCTTTGGATCATTATTGCAACAGTAGGTGCCGTGTTTAAAGGTAAGGGTGCTTACTAAGCCTTTATCTTTTTAGCCTTACTCACTTTTTTAGCATCCTTCATTAATTCCTCTTTAAACCGCTTTCCCTTTATATGCTTAAAGCTATCTTCACGCTCAATCCGGTTTAGATCATCCTGGCGTGGCTCATAGAGTGCAAGCTCATCTTTTTTAGCACCATATGGGCGGTAGTGATTGCCGTAGTAGCGTGGATAGCCGTAGCGATATCCATACTCATACTCAAGTGAGTTCTCTGGGATCATATTTAATATCACGCCAAGAATTGTTGAACCAACTGAGACCATCGCGTCCCTTGCGCCCGTGTATTGCGGCTTTTTAGTTGAGCCGGCGTGAACTACCAGGATTGAGCCATCGACTCGGGCTGAGACAATTGCAGCATCAGTTACTGGAAGTAATGGCGGGCAATCAATAATCACATAATCATACTTCTT
>Ga0214921_10007085_pt1 | contig 15071 bp, 11 predicted proteins | sample LL1505_MetaG_FD_177992 | JGI IMG/M metagenome (GOLD analysis project Ga0214921, IMG submission 177992) | Freshwater microbial communities from Lake Lanier, Atlanta, Georgia, United States - LL-1505 | ecosystem: Environmental > Aquatic > Freshwater > Lake | place: USA: Georgia | collected... | reverse complement strand
CCGGAGGAGATTGCCGCCCCCATCGCGTGGCTGTGCACGGAAGAGGCCCGCTACGTGAACGGGCAGGTGCTGGTGGTGGACGGCGGGCTGTCCACCGCCTACGGGATGCACATCGGCGCGGAGCTCGGCCAGAAGCGCTGAGTCACGGCGCTACGTCCAACCGGAACACCGGCACCAGGTTCAAGTGCGTGTCCCAGCTCGGGTGCCGCTCGGCGAAGAAGCGCAGGCGCTCGGGCGGCGTGCCCGCGTCCGGTGAGGGGAAGCGTGCGTCGAACTCCGCCTGCAGCCCCTTGTCCTGCGCCAGCATCCGCCGCGCCTCCTCCTCCGCCACGTAGTCCTCGAGGAACTCCTTCTGCTCGAACACCGCGTTGAACAAGCCCCACGCGGTGAGCGAGTCCGGGCTCTCCGGCTCGAGCAGGTTGGCGAGCAGCCACAGCCCCGGCTGTGACACCGGGACGAAGAGCGAGCCGGGTGGCAGTTGCTGCGGCTCGCGCTTCCACCCGCCCGTCACCGTGGCCTGCTGCCTGCCCTCGTACGGCCCGGGACGGAACGTCACCGACTTCGCGCGGAACACCTCCATGTAGAGGGAGGCCGCCCCCTTGAGCAGCTCGTGCCGGAAGCCGTGCGCCTCCAGCACCTGCTTCACCCGCGGCGCGAACGCGGCCGGCACCGCCCAGCCCGCCTTGGGCAGGCGCGTCACCAGCTTGGGCTCCACGTCCTGCTTGAGCGGCACCGTCCACGTCTCCGGCGTGGACTCGTCGTAGCGCGTCCACGGCTGCCCGGAGAGGGCGGACGGGGTGCGCGTGTAGGCGTATCCGCGGAAAGAGAGCGGACGGGGCGTTGCCTTCACGCCGAAGGTGAGCGGGAGGTTGCTTCCCGCCAGCTGCAAGTCCTGCGCGTCCGCGTCCGCCTCCACCTTCATCCAGCCTGTGCCGGCGGCGGCCGCGGCCTCGAGCAATGCCAGGAGCGTGTCCCGCGTGGTCTTCACGCGATGCGGGTATTGGCGCCAGCTGTGCGTCTCCACCAGCACTGCCAGCCGGTTGCGGTGGGCGGCATAGCCGTGCGCAAAGCGCGGCGGCGTCACGCCCCAGGTGATGCCGGAGGCGGGGTCATCCTCGACGTCGAACGCGGGGTAGAAGGGAACGGGCAGGTGGCCGAGTTGCTCGAGCCTGCCGAGCGCCCGCGTGCGCAGCGCATCCGCCTCCTTCCGCAGCGCCACGGTGCTGCCGCCGCGCGGCTCGGTGATGACCGCCACGTCGTGTTCGAACTTGGCCCCGTCCGTCACGTGCAGGTCCACGTACAGCACAGGGGACCAGCGCCGCTGCAGCGCCAGCAGGGCCCGCGTCTCCGGGGCGTCCGCCTTGACCCAGTCCCGGTTGAGGTTGAGGTTCTGCGCCGTCACGCGGAAGCCCATCTCCACGGGTCCGCGCTGGTTGGGGCGGTTGTTCGGGCCGAACCGCTCGTGGCCATCCACGTTCAGCACCGGGACGAACACCACCGTCACCTGCTTGAGCAGTTCCGCGGTGGCCCCGGTCCCGGAGAGCAGCTCGCGCAGCAGCAGCAGCCCCGCGTCCTTGCCATCGATTTCCCCCGCGTGGATGCCCGCCTGCACCAGCACCACCGGGCGCTTGCGCAAGGTCGTCCACTCCGGGGTGATGCTCCCGTCCGCGGAGGCCACCAGCGCCAGCAGGGGCCGCCCCTCCGGCGTGGTGCCGAACCGCTCGCACCGCGCCTTGAAGGGGAAGGCCTTGCCGAAGGCGCCGCACAGCTGCTCCACCTCCGCGTACCGCCCGGTCTGGGCGTACCCGGTGCGCTCGGCGAGCGTGGAGAGGTCTGCGGCGGCGAGCGCCAGCGTGAGAAGCAGCGGTGGAGCGAGCATGGAGAAGTGTCACCACACTTGCGGTGGCACCGTCCACGGGGTGGAGTCACCCGCCATGTCCCAAGGCACCCGCGCGCTCGAGCAGCTCCTCGGCAAGATGTTCCAAGCCCACCCGTGGCACGGCGTCCCGCCGGGAGACACGGAGGGGATGGTGACGGCGTTCGTGGAGATCGTCCCGTCGGACGCGGTGAAGTACGAGCTGGACAAGCCCTCGGGCCACCTGCGGATTGACCGGCCCCAGCGCTTCAGCAGCCTCCCGCCCACGCTCTACGGCTTCGTCCCGCAGACGTACTGCGGCAAGACGGTGGCGGCCCGCGCCGAGGAGCGCTGCGCGCGCAGCGGGCTCAAGGGGGACGGGGACCCGCTGGACGTCTGCGTGCTCACGGAGAAGGGCTTCAGCGCCGGCAACTTCCTCGCCCGGGTGCGGCCGGTCGGCGGGCTGCGGATGCTGGATGCCAACGAGGCGGACGACAAGGTCATCGCCGTGCTGGAGGGGGACCTGGCCTACGGCGAGGTGACGGAGTTGTCCCAGTTGCCGCGGCCGGTGGTGGACCGGCTGGTCCACTACTTCGGCTCCTACAAGAACCTCCCCACCGACAGCGCGCGCCGCGTGGAGATTGCCGAGGTGTACGACGCAGCGGAGGCCCGCGAGGTCATCCGCCGCTCGGTGGTGGACTACCGGGAGACGTTCGGGAAGCCGGAGGACCGGTTGGGGCAACTGGTTTCCCTGGTGCGCGGAGGGTAGGCGCCGGCTCAGCTGGCGGTGATGGTGCGCCTCGCGCGGTTCATCCGGCGCACCACCGCGTCTGCAAGCTCGTTCAACGGCAGGACCTCGTGCGCCAGCCCAGCCTTTGTCACGGCGCCCGGCATCCCCCAGACGATGCTGGTGGCCTCGTCCTGTGCGAGCACCTGCCCGCCGGCGGCGCGGATGGCGGCACAGCCGCGCTTGCCGTCCTCGCCCATGCCGGTGAACACCACCGCCACCACGTGCGCGCCGTACGCCTCCGCCACGCTGCGGAACAGCACGTCCACCGCCGGGCGGCTCCGGTTCTCCGGCTCGGTGTCCTGCAGGGTGGTGACGGCGCCGCCGTCCGGGTGGGCCTTCAGCGCCAGGTGGATGTCTCCGGGCGCCACGTAGCCGCGGCCTGGCTCCAGCCGCTCCCCTTCCGTTGCAACATGGAACGGTATCTTGCCCTGCGCGGTCAGCCGGTCCGCGAGCATCCCCACGAAGTGGGCCGGCATGTGCTGCACGAGCAGCACCGGCACGCCGAGGTCCGCGGGGAGCCCCTTCACGAACTCGCCGAGCGCGTTGGGGCCTCCGGTGGAGGCGCCAAGGGCCAGCACGCCCGGCCGCGGGGTGACGGCCAGCCGCGGGGCCTGGGTGAGGAAGGGCTGCAGCCGCCGCAGCAGCTCCAGCCGGATGCGGTGCAGCTCCGCCAGGGAGACCGTGTGCGAGGCGTCCTGGACCTCCGGCAACTCCAGGTGGCGCACGTGGGGGAGCGCCTCCGCGGCGGTGGCCGGGGACTGGCTGAGCACCACGTCCGGCCGGGCCAGGGGCATCAGGTCCTGTGCCTGGTCGAAGGAATCCGCCTCCCCCGTCACGCGGACTTCCGCCACGTTGCGCAACGCCGCGACGACCCTGTCCCGGACACCCGGAAGGGGATGGAGGACCAACAGGCGCAGGCGGCGAGGCTCCTCGGCCATGGTCCCCTCTCTAGCGCGGATTGGCCGTGTTCGAGAGGGGATGTTCAGGATGACCAGGCGTGACTATCATCAGGTCATGAAGACCGTGGGCGTGGCAGACCTGAAGGCGCACCTGAGTGAGCACCTCCGGACCGTCCGCCGGGGCGAGTCGCTGACCATCCTCGACCGTCGTGAGCCCGTTGCCCGTCTCGTGCCCGTGGAGCAGCAGTCCGCTGGCATCTCCCTCCGCCCGTCCCGGCTGCGGCTGCAGGATGTCCGGCTTCCCGGCCCGGTGGGCCACCTGGGGGACGTGCTCGAGGACCTGGCGGCCGAGCGGGGCGAGCGGTCTTGATCGCCTACGTGGACACCTCCGTGCTGCTCCGCGTGGTGCTGGGCCAGCCAGACCGCCTGGCGGAATGGAAGCGCCTACGGTCCGCGGTGACGAGCGCGCTGACCGAGGTGGAGTGCCTGCGCACGCTGGACCGGCGGTTCCGGCAGGGGCGTCTCACCGAGGCGGAGCTCGTGGAGCGGCGTGCGTTGGCGCTGCGGCTGCTGGAGGCCATGGACACGGTGGAACTCAGCCCTGCCGTCCTCCGGCGCGCGGCAGAGCCGTTTCCCACCCCGCTCGGCACCCTGGACGCGCTCCACCTGTCCTCGGCACTGCTCTGGCGGCAGGCATTCCAGCCGCTCTTGCTGGCCACCCACGACGCGCAGCTGGGCGCCGCCGCCCGCTCCATGGGCTTTGACGTGCTGGGTTGACGGCCAACCTGCACCCGTGTTCAGTCTTCCGCGCCCCCCATGCGCGCGGCCCAGTTCCAGCTCTCCTTCGCACCGGCCCCGGGTGACGTGCCGCCCGTGGGTGAGCCCGCGCTCGCCGCGTTCCACCCGGTGGTGCAGCGCTGGTTCCTGCAGAAGCTGGGGAGCCCCTCGGAGCCGCAGGTGCAGGGCTGGCCGGTCATCCGCGAGGGGCACGACGTCCTCATCGCCGCCCCCACCGGCTCCGGCAAGACGCTGACCGCCTTCCTCGCCTGCCTGGACGAGCTGGTCCGCCGCGCGCTGCTGGGCACGCTCGAGGACAGCACGCGCGTGCTGTACGTCTCGCCGCTCAAGGCGCTCGGCAACGACGTGCAGAAGAACCTGCTCGGGCCGCTCGGGGAGATATTGGAGCTGGCGCGCCAGGAGGGCCACACGCCCCAGGACATCCGGGTGGCGGTGCGCACCGGGGACACGCGCGCCTCGGAGCGGACCTCCCAGCGGAAGCGCCCGCCGCACGTCCTCATCACCACCCCCGAGTCGCTCTACCTGTGCCTCACCGCGCGCGGCACGCGGGAGCTGCTCCGCGGGGTGGAGACGGTCATCGTGGACGAAATCCACGCGCTCGCGCGGGACAAGCGCGGCTCGCACCTGGCCCTCTCGCTCGAGCGGCTCTCGGCGCTCACCCGCGTGCCGCCGCAGCGCATTGGGCTGTCTGCCACGCAGAAGCCGCTGTCGCTGGTGGCGGACTTCCTCACCGGCGGGCGCCCCTGCCGGCTGGTGCAGGTGGGCCACCTGCGGCCGTGGGAGCTGAAAATCGAAATCCCCCGCCACGCGGAGCTGGGCGCGGTGGCCAGCCACGAGATGTGGGGCGAGGTCTACGACCGGCTGCAGCAGCTGTCCGCCGAGTACCGGACGATCCTCGTCTTCACCAACACCCGGCGGCTGGCCGAGCGGCTCGCGCATGACCTGGGCGAGCGCATGGGGCAGGAGGCGGTAGCGGCCCACCACGGCAGCATGTCCCGCGAGCTGCGGCTGCGGGCGGAGGAGCGGCTCAAGGCGGGCGAGCTTCGCGTGATGGTGGCCACCGCCTCGCTGGAGCTGGGAATCGACATCGGCAACGTGGACCTGGTGGTCCAGCTGGGCACCCCGCGCAGCATTGCCGTGGCGCTGCAGCGGGTGGGACGCGCAGGCCACCACAAGGGGGGCACCAGCCGCGGGCTCTTCTTCTGCCTGACGCGGGATGACCTGCTCGAGTGCAGCGCGCTGCTCCGCGCCATCCGGGAGGGGGAGCTGGACGCCATCCGCATCCCGGAGGCGCCGTTGGACATCCTTGCGCAGCAGCTGGTGGCCTGGTGCGCGTGTGAGGACCTGGACGAGGCGGCGCTGTACGGGCAGGTGAAGCGGGCGTGGCCGTACCGCGCGCTCACCCTCAAGGCGTACGAGCAGCTGCTGACGCTGCTCTCGGAGGGGGTGGCCACCTCGCGCGGGCGGGCGCGGGTGCACCTGCACCGGGACCGGGTGAACGGCAAGTTGCGGGCGCGGCAGGGGGCGCGGCTCACCGCGCTGATGAACGGCGGCGCCATCCCGGACACCTTCACCTACCCGGTCATTGCCGAGCCGGAGGGAAAGCAGGTGGGGGCGCTGGACGAGGACTTCGCCATCGACAGCTCGGCGGGGGACATCTTCGTTCTGGGCAGCACCAGCTGGCGCATCCTGCGCGTGGAGGCGGGCACGGTGCGGGTGGAGGACGCGCACGGGGCGCCGCCGAACGTCCCCTTCTGGCGCGGCGAGGCGCCGGGGCGCACGGACGAGCTGTCCTCCGCGGTGGGCCGGCTGCGGCAGGAGGTGATGGCGCGCGCGGACGCACAGGCGTGGCTGGAGCAGGCGGTGGGGCTGCCACCGGAGGCGGCGGAGCTGCTCGTGCGGTACCTGCAGGCGTCCGCCTCGGTGCTCGGGGCCATGCCCGCGCACGACACGGTGGTGGCCGAGCGGTTCTTCGACGAGGCAGGCGGGATGCAGCTGGTGCTGCACGCCCCCTTCGGTAGCCGCATCAACCGCGCGTGGGGGCTGGCGCTCCGCAAGCGCTTCTGCCGCAGCTTCGACTTCGAGCTGCAGGCGGCGGCCACCGACGACGGCGTGCTCTTGTCCCTCTCCGAGCAGCACAGCTTCCCGCTCCTGGACATCTTCGACTTCGTCACCCCGGAGGCCTGCGAGGAGGTGCTGGTGCAGGCGGTGCTGCAGACGCCGCTGTACGGCACGCGCTTCCGCTGGAACGCGCAGCGGGCGCTGGCGCTGGAGCGGATGCGGAACGGCAAGCGGGTGCCGCCGCAAATCCAGCGCAGCCGCGGGGAGGACCTGCTCGCGGCCGTGTTCCCCGCGCAGCTGGGCTGCCAGGACAACCACGGCGGGGTGGACGTGGAGCTGCCGGACCATCCGCTCGTGCAAGACACGATGCACGACTGCCTCCGCGAGGCGCTGGACGTGGACGGCCTGCGCCGCCTGGTGGAGGCCATCCGGGACAAGCGCATCCGCGTGCACGCGGTGGACACGCCGGAGCCCTCGCCGCTTTCGCACCAGCTGCTCAACTCGGCGCCCTACACCTTCCTGGACGAGGCGCCGCTGGAGGAGCGCCGCGCGCGCGCCGTGTCCCTGCGGCGCAGCCTGCCCGCGTCCGACCAGGCCGCCTTCGGCGCGCTGGACGCCGCGGCCATCCGGCAGGTGGTTGCGGACGCGCGCCCGGTGGTGCGCAGCCCGGACGAGCTGCACGACGCGCTGCTCCAGCTGGTGGCCATGCCGTACGGGGAGGTCCACCCGGATCACCGCGAGCTGCTCGTGGCGGCGGGGCGGGCGGCAGTGTTGGACGTTCCTGCGAGCGGTGGCGAAGTGCCGGCGGTTGCCCCGGACCGCGTGGGCAGCGGGAAGCTGGAGGTGAAGGCGGAGGTGTCCCGCGCCGCGTGGGGCATCCCGGTCAACGAGCAGGGGCGGCGGTGGGAGTTCCTCGCCGGCCCCGTGACGGCGTTCCCCATTTGGACGACATTGCCGGACGCGCCTGCGCGGCAGGGGCCGGACGCGGAGCGGACTGCGCCGGTGGTGCAGGCGAGCGAGCCGTCCCGCCCGGCCGGGCGCTTCGTGGTGGCCACCGAGCGGCTGCCGCAGGTGCGCGCGCTGTGGCCGGACGGCGTGCTGACCCCTGCATTGTCGCCGCTGCCCGGGGACGGGCCGGTGAGCCCGGACGCCGCGGCGGTGCAGGCGGTGCGCGGCTGGATGGAGCAGGCGGGGCCCTGCACGGCGCGCGAGCTGGCCGGGTGGCTGCGGCTGCGCCCCTCCGCGGTGGACGAGGCGCTGCACGCGCTGGAGAACGACGGCAGCGTGCTGCGCGGGACCTTCCGGCCGGACCGCCCCGCGGGGGAGACCGAGTGGTGTGACCGCCGGCTGCTGCAGCGCATCCACCGGCTGACGGTGGGGCGGCTCCGCAAGGAGATAGAGCCGCTGTCCGCGCAGGACGCCATGCGCTTCTGGTTCCGGTGGCACCACCTGGAGCCGGGGGATGGGCTCAAGGGCACGGGCGGGATGTTGAAGGCGCTCGCGCTGCTGGAAGGGGTGGAGGCGCCCGCCTCCACGTGGGAGGCCGCGCTGCTGCCCGCGCGCGTGGCCCCGTATGCCCCGGAGGTGCTGGAGCAGCTGAGCTGGCGCGGCGAGGTGGCATGGGGAAGGCTTGGAGGCGTCTCGCGTCCTGCGCCCGGTCCCCGGCGCGGGGCAGAGGGCGCGTCCGAGGTCGACCCTGCTCAACCGGAGCCGCGGCGCGCCACGCTCAACCGCAACGCCCCCATCACCTTCTGCCGCCGCGAGTCGCTGGACTGGATGCTCGCGTGCGCGCGTCCCGGCGCCGTGCTCGCAGACGGCGGGGTGCGGCTGCCCGAGGGGTTGTCTGCGCGGGCGCGCGAGGTGGCCGAGGTGTTGGAGCGGCGCGGGGCGAGCTTCTCTCGGGAACTGTGCGCGCGGCTGCGCTGCACCCCCGCGGAGCTGGACGAGGCGTTGCGCGAGCTGCTCGCGCACGGGGTGGTGACGGCGGACGCGGTGGAGAACCTGCGCGCGCTGTTGTCCCCCGCGCGGCGGCGGGCGCAGCGGGCGCGCGGTGGCGGGGCGGGGCGCTGGTCGCTGCTGCTCCCGCTCGAGGAGGTGCCCGGGGAGACGCAGCAGCTGGAACTCGCGCAGTTGCTGCTTCGCCGCTACGGCATCCTGTGCCGGGACGTTGCGGTGCGCGAGCCGCTGGTGGATTCATGGCGGGAGCTGCTCCGCGTGCTGCGCCGGATGGAGGCGCGCGGCGAGGTGCGGGGTGGGCGCTTCATCGCGGGCGTGGCGGGAGAGCAGTTCGCGCTGCCGGAGGCGGTGGACCAGGCGCGCGCGGTGCGGCGTGTTCCCGGTGCGGGAGTCCGCGTGCGGCTCTCCGCGTGCGACCCGCTGAACCTCACCGGCGTGGTGACGCCGGGGCCGCGCGTGGCCGCGGTGCCGGGCCGCTTCGTGGTGTACGTGGACGGCATCCCGCAGGCAGAGGAGGCGGTGCCGGAGGAGCCCGGGGCCGGGGATGAGGAAGCCCTTGGCGGGGAGGACGCGGCGGGGGCGGAGGGCGTGTAGAGTCCGCGCCCGGCATGGGCCAGACGATCGACGACGCCGTGGCGAAGTGGAAGCGCCGCGGCTACCGGGAGGACGCGGGGAGCCTGGGGGTGGTGGAGCTGGTGAGCTTCCGCTCGCGCTCCACGCCGTGGCTGGTCTTCTGGACGCTGCTCGGCATGCTCCCGGGGGTCATCTACCACTTCTACGCGCAGCTGAAGTCCGACGAGCGCGTGCAGCTTTCCGTGACGCCGGAGGGGAAGCTGGTGGAGGTGCGGAAGGCCTCGTGGGTGAACCGGCTGGGGCCGCTGCTGGGCGCGGTCCTGCTGCTTCCCGCGGGGGGCTTCATCCTCTATGGCTCGGTGCTGCGCTACCGCGCCGAGAGCCGGCAGCAGGTGGAGGCGCAGAGGCAGTTGGAGGTGGCCACCCAACCGGTCTTCACGCTCGAGGGGGTGCCGCTGTTCGTGCCTGGCACCGCCACGTCCGGGCCCATGCTGAAGTGGGAGGGGACGCTCACCAACCAGTCCGCGCTGGACTGGACGGGGGCGGAGTTGGTGTGCCGGCTGAAGTTCCGGCGCGGCAAGGGCGAGGTGGAGGAGCACGAGTCCCGCTCGGCGCTCGCCGGTGGGAAGAACACCTGGAGGCTGGAGCCTGACCCCTCGCCCGAGGCGCCCTGGGTGAAGGGGCAGGTGAAGCGGTTCCGGTGCGAGACCCCTCCCGGCAAGCACGTGGGGATTGCCCAGCCGGAGAGCGTGGCGCTGGACGTCATCGTGCCCGCGCGCGGCGGACGCTACCCGTGGACGTCGGGGCCGCTGCCGGTGCCCGCGCCTGCGTTGGCGCGCTGAGCGCGCTTCCTCCGACAACCGGGAGAGGGCCGCAGCAAGCCTGTTGGGCGCGGTGCCGGGGGGCGTGAGCGTCAGCAACGGCCGGTCCGCCGCCGCCTGCGCAGCATCCCTGCCAGAACGGGCAGCAGCCCCGCAGCGCCCGTGCCGGCGCAGCCCGTCCCGCGGGCGGAGGTGCGGCCCGCAGAAGTGCCCCCGTCCTCCTCTGCGGGGCCGAGCACCACCACGCCCAGCTCCGCCGTGGGCCGCGGGCATGTCATCGCCTCGCCGTCCGGCGCCACCAGCGTGAAGCGCTCCGTTCCCTCTGACGTGGACGGGGACACCACCGGGAAGCGGAACGTCCCCAACTCGCCGGGGGCAACCGGGAAGGCGAGCCGCGCGGCGGCGTCCACCGCGGGCCAGCCCGAGGGGGGCATGAAGCGGCTGGGGCTGCCGGCGAGCACCGCGTCCGGCCGGAGGTACACCTCGCCCTCGGGCCACGGGCGGAGCCCCTCGTTGCGGAAGGCCACCCATGCCTCGCCCACCTGCCCGGGCAGGAGCGCGCGCGGGAAGGCCGCGTCCAGGAAGCGCGCCGCGAACGCCGGCACGGGCGTGCCCACGGGGATGTCCTCCCCGTCGTCCACGGCGCCGTTGCAGTCGTTGTCCACGAGGTCGCACACCTCCGCGGAGGGGGTGTAGGCCTGCACGCAGGTGAGGTTGCCGGAGCGGCACCGCAGCGTCCCTTGCGCGCACGGGCCCAGCCCGGAGGTAACGCAGGCCGGCGGGCCCGCGGGGTCCGGCCCCTCGCACGCGCTCCAGCCACTCCACTTGCAGTCCCCGTTGCAGCTGCGGGCGCGTTGGCCGCAGTCCCCGCACGCCACGCGCTCCACCTGCCCCGAGCTGCACTGGCAGTTGGTGCAGCGCTGGTTGGCGATGTGCGCGTAGGGGTCCACCGTCGCGCTGAACACCCAGCCCTGGTAGTAGCAGGACGGGCAGTTGCCGATGGTCAGGTGCAGGTGCGACCCGGTGGTGCACGTCCCGGTGTTGCCCACGTAGCCAATCACCTGCCCGCGCAGCACCGGGGTGCCCTCGGGCAGCGGGGACTGCTCGCGCATGTGGATGTAGCCGGAGTACCAGCCGTCCGGGTGGCCAATGGACACCGCGTTCCCGATGCAGCTCGTCCAGTTGCGCTCCACCACCACGCCGTCCGCCACCGCGTGGATGGGGGTGCCGGTGGGCTTGGGGAAGTCCAGCCCGCGGTGGGGCGAGGAGCGGCCGCAGCTGGCCTGGCAGCCCCACGGGTCCGAGATGCCGAACGACTCGAAGGGGAAGTCGTAGCAGAGCGCCAATGCCGGGGCCGCGCACAGGAGCAGCGCGCAGGCAGTCAACCGTTGGACGTTCTTGCTCAAGGGACAGGTACCCCGGGCGTCGTGGGCACGCAGACGCGCACGCGCAGCCCGCCGTCCGGCAGCAGCGTGGCCACGTCCAGGTCCCCGTCCCCCTCCAGGTCGAAGGTGGCCGCCGCCCGCCCGCCCGCGCCGGGGGAAAGGCCGAGCGCCGGCGTAGCGTCCACGAAGCCGCCGTCCTTGGCGAGCAGCAACCGGTCCAGCGCGTCAGGCACGGCGAGCACCACGTCCAGCCGGCCATCCAGGTCCAGGTCCGCGGCGACGCCGCCGTGCGCATCCGAGCGGTCGAAGGGGAGCCGGCGCCACGCGTCATCGGCGAAGCGGCCGGAGCCGTCGTTCAGCCAGAGGGAGTCCGCGCCGGCGCCGGCGCCCAGCACGTCCAGGTCCCCGTCCCCGTCCACGTCCACCGGGACGAGCACGCGCGCATCCCCGGTGCGCTTCAGCGAGGCCCCCTGCACGAAGCCGCCGTCCGCCTCGCGCAGCCAGGTCTCGGCCCGGGCCTCCGCGTCACGTCCCGTCACCAGCAGGTCCTCGTCACCGTCCCCGTCCAGGTCCAGAGGCAGCAGGGCATGCACGGTGCCGGGCACCGGCGGAGAGGAGGCGGGCATGGGCTCCTGTCCGTGCTTCCACGTGAGCAGCGCGGTGCCTCCGTCCGCCTCGCGCCAGGCGATGAAGGCGGTGGTGCTGGAGCGGTCCTGGCCGAGCGCGAGCGACAGGCAACTGCCCTCGCGCCCGCCGCTGCTGGCATTGACGGCGAGCGTGGCGCCGGAAAGTCCCAGCCAGTGAAGCGGCGAGGCGCTGTCCGTGCACAGGACGCCCGCCGCACCGGAGCGCTGGAGCGCCACCCCGCGCACGGCGGGCATGGCGCCGTCCTGGCCGGCCAGCCCAGGAAGGGGCGTCACCTGCGCGCCCGCGGCGTCGAACTGGAGGGTGGAGGCGCCGAACGCCCCGGCCACGAGCAGGCCGCCGGGCGCGGTGGAGAGCCACGAGACCGCCCCGGGCAACGCGGGGAGCTGCCACGTGGAGAGCTCCGCGAAGCTCAAAGCCAGCGGCAGCAACTCCAGGCCGCCCTCGAGCAAGGCGTTGGCCTTGTCCACCTGCACCCGCACGTCAACCTTGCCCGCGTGGCCGGTGGGGACGGTGAACTGGAGCGTGCGCGCGTCCTTGACCTCCGGCACCACGGCGGCCTCGCCCACCCACGCGGACATGCCGGGCTTGAAGCCGTCCCCTCGCACCGTCACGCGCTCGCCGCCCCGGGCGGAGACGGAGGCCGGCGAGACGGATTCCACGCGGAGCCCCCCGCCGCAGCCGCACAGCAGGAGTCCCGCGAGCGCGAGCACGCCCGTCGCCCGGGTTGCCCCGAGCGCGTTCACTGCGTCACCGCCGCCGGGGTGCAGGCGTCGCCCTTGCCGTCGGCGTCCGCGTCCGACTGGGCAGGGTCCGCCACGAGCGGGCAGACGTCACAGGCGTCCCCATGGCCATCCCCTGTGCGGGCGCCGGCCTCCACGCAGGCGAAGTCCTGCTTTCTGTCACAGCCGGTGTCATCCCAGGTGCCGTCTGCGCGCACCACGCCGCAGTCCTGCGCGCCGCCGCTGTCGTTGGGCTCCCCCGAGGCCCAGTTTGTCCACGTGGGGGCGGACTCGAGCGAGGTGAGGAATGTGCCCTCGGTGGCCGTGTCCGAGAGATCCATCCACTGGGTGCCGAGCAGCGCGCCGGCCGCCTTGGACTCGGCCTCGTCCAGCGGCAGCAGCAGCTGCGCGCCGCGGTCGCGGCAGAAGGCCTGGGCCTCCGCGAAGGTCACGGGGGCCTTGCACGCGAGCACGGTGCGGGTGCCCACGCGCCCGAGCTGGCACTTGGCATCCGCCGCGCACCAGGCGTCCGCGCAGGAGAACGGGTGGGCGTCCCGGTTGAGCTGGTCCGGGTTGGCCTTGGCCGGGCAGTTGTCGTGCGCGTCGTCAATGCCGTCCGAGTCCCCATCCGCGAAGGTGGCGGGGGAGAGGTTGAGCAGCCAGCGGACCAGGCCCGCGGACTCTCGGACGAGCAGGTCCGTGTCCCCGTCGCCGTCTGCGTCGTCTGCCAGCAGCGGCGTGGCGGTGCTCCACGGGCGGGCCACGGAGAAGGTGTAGTCGTAGAAGCCGCCCTGCCCATCGTTGCGGAGCAGCTGCAGGCCCGAGCCCCCGCCCACGCGGTCCACGGCAGCGTCCCCGTCCAGGTCCGCCTCGAACGCGGCGCGGGTGTCCGTCCGGCCGAGCAGGAGCGCCGTGCGGTCCAGGTAGCGTCCGTCCGTGCGGCGCAGCGCCACGTCTCCGGCCGCCGCGGCCACCACGATGTCCAGCTCGCCGTCCGCGTCCAGGTCCGCCAGGCGCGCCGGTCCGGGGACGGTCACGGACAGGGTGCCCGCGGGGGCGTCCCGGAAGTGGCCCGCGCCGTCTGCGAGCAGCAGCCGCGGGCCGGCGGTCTTTCCGCCGAGCAGCAGGTCCGCCCGCCCGTCCCCGTCCGCGTCCGCGGTGAGGACGGAGACGGCCTCGAAGCCCGCGAGCGGCAGCAGCGGCTCGAACGCCGGGGCAGCCGCCGTGCCGCCCAGGCGCGCCAGCTGCGTGCCCGCGTCCGTGGACAGCACCGCGCAGCCGCCGTTGCCGAGCACGAGCGCGCGGGTGCCCTCCAACGCCGTGTGCGAGATGCCTCCGTCTTCCGACTGCGCGTAGAGCCCCAGCCCGTCCTCGGTGCGCGCGAGCACCACGTCCCGTCCCTCGAGCCGCGCAGCCGCGAGCGACAGGGGCGCCTTGTCCGGCGTCTCGAGCCAGGTCTCCGCGGCGGAGGCGCCGGCCTTCACGGGGCCCGTGCCCTGCGCGCCGGAGATGAAGAACTCCACCGTTCCGTCCCCGTCCAGGTCCGCGCGGACGAGCTGGGTGGTCGGGGCGGGCAGGGAAGGGCCGGGGGCCAGGTGCCAGTCCTCCGGTGCCTGCACGTGGCCCACGTAGGGCGCGGAGGTCCGGGACTCCTCGTTGCGGCGGGTCAGCACGAGCAGTGCGCGCCGGGGCGCCGCGACGGCCGGGAGCTCCACCACCAGCTTCTCCGCCGTGACGTTCAGCACCTTCCCCTGGGCGTCTCCCCACTGGACCTTCACGTCCTTGTCGAAGCCGATCCCCTCGAGCGTCACCTTCGACGGGCTGCTGTAGGACGCCGCGGTGGGGCTGAAGCTGTCCACCTGCAGCGGGTCGTCGTTCCTCGGCTGGCACGCGGACACGCACAGCAGGAGGGACAGCAGAAGCGGACTGCGCATGTCCCAATTCCTAGCACGCGGCGCGGCAGGCGTGGCTTTCCCCGCCTGGGCTCACCTGCCCGGAGGTGCCCGCGCCCGCCTGCGCCGGCGCGCGGCGAGCGCCCGCTGGGCCTCGAGCATGCGCTCGACCAGCGCCTCCTCCTTGGGCACGGTGGTCCGGTACTCGGCGGCGAGCACCGCGTTGGGCAGGCCATCCAACGCGTAGCGGGCCACGGCCTGGTCCTTCTCCGTGCAGAGGATGAGCCCTACGGGAGGGTTCTCGCCCGGGAGCGTCCAGTGCTCGCGGGCGTCGTTGAGGTAGAGGTGCATCTGCCCCGCGTCCGCGTGGCTGAAGCGGCCGAGCTTCAGGTCCACGATGACGAGGCTGCGGAGCCCCCGGTGGAAGAAGAGCAGGTCCACCCGGTACCACTCGTCGCCCACGCGCACCCGGCGCTGGCGCCCGACGAAGGAGAGGGCGCCCCCAGTTCCAGCAGGAAGGTCTCGAGCCGGTGAACGAGCGCCTCCTCGAGTTCACCCTCGGAGTACTCGTCCTTGAGTCCGAGGAACTCGAGGACGTACGGACTGGCGCGGTGCAGGGTGGACGCGCTGGTGGCACCAGGGGAGCTGACGCAGAAGGCGGTGGAGGGGCTGGA
>Ga0214921_10007084_pt1 | contig 15071 bp, 8 predicted proteins | sample LL1505_MetaG_FD_177992 | JGI IMG/M metagenome (GOLD analysis project Ga0214921, IMG submission 177992) | Freshwater microbial communities from Lake Lanier, Atlanta, Georgia, United States - LL-1505 | ecosystem: Environmental > Aquatic > Freshwater > Lake | place: USA: Georgia | collected 2015-05-28 | reverse complement strand
TGAATGTGGAATGTACAGCATGATTTTCATATTATCAATGCTTATTGGTGTTGATTTCAAATATTTCTGTCGGCATCCTATATCCGACGCGGAGGCGCAGAAGTTTCGCCATTTTCTTTACAGGTAGTCAACCTTAACAGGTAGACAACCTTAACATAGGTGAACTGCGCCAGTCTAAATAATAGTTATTACAACTGAACATTAGATGGAAGCCAGACGTCTACAAGGACAATTTTTCAGTGCACAGAATGAACAAGCGTTGGTGACAATGGTTACAAACGATTTTCAACAGCGTTTAGGTCGTGCGCTAAGTGACAAGCAAGAGACACGCTTGGAACGAACTGTTACACATTACATGGAAGAGGTGTGGGAGTCCAACGGACCGATGCCTATACAGAATTTGAATCGCGAAGTTATTACGGCGACAATCGGTGATTTTACGACGTATTTGCGACGCAGTTCAGACCAGCCCACCATGTCAGTGGCTGTGCAACAGGTTGTGAATATGCCCCAGAGACCCGTGTATCAGGAGATGGAGAAGGCCCCATTAATGCTTGATACCGGTGATAGATTTGAACAAATCCAAAAGGAACGAAACACGTCTGCAAATAAGCCTCCTCGTGTTCCCGATTTCCGTGTTTCTCTCGACGATTCTTCTGGCCCCAGCCCTCTCGAGCAGTATGAGGCTGCAAAGAAGGCGCGCGAAGAAGAGGCCCAGCGTGTTGGACAAGGTCCTGGTCCTTTAGGTCCTAACGGAAGCCAAGACAAGGAACCCCGTTTTACAATGATTGTCCCGCCCCCCACTGACCCTAATGTCAATCCCACTATAAGCCTTGCTGGAACATTCGATGTTAAGCCCAACCTACAACAGGATATTCTAATCAAACAGGAATCTATTGTAAGTTATAAAGAAATTGAGGAGAATCTGTTTGTATGGAGCGCAGACCGCGATTGGCTAAACAATAGCACGCAGAGTCGTTATAACTTCACAATTAACTTCGATGTCGCGAACAATCGCCAAGGGTTTGGCTTGGGTGCAGCAGCCACAAAGAAGTTCAAGAATATTGTGCGTATCGAGCTTGTGAAAGTGATTCTGCCCACAGAGGGTCTCGAACCTGTTATGCAGAATACTGCGACCTTGGCAAGCCCTCAGACTCTAGTATCTGATACAACAGTTCAGATAAATGCCCTCTCATTCCCTTATGTGACTCTGCGCATTCCTGAACTTGACGGTAATAACTATGGCTCCGATAATTCTCTCGATAACGCGTTCGGTGTGATTCAGTATGATGCCAACTGGAATACTGATAATACGAATCTCAGTGATTCAAGGGGCTATTTGGCGATGATTCCCAAATTCATGAAGTGCCAGAAATCGTATCACCCAACACCCCTGGCCACACTCACGAAACTGAGTTTCCAAATACAGCGACCTACTGGCGGATTTTTGAGCGATATTTCGGATTCATTCCGTGTATGCCAGGTGTTGGCCTGCTCTCAAGCTGGTTTAATCGTTACAGGTTCCACACTAAGTGGTCAAAATAAATATATTGGCGCCCAGCTGAACGACCAATATAATGCCACTTTCTCAAACGGCAACCCTCTTTATTATATTATACGAACATACGAAGCATTTAGTCGTTTCAGTGTTTCGAAAGGTGATAGAATACAACTTAGAGGCATTGATTTATCGGCCTTGCCATCAGGAAATGGAGCAGCAGGACAAGACCTACTTTCCTTCTTACATGGACCTGATGGCGTACTCGTTGTTGATATTGGCTGGTACACAGGTACATCGGCAAATAAGACAGGTTCTACAGGAGGTGCATTTACAAATGGACTCAATGCCGCTGGATACGCCAACTTCATTATTGTCCAAGCCCCTTTGAAAACACCTATAGGTGCTGGTGCGACGACAGCAACGCCGTATATTGCCCCTGTTATACCGTTTGGTGGAAGCTTGGCTGCAAATGTGAGTCTAGCCACCGCACTTTCTGCAGTGACAATCACAAGTGGTCGCCTCATCAATTTGAGCCACCAAGTCCAGGTTGTTCTGCGAATCATTACTCGTGAGATGGATGGTACTGCGCGCATTCGGCCCGATAATATGTAAATACTTCACAGTATAGTCAAATATTAGCGTTTCTAAAAACCTCTAATATTTGATAAATAACCTATAAATAGATGGAGCTAGTGTCCTTGGCTCTACTTGCTGGCGCAAGCCTTGGCGTGATGGCAAAAATTAAATACTCGAAAAAAGAGGAAGGGTTTCAAGAAGCAGACCCTATCAATGGAAATGTTAGAAAATATTTTCCTAAGGAGCATACCGAATTCATAAAAAATTCTATTGGAAATTACAATCCATTAACTTCAATTCTCAATCCTTCAAATACAGTTATAAAAGATGCTAGTGGTAAAACCGTATTTACTCCCGACAATGAATCGATACAAAATACATTGAAGCCTTATATTACAAAAGTTCAAAATGATGGTTCTTATACATATGACAAAGAACAAAGTGACAAAGCGGTTGCGAACTATAGAATAAATAAGGATAATGCTGTTATTGGTGATATTAATAAATGTGAAACTACAAAATTATCTATAAAGAATGGTTTAGTGGACTGTTCTATTTTTAAAGAAGGTAGCTCTGGTTCTAACGATTATTTTACAAAGAATTGCGGTGTTTGCCATAAAGATACTATTACAAGTAAAAATGTAAAACCTTCGAATGGTATTGGTGGTCTATATTATGGAAGTTACTTTAAAGGACTTCTAGATGATGAAGATGATACAGAAAGGTCGCCACTTCAACCTCGTTATGAGAGTTATGAACCTAAGATTGGCGATTGTGCCACAGATTATTCAAGTTTATCAAAATCAACTTGTGAAAAAATAAATAAGAAAATACAGTGCGAACGAGCACAATCTAGCGCGTTTGAACAGAATTTAGAGGGATGCTATGAATGCAATGATTCAAAAAACAAATTTTACTATGTCGAGGACGGAAAAACAGCGCTTCGCCAACCAACAACACTCGTACTTACAGGAAATGGAGAATGCGAATTTTCAATTGGTTCAGGTGGGACAAAACGATGGTATGCACCTGTGAGCACAGGAACACTTTCTGTTCCTAGTAAAATAAAGAAGACTTTTGCCCTAAGCAGTACAGGGAAAACAGTATCGATTCCGCTAGATGATAAAGGTGAGGCCGCCGATGGAAAAATCATAAATATTAACCTGAAAACCCAAGGCGACGATGTACCATCGCTTTCTGGAAAAGTTATAGGATATGTGAATAAGCCAAGCGGAACCAAAGGCTCTTACATAAACGACATACGTGAAAATGATATTTCACAATTTGCAATGGATACGTCAACTCGTGTGCCAAGCATTCCATTTATATCAGGGGGTGCTGGTCTAAGTGTGATTCAACCGCACTTTACAGAAGGAAATCAAGGAACATTGTTAAGTATTTCAGTATATGTTCCTTTTACATATATTGCAACAGACCAGATAGAATCAACATTCTGTCAGGGACCTTATATTCGTAATAAACAAAACTTTATGAATATTTCACAGAACCCTTGTTTCAGTTCTACTTCGACAGCTGGTAATTATAATAAGGCTTGTTTGCAAGGTCTATTTATTGCTTCTGGATGTACAAAGAAAGGTTCTGGATATCCTGATACAAATGAGAAGGTCGCCGCCCTAAATAAACAGGGAACTTTGTCAAATATTACTTCGTATTTGAGAAATAGATATACACGCTCTTTCAGTGGAAAAGATTCAGAAACTGGTAAAACATTACCAATAAATACCTGGCAAGAAGATATTCAGTTCTGTAAGGACCAATCAGAAATTATTACAAATTACTGTGATACATTAACGAGCGAACAAAAAAAGAAAGGCCCTGTAAGTCCTGAATGCATTAATTATATTTACAGGGATGGTGATGTAGGACCTGCGCCGAGAAAACAGAAGCCATATGGAACATATAATATGACCGATTTTGGAAATGCGAAAAGTTTATATGAGAGCGGTTTTAAAGACAGATATTGCACTCCTGAAGGAACAATGTCGCCGTACGATGAAAAAGGTGTAATGAGACCTGATATTGTTAAAGAAATACAGAGCAAAGGTGGCATTGAGTCGATTAAGCAGTTTTATAGAAATATTCACAGTAAGGCGAATCAAGGAGGTTTAACAAATGCTCAAAGAGCTCTCGCCGTTAAACAGTGCTATGGAAATGATCTAGGGGGGGCAAAGATAGTAGATATTGCCAGAACACAAGGCGTAGATAAATCAAAGGCTGGGAATTTACTCGATGGTACAATTACCGATAGAAAGGTTAAGAAAATCCGTATTTATGCTTCAACATCATATGTAATGATATCACAGCTGATTGTAAAAGATACAACAGGAACGAATGTGGCATTGAAAAAACCGACTTCTTCATTAAGTCAACTTACAGTCTTACCTGGATTCCCTTTTTCTCCTGGATTCGCGGTTGATGGAGATGCGAGAAATAGAGTATATATAGGTTATGGTCAATATTTTTGTAGCGCGATACCTGGAGCAGAACAATGGTGGGAAGTCGACCTACAAAGTTCTTATGATATCTCTGAAATTGTTTATTATTCACCTGAAAGGACAACTTCTGGCTTTAATCCAAAGGATATGAAAATGAATCTTTATAACAGCCAAGGTCAAATCGTGAATACAAAAATATTCAGTACAGAAGCAATACAGAAATTCGGCAATTTCACATCAACTGGCCCTGAGGTTACAGAATCATCTACAGCCAATAAAGGATCTAAGGTGAGAATTTCTGGGCCAATGGCCTTTCTAGTCATATCACAGCTTGTTGTAAAAGATAAATTAGGAAATAATGTAGCACTCAAGAAACCAACTTCTTCATCAAGTGTTGCCACATTTATACCTGGAATGCCTTATGCATCATCATTGGCGGTTGATGGCAATGCGTCGAATAAGGTTTTTTTCCCCACATTTCCTATGGGTACCTATTTTTGTAGCTCTGGTCAAGGTGCAAATGAATGGTGGGAAGTTGACCTACAAGGTTCTTATGATATCGCTCAAATCGTTTATTATAACTGTGGTCTCAATTGTTCAAATAATCCAAGCGGTATGAAATTAGAGATTTCTAATACAGAAGGTAAAGTTATTTATACGAATACATTCACATCTGATTTAGTACAAACTTTTGATGTTGTACCGTTGGTTGAGGTTACGCCTACACCCCTCGCACCCTCAGACCCAATCAAAGGAAACAGAATCCGTGTTTTGGCCTCAAGTACTAATTTTGTAATGATATCACAGCTTATTGTTTTTGATAAAAGAGGAAACAATGTGGCATTGAGAAAACCGACAAAAGCAAATAGCACAGCTGCATTTAATCCTGCATTACCTTTTTATCCTTCATATGCTGTTGATGGAAATGCATCGAATAGAGGATATAATAGTCTAATGGCGTGGGGTCAATATTATTGTAGTGCAATTGCTGGAGCCCAAGAATGGTGGGAAGTCGACCTACAAGGTTCTATCGATATCGATACAATTCTTTATTTTCCCCCTGACAGAGTAACTTCTGGATTTAATCCAGAAGGTATGAAATTCAAAATCTACGATAGTGTTGGAACTGTTGTTAAGGAATCTACATTTAATTCTGATATAATACAATCTTTTGATATTTCTCCACCCACACCAATACCAGATACTCTAAAGACCGCGCCAAAAGCAAAAAAGATTCGCATTTACGGAACTGCAGGAGGCCTCATACAGATTTCTCAACTTGTTGTAAAAGATACAACTGGACAAAATATTGCGTTCGGCAAATCTGCCTCTTCATCAAGCGCACGCGATAAGTACGATGCTAGTTATGCGGTTGGAGGAAATGTCAAGGTAAAAACCCCCTCTGATAATATGTTTATAAGTGGGAAACCAGGTGCAGATGAATGGTGGGAAGTTGATTTAGGTGATACTTATAGTATTACTCAAATTATCTATTATAATTGTGGAGGAGGTTGTATAAATTATTCAGGACTTATGACACTTAAACTTCTCAGTGATTGTGATAAAGAAATTACTACAAGAACATTTACAGCCGACATTATTCAATACTTTAATTTCGTGTAAGTTCCGTGTGATTATTCCTAGTAATCTTTATTATTCTAAAATAGGATGGATGAACACAGGAATTTTCTAAAAAAACAAATAGCGGAATATAATGTTGCGCAACGAAACATACTATTAACAAACAATGGTACTGATGTTAATAGTGAAGAGATAGAAAATGACAATAATAATATATTCGGTGTTTTAAGAACAGGTGCCAATACCCGACAATTAGCTCCAAATAAGTTTAATGAAGTATTTAGTTTCTTTAAAACTTCGAAAATACCAGTAAATTTAAAAGAAAAACAGGATGAATGTAAAACTATTGATTTTGATAAGTACCGTAATAATTACGATAAAACTTCTGACTTAAGATGTGGATGGACATACAACAAGGACTCGAATGTTTTTAAGGGTCACCTCGGATATAATGGGAAACCTATTACAGAATTTAGTTCTAAATACATCAAAGACTATGTAGATGGTGATAATAATCCAAATGCTGGAAACTCTGGAAATACTGTCTGGTTTTGGAATCTAAATAAGGCCGCTGTTAAGAAAAAGGAGTTTGATTGTTCACAACTTAAAAGTTGTCGTGACTTGTCAAATACAACCTATAGTAATTGTGCATACAGTTCACCTCTGGGCCACGGTGTTCCTCTTCGCGCAGATAATAACTATCCTGCAAATTCGCGACCAGTCTATACATCTGCAAGCCAGTGTCCTACAGTGCAAGTTGGCGAGTATAATGGGTCAAATGATCTCACTAGCAAATTTTTGTGCAAAGACTACAAATTGACAAGAGACTGTATTCTACAACTTTCCAGAGAAGCTGGCTGTAAAGATACAGGTGCACTGAATATTGCTCTTAAAAAGGGTACTATTGGTAATCCTGGATATGGCTTGTCAAACATACAAAGCTTCGCCCGCTATACAGCCGTGAATCCTATTCCTGGAAATGTGTTCGACGAATCAGGTACAATCGAAAGCGCAACAAACAGTTTCGGCAGATTACGTAGCAATGCAAAAATAATTGCAGAAACATCTGAATCATATGCATCACGTGATTTGTGTCTAAAAAAAGGGACATACGATGAATTCGACTTCTGTACCGAATACACGAATACTACAAAAGCACCCTTCTTAACAGATTGTCTTCAAAGCGAATTTAAGAGAAATGGCGGACAGGTCAGTGGTAAATTGTATCCTGGCACACAGCCACTTATAGATAGATTCAATACAATGTTTAATACATGGGGTGATTATAAAACATATTTGCGCGAACTGAGCAATCGCTTGGACTCTCCAGACATTGACTTACAGACAGATGCCTTTAATAAACTTTACGGAATTACAACAGAAACAAATAAAGTAAATTATGTAGACCGTGTACAAGGTGTAGAGACTTTCTGGTTCACATTCGATACTGCGAATAAAATGGCGGATACCTTTATTGGTCGCCGTATTCAGACAGATTTATCAATGAGAGTGCCAGATAATATGAATGGATACATGTTCACGATGTTTTTCAATCTACAACCATTAAATAAGAATAACCAGCCGATAGATGCACTGGTTAAATTCAATATAGATACAAAAGGTGGTTTGAAGGTCTATTTGAATAGATACCAGCAAAGCTCAGATGTTGCGACCATGAATAGCTCAAACGTGTTTTCAGAATGGTCTGCCTCGGCTGGCTCGGCTACAGATCAACCCACAAAATCATATTCAAATACAACCTGTTGGCCAGTTAAAAAATCACAGTCTAACTTTTTTACAATAAATAACTATCAAACGAGTACACCTTACAACTTTAATTTTGTGAATATGGTTAACTGCGCGGATAATACGGCTTTGACTGCAAATAATTATACAATGTCGCAAGAACCTGATGCTCCAATGATTTCTCTACAAATGAACTTATCTGCTTCCTCTTATTTTTTCGAGGATGCGCGTTTAAGATACATAATGCCTCTTAACATGATGGGATTATCACAAGTGGATTTTAATACTTCTGAAAAATTAGGATTTACAAATAATACTACACGTGCTCACCTGAATGGTGTTTTGGGTTTGAAGGGCTCAGGTTACGTTCAGTCGGCTGTGAAACTCGGTACACAATCTTGGAGAACAATCACTATGTTTTTCAAAATACGGTCTTTACCCACAATTCCAAATCAAATCTACTATATATTTCAATATGGAGAGCTGGCGATTGGTGTAATGAGTGCGGAATTCACTAATATAACAAATATTGTTGTGATTTATAACGGTGTAACTACGAAACTTATTAGCGTAAAAAAGAATGAAATGTATTATTTATACATAAGGCAAAATAAAAGCAGTGATAATAATTATTCGTCTTATACAAAAATTCTAGATGTAACCTGTTTGACGAAGTCTAGTGTTAGTTGCGACCCAAATAATATTCTTGAAACTCTTACAGATAAAAAAAATATATTTTCAACAGATTATGTAAGCAGTGTTTGGAAAAATACGACCGATGGATACAAATTTATTATTGGTGGAATCGCCAGCGGTCAGATTGTGCAATCTGCAGAAGTCGATGTTGGTTGGCTAAGAGTATTTGATTATGTGATGAACGGGCAAGATGTGACCAAGGATATCAATAATAATTGGCAGAAAAATTGGTTTAGCGCTTGAATGTTGAAATTTCAAAATTCTAGAGGCAACATACAGTCTAAACCGCATGTTGCTCTAGATTATAGCATGTGGAATACTATAGATTGTGTCTATATTATAGGCCATCCTGAATATGAAAAACAACGTATTCAGTATGTCATAGAATCACTTATAAAGAATGGTTGCCCTGGGGCTATCATAAAAAACAGTTGTCCAACGTGGGGGAATACTTTGAGCGACGAGACCTGTTTAACAGTATATGACCCGTATTTACCGAAGGGATATCCTTGTGTGAATTTCAAGTGTCGTTGGCTCTTGAAGGGGGAAATCAGTCTTGTAATGAATTTTTACAGTGCGATTAAGGACGCAGTTCAACAAGGCTATCAACGCATTATCGTGCTGGAAAGCGATGTGCGCCTTCGCCATGATTTTTCAGAAAGATTCAAGGTCGTCATGGAGAAGGCGAATAAAGTGGATTGGTCTTATATAAGTCTCAGTGACGGTGTCGGCACTCACAGTGCAGAAATGTCGAGCTATTTATGGTATCAAGCACAGGATTTGTTAAAGCCGAATCCGAATCAAAAGTTCGCGCCCTTTCGTTGCACCGATAGTATGGTTTTCAACAGGAAATTCATTGAATATCTAGAAAAGAATTTGATTCCTTTTCGTGACTGCTTGGACTGGGAATTGAATTCACAGCTGTGTAATTATAAGGGAGAGGCATGGTGGGCAGAACCGCATCTAATTGAACAAGCGACCCAAAAAAGAATGTCGGCGAGTAGTTTGCGTGTATAAGAGGGGGAATATTTCCGAGGCGAAAAACAAGATGCCGTGCGCTTGTCGTGTACCGCTGGCGGAATATCCGCAAAATGCCGAATGGGGTCCTCTTGCGTGGGATATTTTACACGGCCTTGCCGAAAGATCCGGTCAAACATCGAATACCCTTATTCAAAAAGATGAGGTGCGTCATTGGATTCTACTTATAGAATCTGTTGAGAAGATGATTCCTTGCGACGTCTGTAGGGCGCATTATAAGGAGTATTTGACTGAAAATCCAGTGAAACAGATTCTGGACCAGCCGTATGAGAATCTGAAGCCGTTCGTGAAAACCTGGTTTTGGCGTCTTCATAATGATATTAACCTGGGCAATGACAAGCCAGTTTTCGCCTTTGATGAACTTAGCGGCCGCTATAAATCGATAGCAATAAAACAACGGCTGGACCAATTGGCTGCGCCGATTCAACGGGCGATGACTAACAATGGGGTAAAACTACTCCATTGGAAGGCATTTGAACGTGAAGTGAGAACTCTACTCGGTCTCTAATATAATTCCACTTTGAGTTTTCCTGCATCTGTTGTATAAAGCTTGCCAACCTCCTTCTCGAATAAACGGTCTGATACAAGGAATAATGCGTCGCGTCCCTCTTTCGGCACGACAGTGTATTGCACTTTCTTGTATTGAATCACTTTGTACTCTTCCTCCTTTGGAGCTACGGCCGCTGCCATGGCTGTTAAAGACGGCTTCGCTGCGGCAGCAGGATTTAGACGAAGCTCTCTATTGGTGTTTGTCAGGTCCTCTTTTATACGAGGGTCATACATGAATTTATCTGAAGGTCCATCGTAAGTGAAGCATCCTATTGCCTCATTTTCGGTCAGATTCAATGTGCAGTCCACCGCAGCCTCTTTCATTGATGTCAAAAATGCAGAGCCTAACTTGAGCTTGGCATTACTAATACTCAAAATATGCTCGTCTGTTGTTTTGCCATCATCTTGTAAAATCAATGTTTGATCCACAAATCTCTTATCTGGATTCAGTATTGAAACATATGTGAAAATCTCGACAGTTCTCTGATTCAAAGAAGGATCTGCATTATACGGCAAATCACTGTGGCTACAAATACGCACTGCGCGACCCTTCACTTGATCTGTGCGCACAGTGTTCCAATACGGCTCCATAATATGCACTGTGCGAACATTGCGAAGAGAGAGACCCTCTGCTCCAGCACCAGTAATCATGAACACTTTGCATATTTCTCCTTTGTAATTGCCCTTCTTTGTTGCTGCATCAATCAAACCGCTCTCTGTAAGTACTTCCACGATTCTCGGTGGAAGGCTTGAGAGCTTCGTGTTGAAAATGTTAATCAACGTTTGGCGCACCGTCTTTGTCTCTTCACCGCTGTATATAATATATCTCGGCTGTTCAGGTGATTTTAGAAGACTCTGCTCCGTATCATCACTGAAACGAAGGTCGTTCTCAGGGCCAACAAGTTTTATTGGTGCATATCCGTTTGCGTCTAAGACAATACTAAAAATGCCAATACCCTCGAGTGTCTTGAATTGACTATAGATTAGACTGCTTCCAGGACTGGCTTCAATCCGTTTCATTATTTCCACGAATTTCGAACTGTAATTTTCAAGCTGTTCTTCTTCTGGCTTGGAACTATCTAGACTGAAACGGCGCTTTGCTATAGATCTTAGAGCATCTAGCGCGATTCTTATTCTGTCTTGATAAGGAATGCGCGTATCCTCTGCTGCAAGTGCAGATGGAAGCACTTCATTGACTTCCTCTTCTTCATCTTCTTCATCAGGATTATCGAGGCCTATCTGTTCTGCAACACCCTGTGATGCAAGGTCATCTTCCACTGCATCTGCCTCAGTATCTCCTAAAACCACGTCTTCCACTTTTGCAGACTCTTTGAATTCCTTCTTATTCGATGGGAATGGACGAGGAATCCCTTTAGGAAAAACGAAATTGCACGCTGCACGAGAACGAAACCTATAAGAGGTTGATGATTCTTTGGAAAGGTCTTGGAGTTCGTCCCATGCAGAGGCGGATGTGGTACCCTTCTTCTCTTCGCGCTCTTTGCCTCTGGCCTCTGCATAAGGACCCATGGCAAAATTGCTCATTATACACGGAACAATTTCGTCATTGACCACTGTTGGCATGAGCTCCTTCTTTGCGCCCTTGTAGTAACTAATGAGCCCTGTAATGCGCTTCTGGAATAGAAGTTTATTGTTAATAGTGAAATTTGTCTTATCTACAAAATACGCTTCGAATTCTTCTGTAGTTTCAGGAAATAATGGGAGTGCACTGAAAATCGGCTTCTGCATGAATTTGATTGGGGCCGCCTTTTTCACAACCTCTTGGTAAAGCTCTTGAATTGTCTGTGGCTCCAAGTCTTCGTCGTATCCTATGCCTTCTAGGTTGTTGCCTTCAAACTTCTTATAGTATTTGTCTTCTATTTTTGTGAAAAATACGGTGCTGTATCCCTCGCCCTTTTGAATGTGATAATACTGGACAGAAGGATGCAGTTTTAAAACGAGTTCGAGAGCTTTGAGGTCATCGTCTTTGAGTGCAGTGATTCTGTCTTCAACAGTGTGAAAATAGCCGTGTAACATATTACAGAGAATGCCGACCTCTTCTGGGAAATTTACAATCGGTGTTCCACTGAGAGCGATGATTTTGGAATTCCTGGCTTGGGCGAGAAGCCTATAGATGAGGAAAGCACGGTCGTATTTTTGACTGGAACCACACAGCTTCGGTTTCCAGACATCGGTTGTCATGGGCTCATAACTGAAGGGTATCTTCTTCGGCTTCTTGCCAGGTTGGGGGGCAACGGATGCCATGTCGGCTCTCACATTTTTCAAGTATTTTTCCAGCTTGCCACGCATGAGTCTTGTAAGATTGTGGACTTCGTCAATAATAATAACTGCGTCGTCGAAGAATTTAGGTCTGTCACACGCAATCTGCTTGAGGTTGTCATGAGTAATACCAGTATAACCTATAAAAGTTATTCTATTCATGATTATGGCGCGTATCTGTGTGCGAATTGCGGTTTTATCCTTTTCTGGTAGGTCGTTATAATTACTGGGCTTCGTGAAGTCTGGCATCCAGAATACACGGTCTGATGGGTTCGGCGATTTAAGAACTTTCTTTATATGTGTTGCTGGTATACTGACGACTTCTTGGGCAAATAGACGCTCGGTCTCGTCTGTTAGAGAGAAGGATGTCCAGTGGTTTTGAAGACGGAAATGCTGGAACCCGCAGACTGAGATTTCGTTGAGGAAGTTCTCTTGAAGAGAAATGGGTGTCATGATGATAATGCGCTTGTTGGAGTTGCCGTATAAGGCTTCTGCAGTGGCGATTGATGTGCATGTTTTTCCTGAGCCGAGGCCGTGATATACGAGAATACCCCTATAAGGACTGGCTTGGCGCATGTATTCGCGAATGAACTTCTGGTATTCGTAGATGCGCATTTCGAGCGTGGAGCATGCTTCGTAGTTGATCTCTTTGGGGCGGGGTGGGAGGGCGAAGTCCTTGAAAGTTGTTGTTATGAACTTGGAGAAACTGCGACTTGTTTCAGGAATATATATTTGAGCTTTTTCTAGAGTGTAGTTGTCTGTTTTCTCTTGATTTCTAACTGCCGATTGTAGCTCTATAAGTTTCGGGGGTACTTCTTTCTCGTCGTCATTGGGGAGTACGAGTCGTTTCTTGGACTTTTTTGTATTTGGCTGAACCTGTTGTTCTGCCAGAGGCTGAGTTTCTGCCATTGGCTGAACGGCGGTTTCTGCCAATGGCTGAACATCGGTTTCTGCATCTTCTTCTGCCTCTTCTTCATCATCTTCTTCTGCCTCTTCTTTGGTCTCTTCTTCGGCTAAAGGCTGAACAACGGGTTCTGCCCCCTGCGGAGCTAAAGGCTGAACAACAGGTTCTGTCCCCTGCGGAGCCAAAGGCTGAACAACAGGTTCTGCTAAAGGTTGAACAACAGGTTCTACCTTTGGCTTTGGTTTTGGCTGAATCTGTCGTTCTGCCAATTTAGGTAAGCCAATATTCACTTTAACCTTTTTACCAAACATCTGTGGGACAACTGTCGTAATATCCGATAGGCTAGGAGCTTGCGGTAAAGTTCCCTTCGGAACAGCCTTTGCCCCCAGAATACGAATACCTTTCGGCCCAGTACCTTTCGGCTCCATATCTCCTAATACTTGTTACTTATTTGTATTTTTTTAGAAATACAAATAAGGATGAGCGCCGCAGACGTCAGCTTCTTTTTTCAAATGAGGGAGCAAATTAAATTATATCATTGGCAAACAAAAATGTACAGTCGCCACAATGCAACCGATATGGTTATTGAATCATTAGATAAAAATATAGATAAATATGTTGAAGTTTATATGGGTAAATACGGAAGACCGAAGATGACTTCCCGAAATAATATTATTAAAGTACAGAATCTAACAGAAACAAGTATTGTAAAATTCACTCGTCAATGTATTGCGGTATTGAATACCAGCTTGGTAAAAGGCCTGAAACCTTTCGATACAGATTTAGTGAATATACGTGATGAAATGCTCGCCGACCTGAATCAACTCCTGTATCTTTTTACACTGCATTAGGGCTGGATTTTTCCAAGACATCTAAGGCGAGGCGCGAGGCCTCTTGTTCAGCAACCTTCTTATTTCTTGCAGTATAAGTGGCAATCACATTGCCATTTATATCAAGCACACCCATAGTAAATGTGCGATCGTGGGGTGGACCAATTACATCAACCTCTTTGTATTTAGGAGGTTGGTGAAATCGCTCTTGATACCAACGGAGAAGTTGGTCCTTATAATTATTATCTTCCCGGATGAGCTTATCGAAATCCACATACTTCTCCATGATTGTTATAAACCATTTCTGTGCTTGTTCAAAGCCTTTTCCACCTTTGCCTTCGTGGTAATACAGGGCACCTATCCACGCCTCTAACATCGAACCGAGCATACGAAGATTATTACGGCCATTACACACTTCTTCTACATGTCGGCTAATAATGAGCCATTGACCGAGACCCATTTTCTTGGCGAGTTCGCCAAGAGTTTTATTATTTACGACACGTGTCTTGAGTTTCGTCATGAAACCCTCTCCCTCTCCTGGGAATGATTCTAGGAGATAAAGCGCAACAATCGAATCGAGAATACTGTCTCCGCCGAACTCAAGCTCTTCATTATCCTCTTCTTTGAGGTCGAGCACTCCATCAGGTTTCGGTGCGATTTCCATAACTTCTTTTGTACTTGATGCTTGCTCTGCCCAGATTTCAGGGCGATTTACATACGATTTGTGAATACATGCTTTCTGAAAGATTGCGAAGTCTTTGAGAGCTCCTCGCCATCCATAAGCACGCAAGATACGCATAACGGCATCTTGCGTGATATCCTTGTTATTTGCATTCCAGGGATTAAATACTTTGGTGTCTGATGGTTCCATCTACTATGGTTAAGTATTGAAATTTTAAATCGCTTCATTTTTTAGG
>Ga0214921_10007083_pt1 | contig 15072 bp, 16 predicted proteins | sample LL1505_MetaG_FD_177992 | JGI IMG/M metagenome (GOLD analysis project Ga0214921, IMG submission 177992) | Freshwater microbial communities from Lake Lanier, Atlanta, Georgia, United States - LL-1505 | ecosystem: Environmental > Aquatic > Freshwater > Lake | place: USA: Georgia | collected... | reverse complement strand
CGCCAAGTTGATCCTTTCATCATTTACGGCATTGATGCCGCAGGTCAGGCGCTGGAAGATGCCGGCCTCACCGAGATGGACGATGACCTCAAGACGCGTACGGGCTGCTCAATTGGGTCGGGCATTGGCGGACTTCCGGGGATTGAAAGCGAATCCATCGTCTTGCACGAAAAAGGCCCAAGCCGCGTGTCGCCGCATTTCGTGCACGGCCGCCTGATCAACCTGATCTCTGGCCAAGTGTCGATCAAATATGGCCTGATGGGCCCGAACCACGCCGTGGTGACCGCTTGCTCGACGGGCGCGCACTCCATTGGGGATGCCGCGCGCATGATTAAGGATGGCGATGCCGACATTATGTTGGCTGGTGGTGCGGAAAGCACGATCAACCCCTTGGGCGTCGCCGGCTTTGCACAGGCCCGCGCACTCAATTGCAGCTTTAATGATCGCCCCGAAGAAGCAAGCCGCCCCTATGATAAGGATCGCGATGGATTCGTGATGGGTGAAGGCGCAGGCGTCGTTGTTCTGGAAGAATATGAGCATGCCAAGGCGCGCGGTGCCAAGATTTATGCCGAAGTGGTGGGCTATGGCCTGTCCGGCGATGCCTACCACGTCACCGCCCCACACCCAGAGGGCAAGGGGGCCGAATTGGCCATGCGCATGGCCCTGCGCAAGGCAGGCATGGCGGCGGGAGACATTGATTATGTCAACGCACACGGCACCTCAACCATGGCCGACACGATCGAATTGGGCGCCGTTAAGCGGGTGCTGGGCGATGACTTGTCTGGTGCATCGATGAGCAGCACAAAATCCGCCATCGGCCATCTGCTGGGCGGCGCGGGTGCGGTTGAAGCCATTTTCTGCATCCTTGCCATTCGCGACCAGATTGTGCCCCCGACGCTCAACCTGCAAAACCCAGACGAAGGGACAGAAGGGGTCGATCTCGTCCCCCTGACGGCCAAAAAGCGCCCGGTACGCGCCGTGCTCAACAACAGCTTTGGCTTTGGCGGAACCAATGCCAGTCTGGTGATGAAGGCAATCTGACCCCATGCTCCGCCGGAGCACCCTTCTTGCCCTGATTGTCGCATTTGCGGCCCTGTGGATGGTGGGCGGCTGGTTTGCGGCTGGCCCGCTAGAGCGCGAGACCAGCTTTGAGGTGGAACCCGGCGAAAGCCTGATTCAGGTCGCCCAAAATCTGGACCGGGTTGGTGCGGTCGATAATGCGACGATCTTTCGTGTGCGCGCCCGGCTTTTGGGCGGCACAGACCCCATTCAGGCCGGTCGCTTCCTTCTGCCCAAAGGGGCCAGCGAACGCACACTTCTGGACATCGTGCAGGGCGGCAAAATTGTGCGCCGCTTCGTCACGATCCCAGAAGGCATGCCCTCCATCATGGTGCGGGACCGGCTGATGGCGATGCCGGGACTGACCGGGAATATTCCAATCCCCAAAGAAGGCTCAATCTTACCGGACACCTATGAAATCAGCCCGGGTGACAGCCGGGCCGCCGTGATAAGCCGGATGCAGGCAGCAATGGATCGCACGTTGGCCGAGCTTTGGGCGGAACGCTCAGCCTCGACCATTGTCAAAACACCGCAAGAGGCGGTCAATTTGGCGGCCATTGTGGAAAAGGAAACGGGCAAAGCGGAGGAACGCCACCAAGTCGCCGGGCTTTATACCAATCGCCTGCGCATTGGCATGCGACTTCAGGCGGACCCAACGGTGATTTATCCCATTACCAAGGGCCAGCCACTGGGCCGCCGCATCCGGAAATCCGAATTGCGCGATGATAATGGCTATAACACCTATGCCCGTGCAGGCCTGCCCAAAGGCCCCATTACCAACCCGGGCAAGGCCTCCATCGAAGCTGTGCTGAACCCTGCTAAAACCGACTATATTTATTTCGTGGCGGACGGGACGGGTGGCCATGTCTTTGCACGCACGCTGCCTGAACATAATGCCAATGTCGCGCGCTGGTATGCCCTGCGCCGGGCGCGGGGGGAAATGTAGCTATTCGCCGACGGCATGGGGCGCCTGCCCCAGCCCAGTCTTGGTTGGCTTCAGCAAGAAAATGAGTGGCATGAAGGCGATCAGCAACCAGATCATCAGCTGAAAATCGTTGAGATAGGCAATCATTGCTGCCTGTCGATTAATCTCTAAATCGACCATGCGCAGAGCCGCTTCACCAACCGTCTGATATTCATCGGCGGTCGCAGGGTCTATAACCGACATGGAGGAAGAGGTGACATGGCTGGAAAGCTCCGCATGATTTGTTTGCAGGCCACGGGCGAACATGGTCGACATGATGGAAATCCCAACGCTGCCGCCAATGTTGCGGACAAGATAAAGCAGACTTGATCCATCCGTTCGATAACGCATCGCAAGCGTGGCAAAGGCCATTTGGTTCATCGGAATGAAGACCATTCCCATGCCAATACCCTGCATAAACCCTGCATAGACGATATACCACCAATCGATCATCAGGCCCCAATGGGTCATTTCCCACATTGAATACATAGTGACCATAAACCCAAGCGCGATGATGAGCCGTAGATCCACCCTGCCAGCAAGACGCGTGGTCACGAGTATGGACATGAGAATGCCGACCCCACGAGGCGCAACCACTAGGCCAGTGTCGATCACGCTATATCCAAACAAGGTCTGTAACATCGGCGGGAAGAGCACGAAAATGCCAAACATCATGACGCCGATGAGAACCATGAAGATCAGCGCTGTTATGAAGTTGCGATCCGTGATCAATTCCCGGTCGAACATCGGCTTTTTCGTTGTGGCCTGATGAACAAAGAATATCCAAAGGGCGGACAGGGCAATCATAACTTCAATGCGAATTTCCCAGCTTGAAAGCCAATCCTCATGCTGCCCCCGATCCAGCAATAACTGCAGTGTTGCAACGCCAAGCGCCAAGCTGGCAAAGCCGAGGCCGTCAAAATAGCGTCGCACGACAGGACGGCTCGGGAGCAGCCAGAGCAGGATTAAAACAGTCGGAATGCCGATCGGCAGGTTGATATAGAAACACCAGCGCCAGTTATAGCTTTGGGTCAACCAACCGCCGATGACAGGGCCAAGAATAGGCGCAATCATGATGCCCATGCCCCACATCGCCATTGCTTTGGGGGCCTTTTCCGGCGGATTAATGTCCATCAATATGGATTGCGATAGCGGCGCGATGAATGCCGCGCAGACGCCCTGCAGAACGCGAAATGCCACCATCTCCGTCAAATTGACCGCAATCCCGCACAGCATGGAGGTGAGGATGAATCCGATAACCGCACCGATGAACAGCCGACGTGATCCAATCCGGTCTGCCAACCATCCGGTGATGGGCATCACCACCGCACCGGCGACGATATAGCTGGTCAGCACCCAAGTGACGGTATCTTGCGTTGCCCCCAGGCTTGTTTGCATATGGGGAATGGCCACATTGGCGATGGTGGAATCCAGGATCTGGATCATCGCTGCGCCCATGATGGCAAGGGTCAGCAGCCCCTTCTTCTCAACCTGAAGGACAGCTTTCCCGGGTGCTGGCGCGCCAAGGCGCGCCTCAGCGGCTGGCTGTGTCGATGCGGACATGCGTCGATAGACCAGCAAGCAGGGGACGCGGCGATGCGCCGATAATTGCAATCCGGACGGGAACCCGCTGCGTGACCTTCACCCAATTGCCATTGGCATTTTGTGCCGGCAGCACAGAAAATTCAGAACCCGTGCCTGCCCCAATGCTGGCCACCCGCCCTTTCAGCTTGAGCGATGGATAGGCATCAAATGTCAGGGTCGCAGACTGGCCGATCCGCATATCATTGAGATCGGTTTCCTTAAAATTCGCCTCAACCCAACTGCCCGTCTTGGACACAATGGTGAGCGCCGGCAGACCGGTGACCATCATTTGGCCAATCTGCAATCGATCTGCTTGGGTTACCACACCTGACATCGGTGCCCGAACGGTCGTGCGCGATACATCCAGCAAGGCTTTGCGCTTTTGCACTTGTGCGGCAAGAATCTGAGGATTGTCGTCGGGGGCGGCAGCCCCAGTTGCAAGGGCGGCCTGCGCCTTTTGCGCATCGGCCTCTGCTTTCGCAAGGCGGCTGCGCGCCTCAGACAGAGCATGTTCGGCCTGCTGCAAACGGGCTTTGGTCGTAAAGCCTGTCTGCATCAAAGCAGACTGACGCTGATATTCGCTTGTGAAAAAGGCGACATTTTCACGCGCGCTGTTGATATCGACGCTGCTGGTATCGAAATCGGTCTGCAATGTCGTCAGCCGGACTTGCGCCTGGGCAATGGCGGCATCGGCCTGCTGCCCTGCGATTTGATAGGGTTCCGGGTCGATGCGGAACAGCAGATCACCCGCCCGCACTTGCTGATTTTCGCGGACCAGAACCTCGACAATCCTGCCCCCAACTTCGGCTGAAATGGAGACCTTATCCTGCTGCACATAGGCATTGTCGGTCGACACATAATGGTCATTGGCAATGAAATAGGCGATCCCGCCGCCGATCAGCACCAGCGGAAGCGAGATGAAGAGCAAGGGGCGGGTCCAAGGCTTACGCATAGTCATAGCGGCACACATTATAGCAATGCTTAATATTTTCAATATGGGCGTCAGAATCAGGGCTAATTTCCAGCTTGATGGACATCAATGCAGGCCCGCCACGGTGCGTGTATCCAGATGACCCTTTCCTGCTGAGAAGGAGGTTATGATGCTCACCGTAACAATGGACAAGGATGCTGGCTATCTCGAGCTGACGGTTGATGGACCTATTGATGTCACATCCTATGCAAAGGCCATTGAGGCCGTGGATGAATTGCTGGCGCTTCATAAGAAGATCGATGTGGTTCAGGTTATTCGGGATTTTGGATGGATTGACCCCAGTGTGTGGTGGAAGGATTTAACATTTCATATGACACATCGGGACTTTATTCGTCACGCCGCCATTGTGTCCGATAAGGATTGGATTGAATCCGTTTCCAATTTTCTGGCACCGCTTTACCCCGCCGCGGTCAGAACCTTTAAGCTGGCAGAGATTGAGGCGGCCCGGAAATGGGTTCGGGCCCCTGCCGCCGGAGCTGGGCCGCAAGAAGAACAGCATCTCGATTTTGCCTGATCGGCCAAAGACCAAAATGATGGACGGCGCATAAACGCCGCCCGTCGCTTAACCCTGCCGCATAACGACAGGGCCGGCGCGCGACTTTAGGCTGGGGGGAGTTTGCCCAGACGCGGTCCGGAAGACCGCAAAACCTGCCTATGGGCGTGCATCGCCGAGCAGGGCATCCGTCACAGAGCAAAAGAGCAGGACAACGGCAAACGCGCTGAGCATCGTGGCCATAGCAATGACGGGTGCTTGCAGAAGATAGGGTGACATGGACTTCGCCTCCTCTTGTTGAGGAGGCAGATGTGGCAGAGCGGTCAAAGCACTTCATTGACCCAGATCAAAATCCGCAATGCCTCATGAAATAGAGGAGGAGCCGCGGGGGAGCAGCTCCTCCTCAAAACCTGCGGGGCTGCTGCTCAATGGAGGTTCGAACAGCTTAGGTGCAGGCGCTTTCAACAAGCCCCTATTTATATGTCGCTTTTATACAAAATGACAAGCGAGAGAGGTCAAAAAAGCCGAAAAACAGACGCCGTTTCGGCTAAGCCCTTGAATATCCAATGAAGGAAATGACGGCGCTTAGTTATCATCCCCCATGCGGAGGGCTGCGATAAAGGCTTCTTGCGGGATGCTGACCGAACCATATTCGCGCATCCGCTTTTTGCCCTCTTTCTGCTTATCGAGCAGCTTGCGCTTACGGCTGGCATCGCCGCCATAGCATTTGGCCGTCACATCCTTGCGCAGGGCCGCAATCGTTTCACGCGCGATCACTTTGCCGCCAATGGCCGCCTGAATGGGGATTTTGAACAAATGGCGCGGGATAAGATCCTTCAGCCGTTCGCACATATGCCGTCCGCGCGCTTCGGCGGCGCTGCGGTGCACGATCATCGACAGCGCATCCACCGGATCGGCATTGACCAGCACATTCATCTTCACCAAATCCCCCGGCCGATGGCCGATCTGGTGATAGTCAAAGCTGGCATAGCCGCGCGAAATGCTTTTCAGGCGATCATAAAAATCAAACACGACTTCGTTGAGCGGCAGTTCATAGGTGATCTGCGCCCGCCCGCCGACATAGGTCAGGTTCTTTTGAATGCCGCGCCGATCCTGACACAGCTTCAACAGCGATCCGAGATATTCATCCGGCACATAAATGGTCGCTTCAATCCAAGGCTCATCGATAGCGGAAATCCGCACCGGGTCTGGCATGTCCGCCGGATTATGCAGCTCTTGCATCGATCCGTCATTCATATGGACGTGATAGACCACGCTGGGTGCGGTTGTGATCAGATCCAGATCATATTCACGGCTCAACCGCTCTTGGATGATTTCCAGATGCAACAGCCCCAAGAAGCCGCAGCGAAAGCCAAAGCCAAGGGCGGCCGATGATTCCGTTTCAAAGCTAAAGCTCGCGTCATTCAAACGCAGCTTGGAAATGGAATCGCGCAGTTTTTCAAAATCGGCCGCGTCGGTCGGGAAGAGCCCACAGAACACAACCGGCTGCACTTCCTTAAAGCCGGCGAGTGCCTTTTCTGCCGGGCGTTTGGCGTCGGTGATGGTGTCGCCGACGCGCGCTTGGCTCACATCCTTAATCTGGGCGGTGATGAAGCCAACTTCACCGGGGCCAAGATCGGGCAGATTTTCAATCTTTGGCCGCATACAGCCGACACGATCGACAAGGTGCATCGTACCCGCCTGCATAAACTTAATCTGCTGGCCCTTTTTCAAAACGCCATCGATAATGCGGACAAGGATGACAACACCCAGATAGGGGTCATACCAGCTGTCAACCAGCATCGCCTTAAGCGGCGCATTCGCATCGCCCTTGGGCGGCGGAATGCGCGTCACAATGGCTTCCAGAACCTCATCAATCCCGATGCCAGATTTGGCGCTGGTCAAAACCGCATTATCGGCAGGCAGGCCAATAATCTCTTCAATCTCGGTCTTCACCTGCTCCACTTCTGCGGCGGGAAGATCAATCTTGTTGATGACGGGCACGATTTCATGATCATGCTCAATCGATTGATAAACATTGGCGAGCGTCTGCGCCTCCACCCCTTGGGCGGCATCCACAACCAGCAAGGCACCTTCACAAGCAGCCAAAGCGCGGGAGACTTCATAGGCGAAATCGACATGGCCCGGCGTGTCCATCAGGTTCAGTGTATAGGTGTTTCCATCTTTCGCCGGGTAATCCAGACGCACCGTCTGCGCCTTGATCGTGATGCCGCGTTCCTTTTCAATATCCATATTGTCCAGCACCTGCGCCGTCATCTCACGGTCGGTCAGGCCACCGGTGCGCTGGATCAGCCGATCCGCAAGGGTGGACTTGCCGTGATCGATATGGGCGATGATGGAAAAATTGCGGATCAGATTAAGCGGGTTCGACATGCACTGCGCCCTAGCAGTGCGCGCGGCAAAGGGCAAAGGGGGGATGGAGCAATAGTCTTGCCCACCCCCAGCCCCTCCCGCTTGCGGGAGGGGAGCGCGGCTTGAGCGGCCGCAGGGCGCTTTTAGCCGCAGCGGGGTGGGCCAGATCCCTAACTCCGCGCCAACCAATCAGATAGGATCGCATTCACCTTTTCCGGCGCTTCCTGTTGCACCCAGTGAGAGACTTTCGGCAAGCGGTGCAGCTCCAGCTTGGGAACCCATTTCTCCGTCCCGATTGTGCAGCCAATGCCCAGTGCTGCGTCCTCTTCCCCCCAGATCATCAGGGTGGGGATCTCAATGCGCGCATCGCCAAGTCGGACGGCCCAAGGGTAACGGATGAATGCGCGATAATAATTGATCATCGCGGTCAAAGCGCCGGGCCGCTGGGCGGCGGCGGCGTAGACATCCAGCACCTCTGGGCCAAAGCGGCTCTTATCAACGGCCATACCATGAAAGGCGCGGCGAATGCCCGCGGCATCCTCCGCCCCCATAAAGCGTTCGGGCAGGCGGGGCAGTTGGAAGAAATAGACATACCAGCTTTTCTTCAGCTGCCGCCAGCGTCGCAATTCCCGCTGAAACACCTTCGGGTGCGGCACATTCATGATGACCAGCCGCATTACAGGCCGGGGCCGGGCCGCCTTGCCATTCATGATCGCAAAGGCCCAGGCGATAATCGCCCCCCAATCATGCGCGATGAGCAACACCTCATCCACCGGGCTTTCTGCCGCCGCCGCATCAATGAGCGCGCCGACATCGTCGGTCAGATGATCCAGACCATAAGACCGCACACCCTTGGACTGGCTTGTCGCGCCATAGCCACGCGAATTAGGGGCCCACACACGCCAGCCCTGGTCTGCCAGCAGCGGCATTTGGAACCGCCAGCTATAATTAAGTTCGGGAAAGCCATGGAGGCATAAAGCCAGCTTGCGCGACCCCGCATCGCCCGCTTCGGCCAGTTCAAAATCAATCCCATTGGCCCGCACAAAACGCTGACGAATCCCCGATTGCGGTTCCGGCTCCCAAGAAAATTTCGGCTGTTCCATGGCTCTGCGCCCCTTCAAAATCTACACACGCACTCAGCCCAGATCACCGCGCCTGTCCAGCACCTTGGGCAGGGAAAAATTAACATCCATTATGGCCTAGACATTTGCGCCATATTGGCAGATATGCATCCTCGTGGCGCTTTCGCGCAGACGCCCGGCATAAGCGCCGCGAGTAATCGCGTACCCCCTCCGGCCTGCGCACCCCCGGCCGGGCCATGTGCCCGGCCTTTTTTTCAATCTCCAGAAATTGGTGTTGCGCGAAACTTAAGCCGAAAATCGCGCCTGAATTGCGCGCATCGCAGCAGCGGTTCGGGCCGGGCCACTGCCCTGCACCAGCGCATAGGGCAGCGCGCAGCGATCCAGCTCTGCAATCGATAAATCTAGGAAGCGGCGGCGAGTGTCAGCTTCCCCCAAATAGCGCAAGCCATCGGCCACCCAGGGCAAATCAATATCCGGCACCAGATAAAGATCCGCCGGACTTTGGAGATTTGCGAAGGCCGGATCTTGCGCGTCATAGAGCATCTGCGCCCAGACGGCGGTCATCACCGGATCGGTATCCAAGATGAGCCAGCCCTGCCCCGCCGCTTCGGCCGCGCTGCGTGCCGCGCTGATCCGGCGGTGATGCTCGGCCGCGATCTCTACCAGATCGACCATGCGGGTGTGTGCGCCATGTTCTTCACACCATAAGCGGCCATATTCTTCGACCAAAGGCGCGTTGAGCTGCGCCGCTAGGGCGGTGGCCAAGGTCGATTTGCCCGTGCTTTCCGGGCCGTGAAGGCAGATCACCCGCACCGTCACAGCGCAGCTGCCCGCTGGCGTGCCTCGGCCCGCCGCCATTCGATCAGCCCCCAAATCGCCATCCCAAGGAAGAGGACATAAAGGCCGGTGAACCAGTAAAGCTGCTTTTGCCAATAAAGGCCGATGGAGATCAGGTTGACCACGACCCACCAATGCCAATTATTGATATAGCGGCGCGTCATGAGGATTTGGGCAACCACGCTGAGCATCGCGACGCTCGCATCCCACCAGGGGTAGGACGCATTGGTGTTCATCGCCATGAACCAGCCCCAGCCCCAGATCGCGAGGAGGGCCACCCCAATCCAAGCCATCTGCCCGGCCATGCCAAGCCGCGCGACAATCACATCCCCTTCAACCCCCTGATGCCGCGCCCAGAGGCGCCAGCCGATCAGATTGACGATGAAGAAGAAGAGCTGCAGCCCCGCATCCGAGTAAAGCTGCACATCCCACAGAACGATGGCCGTTAACGTCACCATCACCAAGGCCGCTGGAAAGTTCCAGACGCTGCGCTTCACGATCAGCACAATGTTGAGCACCCCGAACAGGGCGGCGATGAATTCCAGCAGCGACATGAGGCCGACCGGTTACAGCGCCAAGCCGGTGAGTGCGGCCAGATCCGCCAATGCCTGCGCCTCGCCCGTCACCTTGATGGCGGTCATGCCAAGGGCTGCGGCGGGTTTGCAGTTAATGCCCAGATCATCGAGATAGATGCAGCGCGCAGGCGCGACATCCAGCGTTTCGCACATCATTTGGTAAATGCGCGGATCGGGCTTGCGAATGCCGAGTTTGGAGCTTTCGATCACATGGTCAAACCGCGCCATAATCGCCCGCACTTCGGCGGCCTTTTCTTCGCTTGTCGACATGCCGGCGCCATTGCCGGCGGGAACATTATTGGTGATGCAGCCAATTTTATGCCCGGCCGCCTTTACCTGATCAAGGGCGGCCACCACGCGCGGGCGAACATCGCCTGACAGAAGCGCCAAAACATCCCGACCGCGAATATCATGGCCCAAGGCGGCGGCTTCGGCGGCGAACAAATCATCAAAATGATCGGCAGTTATCTCCGCCCGCTCGAACAAGGCCCAAGCATTAGAATCAGGGTCGGTTGCGTTGATCCGGCGGATAATATCGGCGGGCAGGCCACGCTCCCCCTCAAATCGGGTGAAGGCCTCAAAAGGAGATGACGTTACGACACCCCCGAAATCCCAGATGATTGCTTCAAATTGGCGCATGGATCTTGCTTAGGGGGGAAGGCTTGCGCTTGCAAATCCTCTCAATTGCTGATTGATTTGAACCAGAGAGTGGAGGGGTTGAATGAAAACCATGCAGAAACTGTTGGGCGGTGTCGCACTTGCCCTGACGCTGGCGAGTTGCGGGCAGATTAGCGATCTTGTCTCTGGCAAAAAATCTGACGCTGACGTGCCGCTGACCGAATATCCTGAGCAGGTCTATTTTGGCGACACGCATTTGCACACGGCCAACTCCTCCGACGCCTTTGGGTTGGGCGTGCGACTTCCGCCGGAAGAAGCGCTACGCTTTGCGATGGGGGAAGAGACGCTGTCTACCACAGGGCTGAAGGCCAAACTGGCCCGGCCGCTCGATTTTCTTGTCATCGCCGACCATTCGGATGGTCTGGCTGCGTTGAAGCAAATTCATGATGCGCCCGGTTTTCTGCTGACGGATCCGACGTTGCGGCGCTGGCACGACGAATTGCAAAAAGGCCCGGCGGAATCGCAAAAAGTTGCGATGGAACTCATCGACCGCTTTTCGAAGCGGACATTGCCCGCCGACATGCTGGACCCCAAGGCAATGGAAAAGCGGACCACCGATGTCTGGCGGGACCATACGAGCATTGTTGAACGCTATAATAGCCCCGGCAAATTCACCGCCTTTATGGGCTTTGAATATACGTTGATGCGCCGGGGCGATAATCTCCACCGTGTCGTCATCATGCGCGATGGCAAGGATAAGGCGGATCAGGTTCTGCCCTATTCCTCCCTTATTGGCACCAGCCCTGATCAGCTTTGGGACTATATGGATGCCTATGAAAAAAAGACGGGCGGCAAAATCCTTGCCATTCCGCACAATTCCAACCTGTCCAATGGCCTGATGTTTCAACTGACCGGCCCCAATGGCGGGCCAATGACAGCGGCCTATGCTCGCCGCCGGAGTTCGAAGGAGCCCTTGGTCGAAGCCACGCAGATTAAGGGGGATAGCGAAAGCCATCCCTTCCTGTCGCCCAATGACGAATTCGCCAATTATGGCGATGCCGGGTGGGATCTGGGCAATCTGACGATGGAAAGCAAGAAGACGCCGGACATGCTGGCGGGCGATTATGTCCGCGAGGCATTGAAGCGCGGCCTACTGATCGAGCAAAAGACCGGCGTGAACCCCTATAAGCTGGGGATGATCGGCTCAACAGACAGCCACACAGCCCTTGCCACCGGCGATGAGAATAACTTCTTCGGGAAGTTTTCGGGCAATGAACCGAACGCGACGCGTGCGTCCACCCCGCAAAATCTTGGCACACGCGTGGGCCGGATTGGCTGGCATTATCTGGCGGGCGGCTATGCCGCTGTCTGGGCACGGGCCAACACGCGCGGCGCCATTTTTGATGCCATGACCAAGCGGGAGGTCTATTCAACCACCGGCCCGCGCATGAAGGTGCGCGTCTTTGGCGGTTGGGACTTTTCCGATGCCGATTGGAAATCCAATTGGGTGAAGGCCGGCTATACGCGCGGCGTCCCGATGGGCAGCGACCTAAAGCCGGGCAAGGGCACACCCAAATTCATGATTTCTGCGTTGAAGGATCCGATGGGCGCTAATCTTGACCGTGTTCAGATGGTCAAGGGCTGGGTCGATGCCTCTGGCACGATGCAGGAAAAGGTGTTTGACGTGGTCTGGAGCGACCCGGCGAAGCGCAAGATCACGGGCGGTAAGCTTGCCCCCGTTGGCGATACGATCGACCTGAAAACGGCAAGCTATAAAAACACCATCGGCGCGCCGGAACTGCGCACCGTCTGGAGCGACCCGGAATTCAACCCTAAAATTCGCGCCTTTTATTATCTGCGCGTCATGGAAATCCCAACCCCGCGTTGGCCGGTCTATGATGCCGTCCGCTATGGGGCAAAGCTTCCTAAGGACGCAAAGTTGAAGGATCAGGAACGGGCCTATACCTCGCCCATCTGGTACACACCGCGCGGTTAACCAGGATAAGGGCGGCGGGACGACACAGCACGTTCCGCCGCCTGCCTTCGCCTGAGTTGTAATATTCCCCGTTGACGCGGGCGCTTTGGTGACTCACATATTGGTCCAGTCAAATTCTTGCGACGGATGTGAACATGCCGGACACCAAAGAAACACCCGAAGACAATGAAGCCGTCCGCGAAGTCAAGCGGGCAAAGGCCAGCGCCGAAGCGGTTGCCGAAACCGCAAAACGGCCCGTTAACTGGAAAGCCGCCGCCGGCATTGGTATTGGATCGGCCGCAATCTTGGGCGCTTTGATCTACGCCAGCCGCAGAAACCGCGACAAGTAAACAGACAGAAGGTGGACGCGGGGGGGCAGGCGTGGCAAGGCGCCCGTCATGCTTTTGAGTGACCGTGTTCTTTTCCTCGATGGCGAGGCACTTGTCCTCGACAAACCAGCGGGCCTTCCTGTCGACGAACCGCGCGACAAATCGCTCAGCGTCGAAAATCATCTGGGCAGCCTGACCTTCGGCTTTCAACGATGGCCATTGCCCGTCCACCGGCTGGATCGCGATACCTCTGGCTGCCTGTTGCTGGCCCGCAATCCAAAGGCGCACAAACGCTTTGCCGCCGCTTTTGAAGCCGGGGTGGTTGAGAAAACCTATCTCGCGGTGTTGGAGGGCATTCCATCGGAGAGCCAAGGCGTGATCGATATGGCGCTTGGTAAAACGAGCAGCGCGCAAGACGGCTGGCGCATCATCCCTGATCCAAAGGGCAAGCGCGCCGTGACCCACTGGCAGGTTCTGGCCGAAGCAGACGGGCGGTGCCTTGTTGAGTTTAAGCCAGAAACGGGCCGCACCCATCAATTGCGCGTGCATGCCGCCAGTGGCCTTGGCATCCCCATTGCGGGTGACCCGGTGTACGGCACAGGCAGAGGGCCGATGCTGCTTCATGCCAGCAAGCTGACGCTGGCGCGCGGCGACAAAGCCCCGATAGATGCGCTCGCCCCCCTGCCGGAAACCTTCCTCAAAGCTGGTTTTGGCCATGGCTGACGCCCCGCCGCTTCCGGAGGATGCGATTGAGGAAAAATTCCTCGCTGCAACCGGGCCGGGCGGCCAGAATGTCAACAAAGTCGCAACCGCCGTTCAGCTGCGCCTGAATGTCTACGCCCTACGGCTGCTCCCGGCCGTCTTTGCACGCTTGAAAGTTTTGGCAGGCAGCCGATGGACGGCAGAGGGCGAAATTGTCATTACCGCGCGCACCCATCGATCGCAGGAGGCCAACCGCCTTGAAGCGCGCGAACGCTTGGCCGAAATGGTCGCCCGCGCCCACATGCTTCCGGCACATCGGATCAAAACCAAACCGAAAAGGGCCGCCAAAGAACGGCGCTTGACGGGCAAAGCCATTCGCGGCGATGTGAAAAAAGGGCGCGGAAAGATAAGGATCGACTGATGTACAGCTTTGACATCGACGTCAGCAGCAAGACGGCGCTCTATGCAGACCTTCTGTCTGCGATTGACGCCATCACCAGCGATGAGCCGGATGCCATTGCCAATATGGCCAATGTCGCCGCCCTTATCTGGGAGGCCGTGCCCGATCTCAACTGGGCAGGCTTTTATCGCCTGTTGGGCGACACGCTGATCCTCGGCCCGTTTCAGGGCAAGGCGGCGTGCATCCGCATTCCGATTGGAAAGGGGGTCTGTGGTGCGGCTGCCGAGCGCAAAACGACCCAGCTTGTCCGGGATGTTCATGCTTTTCCAGGTCATATTGCTTGTGATGCGGCGTCCCAATCTGAACTGGTCGTGCCGATCCTCTTCCAAAGTCGGCTGATCGCGGTGCTTGATCTCGATAGTCCGCGCCCAGCCCGGTTCGATGAAGAGGATCAGCGCGGCTTTGAGGCGATATGCACCCTCATTGCACCGCGATTGGCGGCTTAACTCAATCGATCGAGCGCCGCGCGATCCAATGATCCGGGGATGATCATCAACGGACAAGGCAGGCTGGACACGCCAGCCCCCGAAAAATGCGTGACCAGCGGGCCGGGTGCTCCGGTTCGGGCGGCCCCCAGCACAAGGGTTGCAATATCTGGGTTTTCCGAAATTGCTTCTGCAATCGCCGCAACCGGATCGCCATGTTTCACGATGATGCGTGGCAGAACACCCCGTTCATCCCCCAACATATCCAATGCCTGTTTGGCCACATCTTGGGCGCGTTCTTCGGCTTCGGCCTCAATGGTTGCCTGAATCGATCCAAAGGCCACAAAATCCTGCGGCTCAACAATTGTTAAGATGGCAATGGCCCCGCCCGTTTTGGCGGCACGTCGGGCAGCAAAGCGCACCGCAATCTCGGCCTCCGCCGTTGCATCGGCAATCACCAAATATGTCCGCACCAACCCAGCCCCTTATTGAAAACGAATGCGCACAGGTTGCGCCAATCCGGGGACTGGCGCAAGCCGAACTCCGACGCTAGGGAATCGCAAGCTTTAAAAACAGAATTTTCCCCAAGGGAGCCCGATATATGT
>Ga0214921_10007082_pt1 | contig 15073 bp, 9 predicted proteins | sample LL1505_MetaG_FD_177992 | JGI IMG/M metagenome (GOLD analysis project Ga0214921, IMG submission 177992) | Freshwater microbial communities from Lake Lanier, Atlanta, Georgia, United States - LL-1505 | ecosystem: Environmental > Aquatic > Freshwater > Lake | place: USA: Georgia | collected 2015-05-28 | reverse complement strand
TATTATATAAAATAACAGGAACAGGACAAGCATCAGCGATTGCCTTGAAATGATCTATCACGCCCCTAGCACTTGGTTTATTATAGTAAGGAGCTACTGACAATATAGCGTCAATCCCATCAAATGATGTATTTTTTACTTGACCTAATAAAGATTCTGTATCATTTCCACCGATTCCATAAACAATGGGTAAATGATGGGCATTTGATTCTTTTATGGTTTCAACTATCTTTTTCTTCTCATCATACGTAGTCGTAGCGGATTCACCCGTGGTTCCTTGGACAACTAAGTAATCAACACCGCCTTGACTAACATGATTAATTAAAGCACTAAGTGCTTTCCAATCAATACTTCTATCTTGGAGCATAGGCGTCACCAAAGCAGGTGCTACTCCATGAAATTTAGGTAATTTATTAACTTGCATACGTTTATAGAAGGTTTAAAAACTCTTCTTCTGTTATTATTTTTATCGAAAATTGATTTGCCTTCTCTAATTTTGATGGTCCCATATTATCTCCTGCGACCAAATAATCTAATTTTGAAGAAATACTCGAAACCACTTTCCCTCCATTCAAAATAATCTTATCCCTCAAACCGTCTCGATCAAAATTCTGAAAAACACCTGAAATTACGAAACTTTTGCCTTCTAAACTTGTACTTTCTTGTTCTAGTTCTAAAATTTCTTCACTCAACTGGACTTTAGATTGTTCTAAACGGTCAATTAAATCAATATTATCTGTTTTGTTGAAAAATGAGATGATACTTAATGCGATTCTATCCCCTATTTCAGGAACAGCTATTAATTCATTATAACTAGCTTCCCTTAAATTATGGATGGACTTAAATTCATTGACTAATTTTTCTGCAATTGTAGCTCCTACATGTCTAATTCCTAGGCCAAACAAAACTTTTCTGAAGGGAACCATTTTAGATTTTTCAATCGAACTCAATATATTTTGAATCGATTTTGATTGGAATCCATCTAATCCAATAAAATCTAAGGTGGTGAGTTTATATAAATCACCCACGTCTTTAATAATTGATTTTTCAAATAAAAGATCAATTGTTTCCACCCCTAAGTTTTCTATATTTAAAGCTTTGCGTTGGATAAAATGTTCAATTTTGCCTTTGATTTGTGTAGGGCAAAATGAATCATTCATGCAATAATGGTTTGCTTCACCTTCTACCCTTACTAATTCACTATTACAATCAGGGCAGTTTGTCGGAAACACAAAAATAGGTTTTTGTGGATTTCTAATGGACATATCCACTCCAGTAATCTTAGGAATAATCTCCCCTCCTTTTTCAATAAATACCATATCACCTTCATGTAAATCCAAACGAATCATTTCATTTGCATTGTGTATGGAGGCTCTTTTAATCATGGTACCTGCCAAATAAACAGGGTTTAAATTAGCTACTGGGGTAATGTTGCCCGTTCTGCCAACTTGATAGCTGATACTTAATATTTCTGTTTTAGCTATTTCAGATGGATATTTAAATGATATAGCCCATCTCGGTGATTTGGCAGTAAAACCAAGTCTTTCTTGTTGGCCATAATCATTAATCTTAATCACAATCCCATCTGTGTTTAATGGCAAATCGTTTCGTTTTAATGACCATTTTTCGATATATCCTAAAACCGATTCGATATTAGAACATTTTTCCCAAGTTTGACTAATCGGAAAACCTAATTCATATAGTTTAATCAAACTTTCTTCGTGAGTTTGAAAGGGATTATCGTAACCTAAATACGCATAAATGTAACAATCTAAATTGCGCTGCGCTACGACTGCCGAATCTTGCATTTTAAAGGTCCCTGAAGCAGAATTTCTTGGATTGGCTAATAAGGCTTCCCCAGATAATGATCGCTCATGATTTATTTGTTCAAAAATATGATTTGGCATAAATCCTTCCCCCCTTAATTCAAATTCGAATGGCAGAATATCAGCTTTAATTGAATGAGGGATTGACTTAATTGTTTTAACATTATTTGTAATGTCATCGCCTCTTATTCCATCCCCTCGAGTTATTCCTTTAATTAATTTTCCATTTTCATACCAAAATGATAAGGCTACCCCATCGAATTTCAACTCACATATATATTCATAATTTTCGTCTCCTAATGCTTTTTTTACTCTTGAATCAAATTCTTTTAAGTCCGTTTCATTGTATGTATTTCCTAAGGATAACATAGGAAAACGATGTATGACACTTTTGAATTGTTTGGTTATAGTACCCCCAACTCGTTGGGTAGGACTATTATTTACAGCAAAAAGAGGATTTTCTTGTTCTAGTTTTTGTAACTCACTTAATAACTGATCAAAGGCCAAATCAGATATAAGGCTTTCGTTATTCTGGTAGTATGCATCATTATACTTATTAATTAGATTAATAAGTTCATCCATTCGTTTTCTAATATCCATATTAAAAAATTATTCTATAAAGTTAATGGGAATACCAATAGAAATATACCTTAGTAAATTATTTTCATACCTTTGTATTATGGAAAAATTGATTATAGCCCCATCTGTATTATCTGCTGATTTTTCAAATTTAGGTTCTGAAATACAAATGTTAAATGAATCTGATGCCCAATGGATTCATATTGATATAATGGATGGAATGTTTGTACCCAACATTTCTTTTGGTTTTCCGGTGTTAGAAGCAATCAATAAAATATCAAAAAAGTTTTTAGATGTTCATTTAATGATCGAAAAACCAGAAAGGTATTTGACAAAATTTAAAGATTCCGGAGCGAATTTAATAACGGTTCATTATGAAGCTTGTACTCATATTCATAGAACGATTCAAGAAATAAAATCATTGGGTTGCCAAGTTGGCATAGCAATTAATCCTGGAACACCCGTTGCAGTATTAAATGAGGTTATCGGGTTAGTTAATTTAGTATTAATTATGTCAGTTAATCCTGGCTTTGGTGGACAAGAATTTATATCAAATAGCATTCAGAAAACGAAAGATGTCAAATTATTAGCAACTAAATGTGGGAATGTAAATATCAAGATTGAAATAGATGGTGGTGTATCTTCTTTAAACGCTAAAGATTTAATTTCTGCTGGGGCCAATGTGTTGGTAGCCGGCAATTTTGTTTTTAATTCTAAAAACCCCAAGTCTACCATTTCCGATTTGTTGAAACTTGGTGAATAAGGCATAGATGAAATTTACAAAAATAATACTCTTATTATTTTTCTGCTTGTTCCTAGAATTTCATAGTTCTGCTCAAAAAATTCAGTGGGCTTCAAAAATAATTTCGGTTTCAAGTGAATACGCTGACCCTCTGTTGGGAAATGAATATAAAGCCATTCATGCCCTTGGAAGGCCTAGTAAATATCCAAAGTTTGCCAATAGCCCTAGTGCATGGCAATCGTTAACTCCCGACAATCCTACGGGTGAATATATTATTGTAGGTTTTGATTCCTTGCAAAATGTTAAGCAGGTAGCCATATTTGAAAATTTTGGAGCAGGTAGTATTGTGAAAATTGATGCATTGGATGAGAACAACAAAATTTATACGCTAAAAGATTTACCTAATGGATATGCCAAAAGTAACGGTCAAATAACCTATGTTAATCTGACTAAATCTACTTCATTTAAAGTTAGAGCTATAAAAATATCTTTTAATTCAAATAGAGTTATCGGATTTTCGCAAATTGATGCGATAGCTATATCGGAATCTGATATTCCGATTGAGGAAAGCATAAAATTACATGATGAGCCTAATGCGACTTATTTCAAAGAAAATATGGGGGCTACCATAAATTCAATTTATAATGAAATTTGCCCAGTAGTAAGTCCAGACGGCAAGAAACTATATTTTACACGTTGGAAACACCCTGACAATCTTGGCAAAGATAAAAATCAAGACATTTGGGTTTCAAGATTAAAAGATGATAAATCTTGGAGTAAAGCTGAGTTATTTAGTCGGCCGATTAATAATGAGGAGAATAATGCCGTTTGTGGAATTTCTTTAAATGGAAAAACCATTTTGTTGAATAATGTTTATGGAAAAGATGGCAAAATGGAAAAGGGAGTTTCTGTTTCTTATTTGTTAAGAACGGGAGATTTTAGCTTTCCTAAGCCATTGCAGATTTTAAATTTCAAAAACAAATCAGAGTTTTCGGAATACACGCTTGCCCCTAACGGGAAAGTTTTGTTAATGACAACCGAAATGAAAGATTCTTACGGGGGAAAGGATATATATGTTTCTTTTTTACGTACAGATGATAAATGGACTGAGCCAAAAAACATAGGAAATAAAGTAAATACGGGAGAGTCTGAAAGTACTCCATTTATAGCTCCTGATGGCGTAACTATGTATTTTTCCTCTAGTGGCCATGTAGGATATGGCAGTAATGATATTTTTTTATCTAGGCGATTAGATGACAGTTGGTTAAATTGGTCCACACCGGAGAACCTGGGACCTATTATAAACACAGCACAGTGGGATGGGTATTTTTCGGTTGCAGCTCAAGGGGATTATGCATATTTCAGTTCAGTAGAAAATTCAATAGGCGCCGAGGATATATATCGAATCAAAATACCTCCTAAAATTAAACCATTAACTTTAATTCAATTTTCTGGTAAAATTTATAATGATGAGACCAAAGAGATTATTGAAGGAAAAATACTCGTAAAGTCAATAAGTACAAGGGATTCTTTGTTTATCGAATTTGATCCATATAATGGTGATTTTGAGTTTATGTGGCCAACAAAATTTCCTTTTACTATGGAAGTTAAATCGAAAGGGTTTATTTCTAAAGTAGATCGATTCAATTTTACTAAGGAGGCATCTTACAAAACCGTAAATAAAAATTTTAATCTATTACCTTTGCGATTGGATAAAAAATATAATCTACCGATTATCAATTTTGAACAGGGTAAATTTGAAATTTTACCTGAGACGTATGATGAATTAAATAATATCATTAATATTTTAAAGGAAAACGTAGATTATGGCATTTTACTTGAAGGTCACACGGATAATCAGGGAGATTGGAATGAAAATTTAAAGTTGTCGTTGAATCGAGTGGAAAGTGTAAGGGATTATTTAGTAACGAAGGGAATAAATAAAGAGAGAATCCAAATTAAAGGTTGGGGAGGAATTAAACCTTTAATTAGCAATATGATCGAAAGTAGACGTAAATTAAATAGAAGAGTAGAATTCACATTGTTTGCCCTATAATGACAAAATCATCCAATGATGTATATTTTAAGCAACTAAATGGCATTCGGTTTATTGCCGTTTTTTTAGTCCTGTTGGATCATTGGCTTGTTCCGATTTTGCCCATACCCTTAGGCCATCTTGGTGTCGTTATTTTTTTTGTTTTAAGTGGCTTTTTAATCACAAGAATTTTATTTTTAAATGCTGACGAAATTCAGCAAGCTAAGTCTAGCGCCTGGCCAAAAATTATTCGATTTATCTACCGTAGATCTTTACGAATATTCCCTATTTACTTTATTTTGTTACTCATTGGGTTAGTTTTTAATATATCTAATTTCAAGGAATTATGGCCATGGCTGATAAGCTATACTCCTAATTTTTATATTATGTTTAAAGGCCAATGGCTAGGAACTTGGGATCATTTGTGGTCTTTAGCCGTTGAAGAGCAGTATTATTTAATCTTCCCCTATTTCATCTTATTTCTTACTAAGAAAAACTATGTGCGATTATTTATCATTATGATAAGCCTAGGTATCTTTTCAAGATTAATTTTTTATGTCATTGTACCACATGACACGATAGAGAAATATTGGATGTTTTCTTATGTAAATCCTTTAAGTGCGATTGATTGTTTTGGTTTGGGAGGTTTATTAGCTTATTTTTATCATTATGATTACCATTTATTATTAAAAATAGCAGAAAAGAAAAATTTATTGCCTATCACACTATCCGCTGTAATTATCTCATTATTTTTATCTGATTATTCAGAATACACCTATGATAATATATGGTTTAGTATCTTAGAAAGATCCATTTCAGCGATTTTCGCTTACTTTTTAATCATGAACGCTTTAATGGAAAGAAAGAATTATTTGGGTAAATTGTTAGAAAATAAAGTAGTGATATACTTGGGTTCTATTTCTTATGGTATTTATTTGTACCACAATTTGGTGTTTAATTATTATCACCTTAATGGAAACACTATTTGGGGTTTTTTGTCAAATAATTTCACCTTTTTGAACTCACTAAATTCAGAATCAATCCTTTTAAAATTTGTAATAAATTTTTTATTACTCATTGGACTGGCAAGCTTTTCTTGGTTCTACATTGAGAAACCAATAAACAGATTTAAAAATAGATTATAATGCTCAATAAATTGGACTTAGTGATAGTAATTCCTGCCTATAATGAGGAAGGTTGTATTGAAAGTGTCATTGATTTGTGGACTCAAGGAATATCCAATGTTTTAAAAAATGAAAATTTTAAGATATTGGTCATCAACGATGGTTCTAAAGATAATACAGGGGCTATTTTAGATGAAATTGCGTCAACGAATAAATTCTTAATTGCCAAGCATCAATTGAATGGAGGACATGGAAATGCAGTAGTTAATGGCTATAAATTTGCAGTAGAAATGAATCCTGATTTTATTTTCCAGACAGATTCCGATGACCAGTTTATTCCCGAAGATTTTAAACATTTTTGGGATTTAAAAGATCAATCTGATTTCATATTGGGATTTAGGCAAATTCGACATGATGATCCATTTCGGCTTATAATTACTAGAATATTAAAGTTCTCATTATTGCTAATTTATGGAACCTATATAAATGATGCAAACATTCCATTTAGGCTATATAAAACATCATTTTTGAAAAAATTATTATCTGTTCTGCCTAATCCAATCCCATTTGCACCGAACATATTCATGTCTGTATTAGCTAAAAAAACAAATCAAAAGCTGTTTAATATTCCCGTTATTCACAAGGAAAGAGAAACGGGAGAAGTGTCGATAAGGCACATGAAATTATTGAAGGTTTGTTGGCAGAGTTTGAAAGAATTAATATCCTTCAGGATCAACCTAAATCAATATATTATAGAAATATTAAAATAAAAAATAGACTCTATTTAGTAAAATACACTAAATAGAGTCTATAAAATCAACTATTAAGTTAAACTAAATCGAATCGATCAAGATTCATGACTTTAGTCCAAGCAGCTACAAAATCAGTAATGAATTTATTTTTCGCATCTTCACACGCATATACTTCTGCTAATGCACGCAACTCTGAATTAGATCCAAAAATTAAATCTACTCGAGTACCAGACCATTTTATTTGACCTGAAGAGCGATCCGAACCTTCAAATAAATATTGATGAGCGTCAACTGCCTTCCAAGTTGTGCTAAGATCAATAAGGTTTACGAAGAAATCATTTGTCAATACTCCTGGAGTATTTGTAAATACCCCATTATTCGATCCATCGAAATTGGTATTTAATACACGTAAACCACCAACCAATACCGTTAATTCAGGAGCACTTAACGTTAATAACTGTGCTTTGTCAATTAACATTTCTTCAGCAGAAACCAAGGTACGAGGCTTAACATAATTTCTAAATCCATCTGCTATTGGTTCCAATACTCCAAATGATTCTACATCTGTCTCATCTTGAGAAGCATCGGTACGACCAGCAACAAAGGGAACATTAACATCAACTCCACCGTCTTTTGCAGCTTTTTCAATGGCAACAGAACCTCCCAATACGATTAAATCAGCTAATGAAACTCCTTTCTCTTTATTTGCAGCATTAAACTCCTTTTGAATATTTTCTAAAGTGTCTAATACCTTTGATAATTGAGCTGGATTATTTACCGCCCAAAACTTCTGTGGCGCTAAACGTATACGTCCTCCATTTGCCCCTCCACGTTTGTCTGAACCACGAAATGTGGACGCAGATGCCCAAGCCGCAGAAACTAATTCACTTACCGTTAATCCTGAAGAAAGTATTTTGCTTTTTAATGATGCTATATCAGCAGAATCGATCAATTTATAAGTTGCTGATGGAATTGGATCTTGCCATATCAAGATTTCAGCCGGAACCTCAGCACCTACATATCTTGAACGCGGTCCCATATCGCGATGAGTCAATTTAAACCAAGCTCTAGCAAATGCATCTGCAAATAAATCTGGATTTTCATAAAATCTTTTTGAAACTTTTGCATAAGCAGGATCTACTTTTAATGCGATGTCTGAAGTTAACATAGTAGGTGCGTGACTTATGGAAGGATCATGTGCATCTGGTACAGTACCTGAACCAGCCCCTCCTTTGGGTTTCCATTGATTAGCACCAGCTGGACTTTTTGTTAATTCCCAGTCGAAACCAAATAAGTTTTCGAAATAGTTATTGCTCCATTGCGTAGGAGTAGTTGTCCATGCTCCCTCTAATCCAGAAGTAATCGTATTAATTCCGTTACCTGAGCCTAACGTATTTTTCCAACCCAAACCTTGTTCTTCAATACTGGCACCCGCAGGTTCTTTGCCAACGTATTTACCTGGATCCGCAGCTCCATGTGTTTTCCCAAAAGTGTGTCCACCAGCGATTAATGCCACCGTTTCCTCATCATTCATCGCCATCCTTGCAAACGTTTCCCGTATATCCCTTGCAGAAGCAATTGGATCCGGATTTCCATTAGGACCCTCAGGATTAACATAGATCAAACCCATTTGGACTGCTGCCAAAGGATTTTCTAAATCGCGATCTCCACTATATCTTTTGTCATCTAACCAAATTTGTTCCTTACCCCAATAAATATCTTCTTGTGGCTCCCAGACATCTTCTCTACCGCCTGAAAAACCAAATGTTTTAAAGCCCATTGACTCTAATGCACAATTACCTGCAAGAATCATTAAATCTGCCCAAGACAATTTGCGACCATATTTTTTCTTAATAGGCCATAACAACAATCGTGCTTTATCTAAATTGGTATTATCAGGCCAACTATTTAACGGAGCAAATCTTTGCATTCCTGCTCCACCCCCACCACGGCCATCTGTTGTTCGATAAGTACCAGCACTATGCCAGGCCATGCGTATCATAAATGGGCCATAATGGCCATAATCCGCTGGCCACCAATCTTGTGAAGTGGTTAATGATTTAATGATGTCGTCTTTAACCGATTTCAAATTAAGTGATGCAAATTCTTTTGCATAATTAAAAGATTCATCCATTGGATTTGATAAACGTGAGTGTTGTCTCAAAACATTTAATCGTAATTGGTGTGGCCACCAATCCGTATTTCTTGTTCCACTACCTGCACTTGGTTGTTTACCCATTGACGTAGCCCCAGTAAAAGGACACTTGGCTTCTTCGCCGCTATTAGAATTATCCATATTTATTGATTGTTTAATAAATCAAAGTGTTTTTTAACAATTAAATTCAAATATCAAGACATTATTTATATAAATCAAATCTATATTTATTATATTAGTATAACAATTACCTATAACAATGACTATTACTCAATTAGAATACATTGTAGCTTTAAATGAATATAAAAGTTTTTCAAAAGCCGCTAAGTTTTGCTGTGTCACGCAACCAAGTTTGAGTATGCAAATTCAAAAGTTAGAAGAAGAACTTAATTTGATCATATTCAATCGGAAAATTAAACCAATTAAACCTACTACTGAAGGATTGCAAATAATAAACGCGGCTAGAAAAATCATTCAAGAAAAAAAATCTATTCAAATTTTTGCGCAAGGTTATCATAAGGATGTAATTGGGGAGGTATCAATTGGTATTATACCGACAATTGCTCCCTATTTGATTCCAAAATTTCTTTCTTCATTTCAAACAAAATTCCCTAACCTAAAACTTAATATTTTTGAAACGACTACTGAAAATATCTATAATTCCATCAATGAGGGAAAATTAGACATTGGTATTTTGGTTCCCATAACAAATCAAGAAATGTCTTGTATCCCTTTATTTTTTGAGGAATTATTTTTATTCTCAAATGTAGTATTGAAAAATGGAGAGATAGACCAAAATATTATCCCTGAAAAATTATGGATTCTTGAAGAAGGACATTGTTTAAGTAATCAGATTGCTTCCATTTGCAATCTAAGAAATAAATCAAATTTAGATACCCAAATAGTTTATAAAACAGGCAGCTTAGAAACAATGCTAAGATTAGCTGAAAATGGAATGGGGCAAACTATAATACCCAATATGTTGGTCGATTATGTTAGCGAATCAGTTAAAAAGAAGATATTCAAAATACCTTTTAACACCCCAGTCCGCGAAATCGCATTAATTTATTCCGAAAATTACCATAGAAAAGGGGTAATTGATGCCTTAAAAGAGGAGATTACATCGGTAATTCCTAAAGAATGGGTAAGCGCTAAGAACAAATATGTTATACCCTTAAGTATTTAATTTATTCACTTTTAATAACCTAAATAAAAACAACAAGCTAGCCATAAAGAATAAAGTTAAGACCAATATACCTACCCTCATATTACCCGTTATTTGAATAATAATGCCAAACAAAAAAGTACCCAATACAGTACTTAATCGATCGCAAACATCATAAAAACTAAAGAAAGAAGCTAAATCTTTTTCATCATTAGGACATAATTTAGCATAACTAGCTCTACTATTACTTTGTATTCCTCCCATGACAAATCCAATGAACATCGCTAAAATGTAAAACTGAATTTGGCCGTATACAAAATAAGCAAAACAACATATTAAAATCCAGATAGTGATAATTATGATAAGGGCTAAAATGTTGCCCATTTTTTTGGAAATATAAGAACAAATAAAGGCACCAGGGATTGCTACTAATTGGATTAAAAGAATCGTAATGATGAGTGCGTCCGTAGGCAAATGTAGTACTTGACTTCCAAATAAAGCACCTAGGTACATAACTGTTTGAGCTCCAAGATTGTACATAAAAAATGATAGTAAGAACAATTTTATAGAGACGATGCCACGTATTTTCAAAAAAACATTTCGTAATTCTGTATATCCTCCAGTCAAATAACTAGTATTTAATTTTAAGGACTTCTGATTATCAGGTAAATAATGAAGGGGTATTTGAGCAAACAATAACCACCAAATGCCAACGGATAAGAATGAAATTCTACTGGCTAATTCACTTGAAATATTACCATATAAGCCCGGCATCAATAACATGGATAAGTTTTGCAATAATAATATGACACTCCCAATATATCCCAATGCAAAACCCTTTGCACTCAATTGATCATATTCATCTTTAGTAGCAATTTCAGGTAAGAAACTGTTGTAAAATACGATACTCCCACCCCAACCTATAATCGAAAATAAAAAACCTAATGTACCAACCCAGTAACTTCCTTTGGTGAAAAAAAACAAAGCAATGCAACTGAATGAACCTAAATAGCAAAAAAAACGCATGAAGGCCTTTTTATTGCCTAAATAGTCCGCAATTCCTGAAACCATAGGCACTAATACTGCTAATATCAAAAATGCAAACGAAATAGTGTAGGAATAAACTACCGTATTTGGCAATAAAATATTACCAAAAATAGGAAGTAGATTAGGAGTAATTGATCCCAATACTACAGCTGCAATTGGGAAATAAATAGGAAAAATAGCCGAAGTGATAGTTAATGAATGTACGGAATTTGCCCAATCATAGAAAGCCCAAGCATTTTGAATTTTTTTATTACGTTGTAATTTTTCCATTAAAACAGACCCAACTGAGCCCCTTTATTTAAATCACTATTTGAATTTTCTTCAGGCTTTGATTTTATTGTCAAAGGGACATCTGTCTCATTATGGCTAGTATTTATATCAAACGGTATATCGTCTCTATTTATAGTATTTGATAAGGATTCAATTTCCTCTTCTTCTAAAACAATGGTTTTACGTTTATCTAAATCTTCACTATTTATAGATTCCTTATTAATTATTTCTAGCGGGATTTCATCTGTTTCTTGCTCAATTTCTTCCATTATCTCCTCTATAGATTCATCTTCTATTGTTTCGGCATTCTCATAAATCTTTGAATTCAAAAGATTTATATTATTATCCGAATTAGACTCACTACCCTCATCAGTATTTAGGGAATTATTTATTGTTTCAGATTCAGTGATTTCGGTAGAATCTATTTCTTCAGTATCCAAAAACTGAATATCAGCGATTTTTGTAAAATTCAATTTACTTCCAATGGCCTTCCACCCTCTTACTTCTACAATACTAACAATTGGTATAATACTTGTTTCACTTACTTTGCCATCCGGTTTATGCTTAATTTGAACATTTGGCGAATAATTATCAGTAACATTTAATAATTTAGAATTTTTTGAATCCGTAATAAATAAAAACTTTTTATCTATCGTGGTCGTTTCTAATTTGAATCGTTTGATGTAATTAGATTTATTAATTCCATCAAAATAGACTGCTGAAATAATGCTTTTACTATTAAAACGTTTTAAATATAAAATTTCTTCCGCTGGGTATCGATTCGTTAATTCAAAATTAGTTAGCTCATAATTTCCATTGGCATAAATGGCTAAAATTAAATCATTCGGTTCAAAATTACCAATATGATGCCCATGCTGATCTCTATTTAACCTACCTATCGTAGGATCATACCAAATATCTACACCTCCTAATGTTGAAATCCCCGCCGACTTTTGAATAATTTTTCTAACTGGATATTTAGTTAGCATATTACCTAATGATTCCCTTCCCTTTATAGCTAGCTTGGCAAAATCATAATCAAATTGTTTTATTTTAGCCGTACAATTGGCCGTTAAACTAATTTGTATAATCTCAGCTTCTCCATTTTCATTCGCTGAAAAATAAGTAATCTTAGATTTAGCTTGATTTCCTACTAATTTATATTCTCGGTCACGGGTAATTGATGTTACCTTAAATCGCTTAACATAGGTTATCCCTGTTTTGCCATCGGCATAACAAATATTGAAAACTTTACGATCATCATTTTTCTTAAATACACAGCAATAAAGGATATCCTTGCCAACAAACACTTTTTCTTGGACTTTCGTGACAATACATGTTCCATCTAATCGAATAACAATGATATCATCTATGTCCGAGCAGTCCATCACATATTCATCTTTTTTAAGACTATATCCGATAAAACCATCTAATTTATTAACGTATAATTTTTGATTCGCAGCTGCCACTACAGTAGCCGATATCGTATTGAAATTGGTTATCTCCGTTTTACGCTCTTTGCCCTTACCGTATTTCTGCAATAAATTTTTAAAATAATCGATCGCGTACCTAATTAAATTAGCCAGATTTTCCTCCACCTCTTTAAGTTCGTCTTCTAATCGACGCATAGACTCATCCGCCTTAAAACTGTCAAATTTCGAAATTCGTTTAATTCGAATTTCTAGCAATCTTAAAATATCTTCTTCCGATATTTCTCGATAAAAATCCTTTTTAAACGGATCCAAACCTTCATCTACCGTAGAAATGACCAACTCAAATGTTTCACACTCTTCAATTTTACGATAAATACGGTTTTCAATGAATATTTTTTCAAGCGAACTAAATAGAAGTTTTTCCATTAATTCACTCTTTCTAATCTCTAACTCTTCCCTTAATAATTCAACGGTTTGGTTAGTACTTACTCTTAATATTTCTGCGATACCCACGAAATGTGGTTTATCTTCAATAATAACGCAAGCATTTGGCGAAATGGATATTTCACAATCCGTGAATGCATATAAAGCGTCAATGGTAACATCTGGAGATATACCTGGAGCTAATTGGACTTGAATTTCAACATCCTTTGCGGTATTATCAATGACCTTTTTAATCTTAATTTTCCCTGAATCATTCGCTTTAATGATGGAATCAATTAATGAGGTAGTTGTCGTACTAAAGGGAATTTCTTTAATGAGTAAAGTTTTTTTGTCAAATTCCTCTATGCGGGCTCTTATTCTAATTTTTCCTCCACGTAAACCATCATTATATGAACTTGCATCCATCATACCTCCCGTCAAAAAATCAGGGAATAAATTCACTTTTTTATTAGAAAGTAAATCAATAGAAGCTTGTAATAATTCACAGAAATTATGAGGCATAATCTTTGTGGCAAGCCCAACGGCAATTCCTTCCACACCTTGTGCCAATAATAACGGAAACTTAATCGGTAAAGTGATGGGCTCTTTTTTACGCCCATCATATGACAATTGCCAATGCGTTGTCTGGTTATTAAAAACTACATCATTAGCAAATTTTGATAACCTTACCTCAATATATCGAGCTGCCGCTGCACTATCCCCTGTTCTAACATCTCCCCAGTTGCCCTGACAATCAAAAAGTAATTCTTTTTGGCCCAAATTAACAATCGCATCATTAATGGATGCATCTCCATGAGGATGATATTGCATAGTTTGCCCAATCACATTAGCCACTTTATTAAATCGACCATCATCCATTTCATTTAGCGCATGTAAAATACGTCTCTGAACTGGTTTTAATCCATCTTCTATGGCGGGCACTGCCCTTTCTAAAATAACATAAGAAGCATATTCCAAGAACCAATTTTCATACATCCCCGCAACCGCTATTTGATCCTGCAAAGCACCTTCTAATGAATCATTCATATATTAATCTAAATTTATTTTAGTCTTATTTCTTAGAAACAACTGATATAAAATTATAGCAGTAGCTCCCCAAATTTCTTTACCATCATTTAAAAACAAAGGTGAAATCACTTTATTTTCTAAAATTTTTAACTCATGAAAAGTTAAAAAACTGGAATCTTTAAACAAGGAAATTGGTATTTCAAAAATACAATTTATTTCTCTTTTATTTAAAGTAAAAATTGGCTTTTCGTAAACAATTGTATAAAATGGTTGAACCCAATGGTTTGAAACGTGTATCCATTGTGGAGATAAAGGAAATAATTGATCAGATTCATAATGAACTCCAATTTCTTCATACACTTCTCTTAAAGCAGTATCTATAAGATTTTCATCTCCTTGGTCCATTTTACCACCTGGCAATGCGATTTGGCCGCTGTGATGACCATCATATGTATTTCGTTCAATTAAATAAATAACACTCTCCTCGGTATCA
>Ga0214921_10007081_pt1 | contig 15073 bp, 14 predicted proteins | sample LL1505_MetaG_FD_177992 | JGI IMG/M metagenome (GOLD analysis project Ga0214921, IMG submission 177992) | Freshwater microbial communities from Lake Lanier, Atlanta, Georgia, United States - LL-1505 | ecosystem: Environmental > Aquatic > Freshwater > Lake | place: USA: Georgia | collected... | reverse complement strand
GATGCCCTCCCTGCAGAGGCACCGACTGAACCGGCCCCCGCCACCCCCGACAACACCCCAGCCGAAGCGTCGACCGCCCATCCTTTGGAAAACCCCACGGCTCCCACCACCCCATGAACGACACCCCTTCCACCGACCCCGTGCTTGACCCTGTGGCGCCTCAGGGCGCTCCGCCCGCCACGGCCCACGCTGAAGCGGCCCCCACGCCGCCGAACCCGGAGGCCAGCTTGTTCGACCAAGTGGTATCCGGCGAGTTTGACGCCGAGGATGCGGTGTTGGACGCCACGCCCCACAAGCGCATCCTCACGCCGATGGCGGAGACACCCAAGTTGCACAAGATTTTGGCCCAGGCCGGGATGGGCTCGCGACTCGAAATGGAGCAACTCATTTTGGAGGGCCGCATTTCAGTCAACAACGAGCCGGCCCATGTGGGCCAGCGTATCCAGTTTGGCGACCAGATCAAGGTCAACGGCAAGCCGGTTCGATTTCGGATCGACCCGCCGCCGCCCCGCGTGATTGCCTACCACAAGCCGGTGGGCGAGGTGGTCACCCATGATGACCCACAAAATCGGCCGACCGTGTTTCGGCGTTTGCCCAAGTTGCACCAAGGCAAGTGGCAGTCGGTAGGGCGGCTGGACCTGAATACCGAAGGGCTGTTGTTGTTTACCAGCTCTGGTGAATTGGCCAACAAGCTGATGCACCCCCGGTTTGGACTGGTGCGCGAATATGCGGTGCGGGTGTTGGGCTCGCTCAACAAGGAAGAAAAACAGATGCTGTTGGACGGTGTGCGCCTGGACGACGGCATGGCCCAGTTTGGCTCCATTGAGGCCGGCGGTGGCGAAGGCAGCAACTGCTGGTACCGGGTGACCATTTCTGAGGGGCGCAACCGCGAGGTGCGCCGCATGCTGGAGGCCGTGGGCCATGCGGTGAGCCGCCTGATCCGGATCCGGTATGGCGCCATGGTGCTGCCACGCGGCCTCAAGCGTGGCGCCTGGATGGAGTTGGATGAGACCGATATTGCTGCTCTGGTGCGTGCGGCAGGCACCGCAGGAGAGGGAAACGACGGAGTGGCGCGGGAGCGACCGCCGGCTCCTGAGCGCGGAAACTCTGCCCCGAAGGGCGGCGCTAACCGCCGAGGCGCTCCGCCGGTCGGTCGTGGCCCGCGCATGGCGCCGGATCGCAGCGGCGCCCAGCGCAGTGCCGGTCCTCGGTCCGCGCCCAAGTCGTCCGGAGCCTCGACCCAACCCGATCCGCTGAAAACCTCGGTCGGTTATATCGGTGCGGACAGCCTGTCGCGCCAGCGAAAACAAGAGGCCCAGCGCCAGCGCAACAGCCCCGGCGGCCCGCGCCGTGCGGGACGCAGCCGCTAGGGCGAAATGCTAAAATCGGGCGCTTTGCTACGCAGGGTGGCGAATAATTTAATACGAAGGTTGAAGTAACACTATGGCTATCGAACGCACTCTCTCCATCATCAAGCCCGACGCTGTGGCCAAAAACGTGATTGGTCAGATCTACGCCCGTTTTGAAGCAGCGGGTCTCAAGGTTGTTGCTGCGCGCATGGCCCATTTGTCCCGTGGCGAAGCCGAAGCCTTCTATGCGGTGCACAAAGCACGTCCTTTTTTCAAGGACCTGGTGGACTTCATGATTTCCGGTCCCGTGATGATTCAGGCGCTGGAAGGTGAAAACGCCATCCTGACCCACCGCGATCTGATGGGCGCCACCGATCCCAAGAAAGCCGCTCCAGGCACCATCCGTGCAGATTTCGCGGACAGCATCGACGCCAACGCGGTTCACGGCTCTGATGCCGCCGAGACCGCTGCCGTGGAAATCGCTTTCTTTTTCGCTGGCATGAACGTCTATTCGCGTTAATTTGCACCATGGCGGCCAACCTTCTCGACTATGACCTCGAGGGCTTGGCCCTTTATTGCGAGCGTCTAGGCGAGAAGCGCTTCCGGGCCGTCCAACTTTTCCGCTGGATCCACCAAAAGGGCGCGTCTGACTTCGACGCCATGTCGGATTTGGCGAAGTCCTTGCGCGAAAAGCTCAAGGGCTGCGCCCAGGTCCTGCCACCCCGTGTTCTGTCCCAGCATGAGTCCACCGACGGCACCATTAAGTGGTTGTTCGACGTCGGGTCCGGCGATGCCGTCGAGGCCGTTTTTATCCCGGAATCAGACCGTGGAACGCTGTGTATTTCTTCACAAGCGGGGTGCGCCGTCGGTTGCCGCTTTTGTTCTACCGGCCACCAAGGCTTTAGCCGCAATTTAACGGCGGGCGAAATCGTCTCGCAGCTCTGGTTTGCCGAGCACTTTTTGCGCAAGCATCTGGGGCGCGACGAGCGGGTCATCTCGAATGTGGTGATGATGGGCATGGGTGAGCCCTTGCAAAACTACGCCGAACTCGTCCCCGCTCTAAAGGTCATGCTGGACGACCACGCCTATGGCCTGTCGCGCCGCCGCGTCACCGTATCGACTTCGGGCATGGTGCCCATGATGGACCGACTGGGCAAGGACTGCCCCGTGGCATTGGCCGTATCGCTGCACGCGCCCAACGACGCGCTGCGTGAAAGTTTGGTGCCCCTGAACAAAAAATACCCGATTGCTGAGCTCATGCAGGCCTGTGTGCGCTACTTGGCGGTCGCTCCGCGCGACTTCATCACTTTCGAATACTGCATGCTCGACGGTGTCAACGACACGCCGGCGCTGGCCTCTGAATTGGTGGAGTTGCTGCGCTCGTCTGGTGGCAACCTGAGTTGGTGCAAGGTCAATCTCATTCCCTTTAACCCGTTCGCCGCCTCGGGTCTAACGCGTTCGTCCAATGCGCGGGTGCAGGCGTTTTCCGACGTGCTGAGCCGGGCTGGCGTTGTGACCACGGTGCGCAAGACGCGGGGTGATGACATCGCCGCGGCGTGTGGCCAGTTGGCCGGTGACGTGCAAGACCGCACCGGCGTGGTGGTCCGCATCCACAAGCAGCGCAGCGCTGAAAGTGCGACAGCGCGCGGTGCGGTGCCGGGTGGCGTAGTCGCTGAGGTGCATTGAGTGCGGTTCATGCGTAGCGCCGGCCCAACCTCTTGGCGCAAATGCGTCCTGGGTGGTTTGCTGGTCGCCACCGTGCTGGGTCTGGCGGGCTGCGCGAGCGGCCCGCAACGCAGCGACAAGTCGGACCTGGTGACTGCTTCCGATGAGTCCGACACGCGCAAGCGGGCGCGTATCCGGCTGGAGCTTGCGGTCAACTACTTCAGCGAAGGCAAGACCACGATTGCGCTGGACGAGCTCAAACAATCCATCGCGGTAGACCCCGGCCTGTTTGAAGCCCACAACCTGCGCGGTCTGATTTACATGCGGCTCAACGAGCTCTCATTGGCCGATGACAGTTTTCGACAAGCCCTGAGCCTGAGCCCTAAGGCCGCGACGGTGCAGCATAACTACGGCCTGCTGCTGTGCCAGCAAGGGCGAATGGCGGCGGCTGCCGACATGTTCAGCGCAGCACTCGCTAATCCTGGCTACAACGAACGGGCCAAGACCTGGATGATCCAGGGTCTGTGCCAAGCCAAGGCCGGGCAGGCTCAGGCCGCCGAGACCAGTTTGCTTAATGCCTACCAGCTCGACCCTGGCAATCCGGTGATCTCGTACAACCTGGGTATCGGCTTGTACCAGCGGGGTGAATACCCGCAGGCCCAGCGCTACCTTGCCCGCCTGAACGGTTCCGAGTGGGCCAATGCTGAATCGCTGTGGTTGGGCGCGAAGACGGCTAAGGCCATGGGTGATACGCAGTCCTTGCGCGCGCTAGGCCAGACCTTGGTGCAGCGCTTTCCTTCCTCCAAAGAGTCGCTCTGGCTGGAGCGGCAGTCCTTCAATGAGTGAGTCCGATCTGAACCCCGCACCTGCTGCTGCTCCGCCCACGGCAGGTCGAATCCTGCACAACGCGCGCCGCGCGGCAGGCATGAGTCTGGACGACCTGGCGGCGCGTGTGAAAGTGCCTGTTTCCAGGCTGCAAGCCCTTGAGAATGACCAGTTCGAGGAGTGGCCGGACAAGAATCTACTTCGCGCTTTGGCGGCCAGTGTTGCCCGCCATGTTCGGCTTGACCCCGCGATTGTTCTGAACCAAATGCCCAAAGCCGAGAAGGTGGTGTGGTCGGCGGCCGCGTCGGGCTCGTCGGTAGGTTTTACGGAGCGCGACGGTTTGAGTTTGCGCAGTCCAGGAGGTTTGGCGCGACTTCCTTTGGCGCTGCTTGCCTTGGCTTTGGTCGTGGCTGCGCTGGCAATTTATTTTGGACCCCGGGTCCGCGCATCGGTTGAAGGCATCTGGACAGGCCCTGCATCGGTTGCTTCCCCGGCCGCAGTGCCTGTCGCGTCGGAACCAGTCTTGCCTCCCGATGCCGGGCCCACCGATACACGGGTGGGTGCAGGGACGCCTGAAACTCCGTCCACTGTGCCTACGGCCAGCGGAGCATTGACCGAAGCTTCGCCGGCCACGCCGGCGGTGGCGGTATCGCAGCCCGTGCAGGCCAAGACGGCTGTGGCCGCCCCGGCCAGCATGGCGGCGGCCAGTGCATCGACCACCCCTCTGTTGGTGTTCAAGGCCAGCGGCATGACCTGGGTTGCAGTGACCGATGCCAAGGGAGCGTATGTGCTGCGCAAGACCCTGGGGGCAGGGGAAACCGCGACCGCCAGTGGCGATCTGCCTCTGTGGGTGGTGGTGGGGCGGGTGGACCATACGGAAGTGCTGGTCCGTGGAAAGACCATGAAGCTGGAGCCGACGGCGCCAGACAACGTTGCGAGATTCAAGGTGCAGTGATGTCAAATCCAACTCGATTCAATTCCAATGGGGTAGCCGCTCGCCAGGGCTTGCAGGCGCGTGTCGCCTGGGGCAGAAATGTGCTGACGCTGGGCGGCGGCGCGCCGGTGCGCATCCAGTCCATGACTAACACCGACACGGTGGACGCCGTGGGCACCGCCATTCAGGTCAAAGAGCTGGCGCAGGCCGGCTCAGAGATGGTGCGGATTACCGTCAACACCCCCGAAGCCGCCCAGGCCGTTCCCTATATTCGCGAGCAGCTCGATCGCATGGGCATTTCCGTTCCACTGATCGGAGACTTCCATTTCAACGGTCATCGGCTGCTGACTGATTTTCCCGATTGCGCCCAGGCGCTGTCCAAATACCGGATAAATCCCGGAAACGTGGGCAAGGGCGACAAAAAGGACCGCCAGTTCGGCCAGATGATTGAAGCCGCTCTGCGCTGGGACAAGCCTGTTCGGATCGGTGTGAACTGGGGCAGCCTCGACCAAGAGCTGCTGGCCCACCTGATGGACAGCAACGCCCAATTGGCCGAGCCACTGGGCGTGAAGCAGGTGATGTACCAAGCGCTGATCAGCTCTGCCGTGGGTTCGGCCGAGCTCGCCGAATCGATGGGGATGCAGCCGAACCAAATCATCATTTCCTGCAAAGTCAGCGGCGTACAGGACCTGATTGCCGTCTACCGCGAGCTGGGGCGCACCACGCGCTACCCGCTGCATTTGGGCTTGACCGAAGCGGGCATGGGCACCAAAGGCACGGTGGCTTCGACGGCGGCGCTTTCGGTGTTGTTGCAAGAGGGCATTGGAGACACCATTCGCGTTTCTCTTACGCCCGCGCCTGGCGAGTCGCGAAACCAGGAAGTGGTGGTCGCGGCCGAGATCCTGCAGGCGCTAGGCCTGCGCGCCTTTGTGCCCAGCGTCACGGCCTGTCCGGGTTGCGGTCGGACCACCAGCACGACCTTTCAGGAACTGACCCAACAAATCGACAACTTCTTACGGGACAAGATGCCGGTATGGCGCGCCCGCTACCCGGGGGTGGAGAGCCTGAAGGTGGCAGTCATGGGTTGTATCGTCAACGGCCCGGGCGAGAGCAAACACGCCGACATTGGCATCAGCCTGCCCGGGACCGGCGAAGCTCCGGCGGCGCCGGTATTTATTGATGGCGAAAAGCGCATGACCTTGCGCGGTGACGCCATTGCCACGGACTTTCAAGCCGTGGTCGAAAACTACATCCAACAACGTTTTGGCGCAGCGGAAACGCAGCCGCCCACCTGACATCCGGTATGACTGATTTGAACGCGCCACGCAAGGCGGAGAAACTCTTGGCCGTCAAAGGCATGAACGACATATTGCCACCGGATTCGGCACGGTGGGAGGCGTTCGAAGAGCGCGTGCGCGCGCTGATGCGCCGTTACGCGTACGAGAACATACGCACCCCCATCGTCGAACCCACCGCGCTGTTTGTGCGCGGACTCGGGGAGGTGACCGACATCGTCGAAAAAGAGATGTATTCGTTTGAAGACCGGCTGAACGGTGAGCAGCTAACCCTGCGCCCTGAAAACACAGCCGGGGTGGTGCGCGCGGTGGTGGAGCACACACTGCTTTACAACGGCGGCAAGCGCCTGTATTACTTTGGACCCATGTTCCGCCACGAGCGCCCGCAGCGCGGGCGCTACCGCCAGTTTCACCAGGTAGGCGCCGAAGCCTTGGGTTTTGGGGGGCCGGAGTTGGACGCCGAGCTGATTTTGATGGCCGACGCGCTCTGGAAAGAACTGGGCATTGGCGGGGTTGAGCTTCAAATCAATAGCTTGGGCCAGCCGGCGGAGCGCAACAAGCACCGGGCCGCGCTGATTGCCCACTTTGAGTCCCATGCGGCGGTGCTGGATGCAGAATCCAAACGCCGGTTGCACCTGAACCCGCTGCGTCTGCTCGACAGCAAAAACCCGGAGATGCAAGCGGTGATAGAGGCCGCGCCCAAGCTTATGGATTTCCTGGGCGAAGACTCCAAGGCGCATCTGCAAGCGGTGCTGGCGATTCTGGAGGCGAACCAGGTGCCGTATTCCATGAACCCGCGGCTGGTGCGCGGCATGGATTACTACAACCTCACCGTGTTCGAATTTGTCACCACGCAGTTGGGCTCGCAAGGTACGATTTGCGGCGGCGGCCGTTACGACTACCTGGTTGAGCAGATTGGCGGCAAGCCGACGCCGGCTGTGGGCTGGGCCATGGGCATTGAACGGGTGCTAGAGCTGCTCAAAGCCCAAGAGGACACGCTGCCGCTGCCGCAGCTGGACGCCTATGCCGTGGTGCCTGATGCCAGCGCCTTGCCCCAGGTGTCAGCCTGTCTGCAGCGCCTGCGCGGTGTCGGGGTTTCGGTCCTGATGCACGCCAGCGGTGAGACGGGCATGGCCAGCATGAAAAACCAATTCAAACGTGCCGACGCCTCGGGTGCGCGCTATGCGCTGGTCTTTGGCCCCGACGAATTGGCGCAAGGCTGTGTGACGGTAAAGGCCTTGCGCGACCCGACGGTGGCCCAACGCACCCTGGCGCTGGACCTTTGGCCCGAATGGGCTGGCAGCCTACAATCCGCCCCTTAATTAAAGACCCCCATGGCAAACCAACTCGACCTCGAAGAACAAGAACAGCTCGACGAACTCAAGCATTTCTGGAACAAATACGGCAGCCTGATCAGTGGCGTGCTGATGGTGGTGCTATTGGGTTTAGCGGCTTGGAACGGCTACCACTACTGGCAACGCAGCCAGGCGGCGCAGGCTGCCGCCATGTTCGATGAAATGGGACGGTCCTTGGCCAGCGCCGATGTGACCAAGGCAGAACGCACTTTCAACGACATGAAGGACCGGTATGCCAGCGCCACCTATACCCAGCAGGCAGGTTTGGCACTGGCAAAAATGGCGGCCGACGCCGGCAAATCCGACGTCGCCAAATCGGCCTTGCAATGGGTCGCCGACAAGGCCGGCGACGATGGTTATGCGGCGGTCGCCCGGTTGCGTCTGGCGAACGTGTATTTGGATGCCAAGCAATATCTTGAAGCCCTGAAAGCTTTAGACGCCGTTAAAAGTGATGAATTTGCAGGCTTGGTGGCGGACCGGCGCGGCGACATTTTGTTGCAGCAAGGGCAGCGGGACGCTGCGAAAGCCGCCTATGTGAGTGCCTTCAAGGCCTTTGACGAACGCTCCGAATACCGCCGCTTGGTGCGCGTCAAGCTCAATGCCCTGGGGGTGGAGCCCGAGCCTGCCAAGCCCGCAGTGAAAAGCGCTGCGGACGGAGGGAATTGATGCGCCGAGCCCCGCTGCTGCTGTCCCTGGTTGATGTGCTTTTGGCGCTGGCCTTGGCCGCGTTGGCCGTGCTGTCGGGCTGCGCCAGCAACGACAAGCCAAAACCGGTAGCGCTCGAAGCCAACCCTGCAAAACTCGGTGTCAACGAGGTTTGGCGAGCCACGGTCGGTGCTACGGCGCTGCCGCTCGAAGTTCGGGTCGTGGGGTCTCAGGTGTTGGTGGCGTCCACCCAGGGCGATATCAGTGCTTTTGAGGCACGCAGCGGCCAAGCCGTGTGGCGTGCCAGCGTGGGAGCCCCCTTGAGCGCGGGCGTCGGTAGCGACGGCCAAACAGTGGCGGTGGTTACCCGGGAAAATCAGCTGATCGCCCTGCGCGATGGCAAAGAGGTGTGGCGTCAAAAGCTGCCTTCCTTGACCCTGACCTCGCCGCTGGTCGCCGGTGCCCGGGTGTTCTTGTTGTCGGCGGATCGTACGGTTGCGGCTTTTGATGCCGCCACGGGTCGCAGGCTTTGGCTGCAGCAGCGTCCCGGCGACGCGCTGGTGCTCGGGCAGCCCGGCATTTTGATGGCGGTCGGTGACACCTTGCTGAGCACGCAAAGCGGTCGATTGTTGGGCTTGAACCCCCAAAACGGCGCTGTCCGCTGGGATGCGCCGGTCGCCGTCGGGCGTGGGGTGAATGAAGTCGAGCGTTTGGTTGATTTGGTTTCGGGCACCAGCCGGGTGGGCAACAATGTCTGCCTGCGGGCCTTCCAATCGGCGGTGGCTTGCGTGGACGCGCAGGCGGGTCGGACACTTTGGACGAAGCCGGCCTCGGGCGCCAGTGGTGTTGCCGGCGACGCCAATGCGATTTTTGGCGCGGATGGCGACGGCAAGGTGCTGGCGTGGAACCGTGCCGACGGCGAAAAGCTCTGGACCAGCGAGAAGCTGCGTTTTCGAGGGCTTTCTGCGCCGGTCATTGCGGGTCGCGCCCTGGCGGTGGGCGACTTTGAAGGCTTTGTACACTTTTTGTCACCCAAAGACGGAGCCTTGCTGGCCCGTGTGGCCAGCGATGGCACGCCCATCGCTCTGGCCCCTGTGTGGGTGGGAGAAACTTTGGTCGTGGTCACACAGCGCGGCTCGGTGATTGGGTTTCGGCCTGAATAATTAGGCAAAACCTTCCATGAAACCCGTAATCGCCCTGGTCGGAAGACCCAACGTGGGCAAGTCGACGCTGTTCAATCGTCTGACCAAAACCCGTGATGCCATCGTCGCCGACTATGCGGGTCTGACGCGCGATCGCCATTACGGCAACGCCAAGCACGGCAAACACGAGTACATCGTGGTCGACACCGGGGGGTTTGAGCCCGATGCCGCCCCCGGTATCTACAAAGAAATGGCCAAGCAAACCCGCCAAGCGGTGGCCGAGGCCGATGTGGTGCTGTTTGTGGTGGACGCGCGCGGCGGCGTCTCGGCCCAAGACCATGAAATTGCCAAATACCTCCGCCGGCTCGGAAAGTCGGCGATCGTCGTGGCCAACAAGGCCGAAGGCATGACCAACGGCGTGCAGTTCACGGAGTTCTTCGAGTTGGGCTTGGGCGCCGTGATTCCGATCAGCGCCGCCCACGGACAGGGCATTCGGCCCCTGATTGACCAGGTGCTCGAGCCGCTGGCCGTGGCGATGGCGCAGGCTGACGAAGAAAGCGACCCGACCACCATCAAGTTGGCAGTGGCGGGCCGTCCCAACGTAGGCAAGTCGACCTTGATCAATACCTGGCTGGGCGAGGAGCGCTTGGTGGCGTTTGACATGCCAGGCACCACGCGCGATGCGATCGCCGTACCGTTTGAGCGCGGCGGACAAAAGTTTGAGCTGATTGATACGGCGGGTTTACGCCGCAAGGGCAAGGTTTTTGAAGCGATTGAGAAGTTTTCGGTCGTCAAGACGCTGCAGGCGATTGAATCTGCCAATGTGGTCTTGCTCCTGATCGACGCGATTCAAGGCGTAACCGACCAAGACGCGCACATCGCCGGTTACATCCTGGAGTCCGGCCGCGCGGTGGTGGTGGCGGTGAACAAATGGGACGCGGTGGATGAATACCAGCGTGAACTCGTTAAGCGTTCACTGGAAACCCGTCTGGGGTTCCTGAAATTTGCGGCGCTGCACCTGATTTCTGCCACCAAGCGCCAAGGGTTGGGCCCCGTCTGGGACTCGATTGCCCAGGCGCACCGGTCGGCTAACCGCAAGATGCCGACCCCGGTACTGACGCGCCTGTTGCTTGAAGCCGTCCAATTCCAAACGCCCAAGAAAACCGGCATGTACCGGCCCAAGTTACGCTATGCGCACCAGGGCGGCATGAACCCACCCATCATCATCATTCACGGCAATTCGCTGGAACAGGTTACGGATTCCTACAAACGCTTTCTGGAGGGCCGCTTCCGCAAAGAATTTGATTTGGTGGGAACGCCATTGCTGATCCAGATGAAGTCGTCCAGCAACCCGTATTCCGACAAAGAATGAGGGGCAGGCGGCTGCCGGAACGCTCGGTGGCAATAGCCCCGAAACAGGAGGAAACCAGAGGCAGTGTGGTATCTTCCCGCTCCTAACTTTCCAACACGGAGAATATCGTGAATAACAAAAGCCAACTCCTACAAGACCCCTTTTTGAACGCCTTGCGCCGCGAGCACATCCCGGTGTCGGTGTACCTGGTTAACGGCATCAAGCTGCAGGGTCAAATTGAATCTTTTGACCAATATGTGGTGTTGCTGCGCAATACCGTGACCCAGATGGTCTACAAGCACGCCATTTCCACGATCGTCCCTGGACGCGCCGTCAATTTCGCGGCCGGCGCCGTTACGGATGAGGCGCCGGCCCCGTAAGGTTTTGGCCCTGCGAGGTTGCCCCGGCGCATCCACGTTCTACAACGCTGTCATTTGAATCCTACTGACCGACCTACGGCTGCACGAACCATTTTGGTGGGTGTTGATTTGGGATTGCCGCATTTTGACGGCGAGCTTGAAGAGCTCGGCCTGTTGGCCCGAACGGCGGGGCTGGATCCCGTGGCCCGCATCACCTGCAAACGCCGGGCTCCGGATGCGGCACTGTTTGTGGGAACGGGCAAGGCGGATGAGATCAAACTCCTGGCGGCCCAGCATGGGGCGCAGGAGGTGCTATTCGATCAAAGCCTGAGTCCTGGTCAGCAGCGAAATCTTGAACGTCGGCTTGAGTTGCCGGTCAATGACCGCACTTTTTTGATCTTGGAGATTTTTGCGCAGCGTGCCCGCAGCCACGAGGGCAAGTTGCAGGTTGAACTGGCCCGTTTGCAGTACCTGAGCACGCGCCTGGTGCGGCGCTGGTCGCACTTGGAGCGTCAGCGCGGCGGCATCGGAACCCGCGGTGGCCCCGGCGAGACCCAAATTGAGCTGGACCGGCGCATGATTTCGACCACGATCAAGCGCACCAAAGAGCAGTTGCAAAAAGTCAAGCGCCAACACCAAACCCAGCGCAAGCAGCGGGATCGGCGCGGTGCCTTCAATATTTCTCTGATCGGTTACACGAACGCGGGCAAGTCCACCTTGTTCAATGCGCTCGTGAAGGCCCGGGCCTATGCAGCGGACCAGCTTTTTGCGACACTGGACACCACGACCCGGCAGTTGTATTTGGGCGAGGAGGCGCAGCGCTCCGTGTCCCTGTCCGACACCGTCGGCTTCATCCGAGACCTGCCGCACGGTTTGATTGACGCTTTTCAAGCTACCTTGCAAGAAGCCATTGACGCAGATCTGCTGGTGCATGTGGTGGACGCGTCCAATCCTGACCATGGCTTGCAGATCCGCCAAGTGCAACAAGTTTTGCAGGAAATTGGAGCGCAGGATATTCCCCAACTGCTGGTGTTCAACAAAATCGACGCGATGGACGACGCAAATCTCCCGTTGCAAACCCAGGATCTATTTGAAATTGACGGCGTGCAGACACCGCGTATTTTTGTCAGCGCGCGTTCGGGCACGGGTATCGCCAATTTGCGCGCCGCATTGGCGGCCATCGTGGCACGCGACCGTCCCTCCGCGCAGGGGGATCTCCCTGCGGCTGATGAGGCTGAAACGTAATTGTGGACAATCGGACCCGTTGAGCGAAGGCTATGACCATGAAATTTTCAATTCCAACTTTTAAATCGGGCGGCTGGGCAGGGCGTTTCGGCGGCATGTTCAACCTGAACGACAGCCGCTGGGGTCGTGCCGATGAGGCAAAGCCGGAAGAGGGCGGCCCGGCGAAGCCGCAGGCAGGGCCTGAGCCCAAAGACGAGCCCCACGCCAACGAAGATCGGCCGCGTCCCTCGTCGCGACCGGGCGCGCAGTCCGGTCCACCCGATCTGGACGAGTTGTGGCGTGATTTCAATCGTAAGTTGAATGGCTGGATGGGCGGCGGCAAGAAGCCGCCTGGAGACTCAGGGCGCGGTCCCGGTGGGTTCTTTCCTGATTTCAAGGGCGCCAGCATTGGCGGCGGTGTCATTCTGGGCGTGGTTTTTCTGGTCTGGCTCGGCACCGGTTTCTTTATTGTTCAAGAGGGTCAGCAAGCGGTCATTACCCAGTTCGGCCGCTATAAAACCACGGTCAACGCTGGCTTCAACTGGCGCCTGCCCTATCCCATTCAGCGCCACGAGTTGGTATTTGTAACGCAAATCCGCTCGGTGGATGTCGGCCGCGACAACGTCTTGAAGGCCACCGGCCTGCGCGAGTCGGCGATGCTGACCCAGGACGAAAATATTTTGGATATCAAGTTCGCTGTGCAGTACCGGCTCAATGACGCCCGTGCCTTTTTGTTTGAGAGCAAGAACCCGACGGACGCCGTGGTCCAGGCGGCGGAGACTTCCGTGCGCGAAGTCTTGGGCAAAATGAATATGGATGCGGCGCTGTCTGAGGATCGCGATCAGATTGGTCCCAAGGTTCGCACCATGATGCAAGAGATCTTGGACCGCTACAAAGTCGGGGTTGAGGTGGTCGGTATCAACCTGCAGCAGGGAGGTGTGCGCCCGCCCGAACAGGTGCAGGCGTCCTTTGACGACGTGCTCAAGGCGGGGCAAGAGCGCGAACGCACTAAAAATGAGGCCCAGGCCTACGCCAATGACGTGATTCCACGCGCGGTCGGTTCGGCTTCGCGGCTCAAGGAAGAGGCCGACGCCTACAAAGCCCGTGTGGTCGCGCAGGCCCAAGGCGACGCACAGCGCTTTCGATCGGTCTACAACGAGTACCAAAAGGCGCCCCAAGTCACCCGCGACCGGATGTATCTGGACACCATGCAGCAGATATACACCAACGTGACCAAGGTGCTGGTGGACTCGCGACAGGGGGCGACTTTGCTCAATTTGCCACTTGAAAAAATCCTGCAAATGAACGCCAGTGGCGAGCCGACCGTGACCACCGCTCCGCCCGCAGCGCCTGCGCCTGCGTCGACTCCACCGGCCGCAGGGGCGAATTCTGACCCCCGAAGCCGAGATGCGGCCCGCACCCGTGAACGTGACGTGCGCTAGGAGTACCCCATGAACCGTATTGGATTAATGATTTCTTCGCTGCTGGTGCTATTGGCACTGGCCAGCTCCACCTTGTTTGTGGTGGACCAGCGCCAGTTTGGCGTGGTCTATGCACTCGGCCAAATCAAGGAGGTGATCACCGAGCCCGGCTTGAACTGGAAGCTGCCGCCACCGTTTCAAAATGTATCCTATATCGACAAGCGTTTGCTGACCTTGGACAGCACCGATGCCGAGCCGATGCTGACCGCCGAAAAACAAAGGGTGGTGATTGATTGGTACGTGCGGTGGCGTATTTCTGAGCCCTCGGACTACATCCGCAATGTTGGCTTAAACGAAGGCGCGGGCGCCAGCCAGCTCAACCGCGTGGTACGCAATGCGTTTCAGGAGGCCATCAACAAGCGCACCGTCAAGGAATTGCTGTCGCTGAAGCGGGAGGCCTTGATGGCCGACGTCAAGACCGAGGTGCTGGCCAAAGTGCGCGGCGCCAAGCCCTGGGGCGTGGATGTAGTGGACGTCCGGATTACCCGTGTGGACTACGTGGAGGCGATCACCGAGTCGGTGTATCGCCGAATGGAGGCCGAGCGCAAGCGGGTCGCCAATGAATTGCGTTCCACCGGAGCCGCCGAAGGGGAAAAAATTCGTGCCGACGCCGATCGCCAGCGCGAGGTGACGATTGCCAATGCCTACCGGGAAGCCCAAAAAATCAAGGGCGAGGGCGACGCAGAAGCGGCGCGCATTTACGCTGATGCGTTCAACCGTGATCCGCAGTTTGCGCAGTTTTATCGCAGCCTGGAGGCGTACAAGAGCAGTTTCGCCAACAAGAGCGACGTGATGCTGGTCGACCCCTCGTCCAGCGAGTTCTTCAAGATATTCCGAGGCGGCGGCTCTGCCGTCGGTGGCGCCAAGAAATAAGCGCTGCTGGAGCGGCCTGATTTCTCGGGTCGCAACGCGATTAACGGCCTGCTGGCCGGTAAAATCGCGGTTTTAACAAAGTGTCTCCACTCCATGTCCGCTTGGGTCCTCCCGGATCACATTGCCGATGTGCTGCCCTCTGAGGCGCGCCACATCGAAGAAATCCGACGCAATTTGCTGGACATGGCGCGCTGCTATGGCTACGAGTTGGTGATGCCACCCTTGCTCGAGCACCTGGAGTCGCTGCTCACAGGCACCGGCGAGGCCCTGGACCTTCAAACATTCAAGCTGGTGGACCAGATTTCGGGACGCATGATGGGTCTGCGCGCCGACAGCACGCCCCAGGTGGCCCGGATTGACGCCCATTTGCTCAACCGCGCCGGAGTCACGCGCCTGTGTTACTGCGGCCCGGTATTGCACACCCGCCCGGCAGCGCCCCACGCCACCCGTGAGCCCTTGCAGCTAGGCGCAGAAATTTATGGCCATGCGGGGTTGGAAGCGGACCTGGAGATCCTGGAGTTGGCGCTCGACAGTTTGCGGGCTGCAAAGGTGGATGTTCTGGCGGTAGATTTGGC
>Ga0214921_10007080_pt1 | contig 15073 bp, 7 predicted proteins | sample LL1505_MetaG_FD_177992 | JGI IMG/M metagenome (GOLD analysis project Ga0214921, IMG submission 177992) | Freshwater microbial communities from Lake Lanier, Atlanta, Georgia, United States - LL-1505 | ecosystem: Environmental > Aquatic > Freshwater > Lake | place: USA: Georgia | collected 2015-05-28 | reverse complement strand
ATCATCATCACGATTATCAGCACCATCATCATCACGATTATCAGCACCATCATCATCACGATTATCAGCACCATCATCATCACGATTATCAGCACCATCATCATCACGATTATCAGCACCATCATCATCACGATTATCTCGCTCAACTAGAATAAATTCTTTGAGTTCTATTCAACAATTTAATATTACTCCTAATCGTAACCCTATTCAAAATTGTATTCCTAAAGAATTACATATTTTAAAAACTGATAACAATAATAATTCTTTATTTAACTCATTATTCTTTGGATTAATAAGGTTATCTCAATTTAAACCTGAATTGGTCAATGTGGATAACTTACGAGAAAAACTTTCTGTTTGGATCAGAAAAAATGCTAATAAGCAAAGTAATCAAAACGACAGTTCATCAAAAACATTTTTAGAGCTAATTGTAAATAAGTTTACGTTAACTTTTGAAGAAGAATTAAAATTTGCAAAAAAGCATCCTAATTATAAACAATTAACATATGAAAAAAAAGGACAGTATATTTTAAATGATTATTTAACAAATTTAACTACAGATAAGTGTCCTGGAGATGAAATAATTATTACAGCATTCGCCGCAATAGCCGGTCAAATAAATATTGTTGTATTTAAAAAAGTTAAAGATAAGTATATAATTACTGGAGATTATTGCTTTGATGGTATATGGTTGTATCATGATCATGATACAAATCATTTTGACTTAATATTTCCTCCTTTTATATTGCAAACATTACAAGGGGAAGAAAGAATATCTCCAAAAATAAACTATTTTAAAAAAGTTAATAAAGACGAATTTATTATTCCTATAAATAGTATATCTATCACGACATATAGCAATTATGATGAAATTATAAAAGAGCCTCTGATTAAGTCTCGTATTAAATACCTATTAGAATTCAAAAATAAATACAATTCATTAAAAGAAAAAATAGAAGAAATAGAAATAGAAAGAGAAGAATTTTTAGAATGGAAAAAAACTATACAAAAAGACAAAATAATACCAGTACAGGTACAGTCATCGTGGTTCCATGAACTTTTTGGGTTCTACGAGGACACAAATAATTGGGAAAACAACGTAAAAATGTTTAATATGAATGGTGAAATGCTTGAGTGCAAGACCGCTCCTAACGTTAAAAAACAATTAGTTGGTCCTTTTACTTGCCCGTTTCTTTACTTTCTTGAAGGTGATATAGATCCGAATCATATTCCTATATATTTAGGTGGTATTACTTTTAAGAATTTAATAACAGATGAAGGTGCTGCACAACTACACCTAGATTCGAGTAATGCAGGTGCAGTCTTCCAGATTGCCAGTCAGTTTAACTGCCTTAACATGACGGGTCCAGATGTACATCCTACTGCGGGTGTTACCATATATAGCCAAGGCAATACAGAGGGTCATGAATGTGCGCTTGCATGCCCTGCCGCGCTTGTGTATCGTAACTACCTCGTTGAACACGGAGATAAACAAAAGTACAAAGGGCAGCATCATGTACAAATTAACAATCTAGAAGATGTTGGTAACTTATTAAGAAACAATAAAAAACGGTACTGGACTATGCAGAACGGCTACGCGCTATTGAAATTGGACAATTACGAATCTTGGTCAGAGTTAAACGAAATGCTTCAAAAATATGACACCTATGTTATACAGAGTTTGCGTGTTGGTGTGCACTGGAATACCTCGGTTAAGCCACCGCACAAGCACAACGTTTGTCAAGTGTACACATCAGCATTACCAATCGACTACATGACAAATAAAGAAACACAAATTGACATCGTGAAGAGCTTTGCCTGTACCATATTAAAAGCTTCATACAGAGCCACATTAGCTGTAGCAGCAAAACTATCATTATACCATAAGAAACGCATAAAGTGTTACCTGACTAACCTTGGTAGTGGTAATAAACAAGAATGGATATCTTTAGCAATCGCTGATGCGCTCGATCAGTACAAGAACTACCCAATCGATGTGGTGTTAGTATATGATAAATTAACCAGCGGCATGTATAAAGCGTTTGATGATTTGCTTCCTAAATCAATAAATTGGGATAAACTAGAAGAAGAATTACCTAATATATGGGAAAGTGATAAAAAAGAGATTGTTAAATTAATAATAGAACAAATAAAAAACAATAATTTTTTTGAATATAATAAAGACATATATGAATATGAATATAAATTAAATAAAAAGATATGTGATGACTATAGTGATATGAATCACGAATTTTATTTACAGAATTATAAAGAAAACTATTTTGAACCTTTATTTAATAATATTAAATCAATCATTAAAAATTATAATAAAAAAAAAATTATAATATTCGGTAACAATGATGAGACATATATTTGTAAATGTATACCAACTATTACTTTTTTCAAAAATGAGTTCAAAAGTGACCAAATGCGAATGTGTGTGTGGGTAAGAATAATTAATTATTTAGATGAAGAATTTAAAAATCTAAAGAAATCGTACCCATTTAATGTGATATTTAAAACAACACTTGACGAAGAAGACAACGCTAATGATATTATTTTAGTTAGCTGTACGACTAAAAAACGTTATCTTAGTAATTTAAAATATTACGATAATTATGGTAATTTAAAATTTGATTTTAACAAGCAAAAGGGAGTTTTTCTATTAAGTTTACCATTTTTTTATCAATCCTTTAATATATCACCCAATATTAGTTCATTTAATATGGTAAAATTAGAAGATGCTGATATAGAAGTTTTTGTACCACAACAATTACACACACATTTTCAACCAAGACCAGAACCAGAACTAGAATCAGAATCAGAACCAGAACTAGAACCAGAACCAGAACCAGAACCACTACCACCACCCACACCACCACCAGAACAAGTACCAAAACCAAAACCAGCACCACTACCACCACCCACACCACCACCAGAACCACCCACACCACCACCAGAACAAGCACCACCACCACAACCACCCACACCACCACCACAACCACCCGCACCACCACCACAACCACCTACACCACCACCACCAGCAATAATAGATGAAGCAAAAGCAAAAAGACATGCAGCAAATGTAGTACGCCTAAAAAATAAATCACCATGGTTCAAAGAACTATTTGGCTTTGATGAGTTCACCGAATGGCAAAAAAACGTAGAAATGTTTAAGATGGTTCAGATAAAAGACAAAAAATTTCTTGAGTGCGAAACCGCTCCAGAGTATAAAACGCAATTCGTTGGGCTTTTTGAGTGCCCGTCTGTCAGCGATCTGCGCAAAAAACGGGATCGTTTGGAATTGGAAGGTAATTATGATAGTAATTTAGGTCAGCTTAGTTTTGCGCATCTTGCAGCGCCGACTGGCGTCGGACCATTACACCTGCTTGAGAGTAATGCAGGTGCCGTCTTCCAGGCTGCCAGTCAGTTTAACTGCCTCGAGATGATGTCACCCAACTATACACCTACTGATGGTGTTACTATCTACGAACAAGACCCAACACAAGGTCCTGCGTGTGCACTTGCATGCCCAGCTGCACTTGTGTATCGTAACTACTTCGTTGAGCATAGAGATAACAAAGAGCACATAGGGCAGCATCCTGTACAGATTGACAACCTAAAAGATTTGGGTGTTATTGTCGGTAACGTCGACAATAAATACTGGGAAATGAAAAATGGCTACGCGCTACAAACAAATAAACCCTCAATTCTAGATCTCAACACAAAACTAAATGATAAGCTAGTCGAAGATGCAGAGAGAGCGCTATGCGTTGGTGTGCATTGGGAGACCTCAGTTAAACCACCATATACTCACAATGTGTGTCAAGTGTATGCATCTGCGTTACCAATCAATCAAACGCGAACTAAAATACAAGGATTAAGTATACCAGAATGTGAACCATTTGCTAGCCTCGTGTTACGTGCTGCATATGAGGCCACATTAGCTGTAGCTGCAATACTTTCATTAGAACGTAAGAAGCGAGTCAAGTGCTACCTGACAGCCCTCGGTGGTGGTGCCTTCGGCAACGAATACGAATGGATTCGTGATGCGATTAAGAATGCACTCACAAAGTACGAGAAGTATTCGATAGATGTGGTGTTAGTATCTTATGGTACAGATAATCATGTGGATTTTAAGAAATGGTCTAATGATTTACCAGAAAGAAATATTTTTCATACAAATATTGTTAATCCTAATATTGAAAAAGTTATAAGTTTATCTGATATACACGGAGATATGCAAAGTTTTATTATTACATTACGAGATCTTGCAGAAGTTATTAGAAAAAAAAAATCTATTATACCACCTACAAATGAGAAACAGAAGAAATCCCTTGAAAAAGAGAATAAAATATATGAAAATTTTAGTCAAGATAAATATGATGAGAACATGGAACAAATATTAAATATAGATTTAAATTTAGATGAATCTAGATATATAAAAGATTTAAATTACGAATGGTGTGGAGGCAATAAACATGTAGTAATTTGTGGTGATATAATAGATCCAAACAGAACTATGATATGTACTAAAGATAAAGATACACCCTGTTCTTGGTATCCACAAATAGAATTAAAGATATTAATGTTTATAAATGCATTAAATAAACAAGCAAAAGATTATGATGGTAAAATTATTAAATTATTAGGTAATCATGAATTAGGCAATATTTATATAGATGATCCAAAATACCAACCTTTATCAGAAAGGTATGCATTTGCTAAAGATAGAAATTATGGTGAACAATATTATCAAGATACAAAAAGAGATGACATTTTTAAAGTTGGTAATCCAGGATTTAAGTTATTAATTGAGGGTGGTATTGGTATATTAGTTAAAATAAATAATACAATATTTGTTCATGGAGATTTATTAGAAACTTATAATTATTACGATAATGTAAATAAATTTTTAAATAACATAGATAAACAAAATCAATCAGAATGGCAAAGTAACAAAGATATCAGTTATCTACATAACTCTGGAGAGTCTTCATCATTATGGTCAAGAAAACGTGGTAGCCATAATGACTTTAATGATAGTGGAATTATAAGAAAGGGATCATCTACAAGAGCTTTTCAACGATTAAATGAATATAATGTTGAATCAGAACAATTTTGTCGTGATTTACTAGATTCATTTAACAAATTCAAAGAAGACTCAATTTTAACTGAGAATGTAAATGATTTAAAATTAGTTATTGGACATTGTTTACAGAGAGATATTTCTATGCTAGAGCAAAATAATGTAACATATGATGTAATAAACACTTCAAATTCTATTAAGGAAGTTTTTGGATCATCTAATATTTATACAGGACCACCCATGTTTGATAAAGAAAGTAAAAGAACAAAGATTTTTGGTATAACAATGGAATGTCTAATATCAAAATCACAAAATTTACATCACCTATATCGTGTTGATGTTGGAATGTCAAGAGGATTTGATTTATTATCAGATTCAGATGAGTATCCAAAAAATATTGAAGATGAAAATAAATATTTATATTCAAAAACTCCACAAATATTAATAGTAAATAAAGATGGAACTGTTGAAATTGCAAAATCAACAATGAAAAATACTAGAATTCATTTACCACGACCAAATTATGAAAATCATATATCAACTAATGATCTAAACGATCTAAAATTAGATAAAATAGAAAATACATATTATAAACAAAAGTATTTAAAATACAAAAATAAATATTTAAAATTAAAACAATTAAATTAAATTATCTATAATAGTAATTAATAATTTTAAATATAAAATAAAATCATTTAAAAACATATTTATATAATTTATTAACAAATAACAGTTCCCTTTTATATAAATAAAATTTTATAAATGAGGAAAAAATGTGTTTAATTTCTTAACAGTAATTAAATACAAAAAAAATATTTATAAATTAATCGCTATTATTTAGAATCATAGTTTTATTTACTATATAGCCAAATCTTAATTATTTTATAATTAAGTATTAAACACTATATATAATATTTAGATTAATTATAATAAATATTGCCTGGGTGCTTCCTTTAATATTAATATTAATGAGAAGAAATAAAAAAAAATAAATTATTTATTTTTACTTATTAAAAAAATTGATTAAAAATCATGTTGATGTTTAACCATTTAATGTAGTAAATTAATAAAATGTAATAAACATAGTCTATTTAGCTCAGTTGGATAGAGCAATCGCCTTCTAAGCGATAGGTCATAGGTTCGATCCCTATAATAGATAATTCAAATTAACTTTATAATTTTAAACCCAATTCTATCTAGTTAATTAGCTTAGCCTGGTTAGAGCAGCCGTCTTATACACGGAAGGTCCCGGGTTCAAATCCCGGATTAACTATAAAAAATGTTTCCTTTGTTCAATAAATTAAATTTATTGAATAATGAGAAAAAAATATTTAAAATTTGTAATGGTTTCTAATGTTATTCAAAAGATACCCAAACGCATAGATAGTTAGATTCTTCTTATTAAGAAAGAACTTGACTTTTCTGTGCTAATTGGTTAATTAGCTTAGCCTGGTTAGAGCAGCCGTCTTATACACGGAAGGTCCTGGGTTCAAATCCCAGATTAACTATAAATTAATGTTTCCTTTGTTCAACAAATTTTAATTAAATTTATTGAATAATGAGAAAAAAATATATTATTACTTTTTATAACAACGTTTAAATAAAAATTATTATTTAACTTAAACAAAACAACTTTTATTTATTAATTTAAAAAATATTTAAAAAAATATTTAAAAAATATTTAAAAAAATATTTAAAAAATATTTAAAAAAATATTAAATTATTATAAATCATCATCTATACTTTTAAGATAAAAATAATAAACTACTAATTGTTGATAAAGTATAAGTAAATTATTATAATTTTTTTTTGGATTTTTTAAAAAATCTTTAATTTTTTTTTTAATAATATTTATATTCTCCATATATATATATAATGTCTGAAAATAGTTTAGAACTTCGTAATAAATTTATTACTAAAATTAATAATAAAATAAAAGATTTAAATGATAATATTGCATTACTCGCAAAAGTAGATAATAAAATATTTAAAAACTCAAATAGTCAGTTTGGTGGAGGCAATCAATTTGACAGAATTAAAAACATAAATCGTCAACGCGGTGGTGCAATAGGTGATGGAGTTCCACTCACAGGTAGTGAAAATGCGGAAAATATAGTTGATTTAGCGATAAATATGGAAATGGTAGAGAATTTGATACAGGTAATTGGGGAAACACAAGAATCTTTGGAGCACACGTATAAATCCCTTGCAAAACTCGCGAAAATGAGCGATATGAATGTTATTAAAGAACATATAGAAAGATTAGCTGCAATGAAAATTAAAAATCAATTAAAAAGTGAGGAGTTTCTTTTAATAACGGCTTTAAGAGATATTATAAAAAAAGAGAATATTACTACAAAAGCTGCTTTTGTGAATGAATTTGGTGATTATGCAACGGCTTCTGATAATAATTTTACTAATCTTATTAATAAGATCAACACTAAAATAAATCCAAAAACAAATGAACTATATGACTTAAAACAATTGGAACCAAAAGCAGCAGAAGACCGATTAACAGAAGCTATATTTACAAAGGCATTTTATCGTGATTTTAAAGATCTTGTGCCTGGAGCTCCGCCTCCGCCTCAGTCTCTAGATGGATCACAGAAATATAGACGTTATTATTAAAAATTGAATATATAATATTATTTTAAATAAATATAATATAATATATAATGGCTTCAGTATATAATTTTATATATGATAAACTTACGTATACTTCTGATTCAATATCAATTAATAACTTTTCATTGAGTGTTTCTGGAAAAATTTTATTTCACGAATCTCCACTAAATGTTTCCCCTGGAAATATTTATGGTCTTATTGGAAAAAATGGTTGTGGGAAAAGTTCTCTTCTTAAACAATTATCTTTAACTAATTTATTTGCTGATAATAAAATTAGAGTTTTATATGTAGAACAAGAACTAGATGTTTCTGACAAAAATCCAGTTGATATTATTTTTAGTTCAAATTCAAAACTTGCTTATATTACCGAACAAATTGAAATTATTGAAAAAGAAATAAAAAATCTTCAGGATAAAGAAGAACCTATTTATGAAGATGATTTACTTTTAGAAAATCTAATAAATAAATATCAAGAATTTCAAAATCAAATTATAGGATTTAATAAAGAAGCAGAAATAAGTAAAATTAAGTCTATTCTATACGGTTTAGGGTTTACACACGAATCTATGGAACAATCAAGTTCAATTTTTAGCGGTGGTTGGCGTATGAGAATATCACTTGCACGAGCTCTATATATTGAACCAGATTTACTTCTTCTTGATGAACCAACTAATCATCTTGATCTAGAAGCAATTATTTGGTTAAGTAATTATATGGAATCTTGGAAAGGTATTGCAATTATTGTTTCTCATAATATTGGTTTTTTAAATGAAACATGTTCTCAAATTATGAATATTGAAAATTTAAAATTAGTTACATATAGAGGTAACTATACAATGTTTAAAAAGTTACTTGAACAAAAACATAAAAATCAAATAAAAATATATGAAGCATATGAAAAGAAACTTAAAGAATTTAAAAAAAATAACTCTTCTAAAAATGGAGTTGAAGAATTTATAAAAAAAAATATAGTACCTAAACCAGAAAAACAGTATAATGTAAAAATTAGTTTTCAACCAACTAATAGTTTTAAATCACATGTTATTAAATTAGAAGAGCTCTGTTTTTCATATTATGACAAAGAAATTCTTAAAAATGTCGAAATTGGTATTGATATGAATACTCGGGCAACACTAGTTGGTCCAAATGGTTCTGGTAAATCAACACTAATGAAGTTAATATCAGGTGAAATTAAACCTTCTTCTGGAACAGTTTGGATTCAAAATAATCTTAGAATTGGTTATTATAATCAGCATTTTGAAGAACAATTACCAATGGATAAAACACCAATTGAATATTTAATAGATCGTATTCCTGATAATTTAAAAGATGGTAATCTCGAAATTACAGTTCGTAGTTATCTTGGTAATGTAAAACTTGAAGGTAATGCACATAATAAAAAAATTAATGAACTATCTGGGGGTCAAAAAGCAAGAGTTGCATTAGTTAAATTAATTTTTCAACAACCTCATGTTTTACTTCTTGATGAACCAACAAATCATTTAGATATTGAAACAGTTGAAGCATTGATTAATGGTTTAAAAGATTTTAACGGTGGTATTCTATTAATTACACACGAACCAGAATTAATTAATTCTCTTGAATCTGAGCTATGGATTATGGATAAAAATACTAAACAAGTTAGTAAATATTTAAACTCTTATGAAAATTATTGTAAAGATAGAGTTTAAAAATATATTATTTTATTAAATTAATTAAATGAGAATATTATTTTACTCCGAAAGTTGTAATTTTTGTTTAAAATTATTAGAATATATTAATAAAAATAATTTAGAACAATATTTTAAAATGATTTGTATTGATGAAAAAACAGCAAAAGTTCCTAAACATATTACTATTGTACCTACTGTTATAGATACTACAATTGAATCACCAATGGAAGGGAAAAAAGCATTTGAATATGTAATAAATCAAAAATATTTTAATCATCCTACAAATAATATTGAATATACTAAAAATGGTATACCTATACCTACAATTGAAGAAGATATAAAAGCAGGTTCATCAAAATCAGGTAATGGTTTTATTTTTGTTGATAAAAATAAAGAAATAGATAAAGAAGATAAAAATAATTTCGAGCAAGTATTTGATTTTAAACCACCACAAACAAAAAATATTCAGGTACAAGATAGTAGAGTAAATCAATTAATTGAACAAAGAAATGTTCAAGATAAAAAAATGCAAGCTTTAATGAGATTAAATAAATAATAATAAAGTAAAACAATTTTATAAAAAATTGATAAAAAGATTTAAAAATGTAAAACTTAGTAATAGTAATGCTAACAATCAAAAATGTATTACATGATAAAACTAAAGGATTTTCAAGATTAGAATTTGATATTATGGGAAAAGAAATTAACTATGTACTTGTAAATACATTACGTAGAATAGTTTTATCAGAAATAGCAATATATGCTTATACAGAATTTATATTTGATAAAAATTCTAGTGTATTTCATAATAATTTTATTAAAAATCAAATTAAAAATTTACCTGTTTGGGGAATTGATAATAAAATTGAATTTTATGAAAAAGTAAAAGTATCTAATAATGAAATTACTAATGAAATTGAAGATTTAGAAGATAATGTTGAATTAGGTGTTAATAAAAAAGTTAATTCAACATCATTAGAACAATTAACTATGTATATAGATTATAATAATAAATCTAATAATATTTTTACAGTAACTACAGAACAAGCTAAATTTTATTTTGCCCAAAAACAAATACAAAATCCTTATCCAACTCCAATTCAACTTGTAAAATTACAACCTGAGCAAAATATTAATTTTACAGTCGTAACTTCTATTGGTATTGAAAAAGAAAATGCTATATATTCACCTGTTTCTATTTGTGTCTATGAAGAAAAGAAAGAAAATGAATTTAAATTTATTATTGAATCAAAAGGTCAAATAACTGAAAAAGTAATTTTACATCGTGCAATTATAAATTTAAATAAAATATTAGAATCTATTTTAAATCAATTTATTGAAAATTTAGATAATACTGAATTATCTGGTCAAATTGAAATAAAAAATGAAGATCATACTATAGGTAATTTAATTACTTATAGATTACAAAATCATAAAAATATTACTTTTGCTAGTTATCATTTACCACATCCTTTAGAAAAACGTGTAATTATTGAATATAAATTAAAATCAGGTAAATTTAAAGATATATTAAAAGACGTTATCAATGAATATATTGAATTATATAATAAACTCGATAAATTAATTGAAAAAATAATTTAAAAAAATATTAATCTACTCAATAAAAATAATATAATTTTTATTAAATAGTATATTTTCTGTATCAAATTTAAACCGTGTGTATTTTAAATAATAGTTTTTAGTTTTTATAAATTGTTATTGCCAAAAGTTTTATTTAGATTATTTAATTTATGAAAAGCTTCGTCTATTTATAATTTATATTACTGTTAATGTATTACACATACAAATAGGCATATTATTATTTTTAGATATACCAACACCACAAATAGATAATTCTGTTTGTTTATCCTTTAAAAAATAGTCTTTTTTTTGTATATTCGTAAAATACTCATATCTGTTTCTTTCACTTTCGTCATAATCTCCCTTATCTGTTTGTGCTTCTTCTGCTGCTTTTGCTTCTTGTGCTGCTTTTACTTTTGCTTCTTCTGCTGCTTTTGCTTCTTCTGCTGCTTTTACTCGTGCATTAACTTGTGTATCAACTTGTGTGACGGCCATTTGATTTTGTTGCGATGTTTGTGCACGTGTATCAACTTGTGTGACGGCCATTTGATTCTGTTGTGCTTGTGGTACAAAATTTAATGAAGTTATTTGACCAGAACCATTATTATTTACTCCAGCTATTCTTATATGATATTTTGTTCCATTTGATAGTCCTTTAGGAATGTTAAATTCTATTAATCCTGGTCTATTTTCATAAACTTCAGTACTATTCCAATTTAATTCATCTTGTGATATTGCAACTATATACTTTTGAATATTTATTCCATCATTTGGTGGCATCCATTTTAAATTTAACGATCCATTACCCACATTAATGCTTTTTAATTCAATTTTACCAGGTGTTGCTTTTGTTTGTCCGACGGCCATTTGATTTTGTTGCGATGCTTTTATTTGTGTTGTGGCCATTTGTTCTGGTGCTTTTGTTTGTACTTTTTGTACTTCTGTTTCTAATTCTGCTCGTAATTGTACTAATCTTTTATTTATTATATCTTTCTGTATCTGATTATATGATTCATTTGATGATTTTTCTATTACGTCCAATACTTGTTTTTTCCAGAATATAGAATTTTTTATATCTGTCATCTCTTTTGTTTGTCTTACTATTGTTGCTAATTCTCTTTGTGCTAATGCTTGTCCTATTATTAATCCTAACTCTGGATATCCTTGATCTGTATAATTTTTTTTTGTTTGTTTAAATACATTTATTATTTTATCTACCTCGTCCTGTTTACCTGCAAATCTATTTCTATGCATATTAGTCTCTATAAAGCGAAGATTAGGTTCTACTGATGTTAATAAAGTTAATGTTAAATAATATAATTCTTTTTGTGCTTCTTCTTTTGCTTTTACTAGTGCATCCTCTTCTGGCACTTTTATAAATTCTTGTAGGTCAGATGTTCCCTCCATTGCTGCTGCTACATATAATTGTGCCCATGTAGATAACTGTCCACTTTTAACTTTTTTTAATACCATATTTGTTGCTATTTCTAGAGAGTCTTGTATATATTTATGTGCTTGTATGATTATTGATTGTGCCGTAGTTGCTACTACAAGTGATTGTTCAAGTGATTCTATTTGTGATGATCTAACGTAAGCTACTACATATGATGCTACTAAAATTCCAATCTCTTTTATATGTTTGCTTTTTAATAATGTATACTGTATTGCTGCCTTACTTACTATGGTCTCTAATCTGGTTTTTAATGCATCAGATACTGATATTTGTGTTCCAGTTATACTTTTTTCAATTTCTAATACTTCATTTTTTATTGATTCTATAATATCGTTAGATAGACCTAATCCTTGTGTTACTTTATTTATTAGTAGAAAAATTTGTTCTACTCTTACATCTGTTTTTTCTACTCTTACATCTGTTTTTTCTACTCTTACATCTGTTTTTTCTACTCTTACATCTGTTTTCCCTGATCTTCCATCTGTTTTCCCTGATCTTCTATATGTAGTTACTAAATTTTTACTTGTATTTGAATATATTAATAATAATTCATTAATGTATGTTAATAATCTGTCTAATATATAAATGACAGGTTGTGTTATTCCTTGTGATACTAAATTTAATGATTTAGGTAAGTGTATTTTAAGTTTTGCTACTAGTGCAAGTAAGTCATTTACGAGTACTTGTGTTTCGGATAGTGTTATAACTTCTTTACCTAGTTTAAAAAATGCATCCATAGTTTGATTTGTTTGTGGTAATTTACTAACTGTATATACTAATACCCTAAATTTGTGTATTATTTCTTCTATTTCAGGACTGTATAGTATATTATTTGTGTATTTTTGTTGTGATGATACTTCTTCTGGTTCTAGTGATGATACTTTTACTCGTCCTACCATATCTGAAAAGTTTTCTGTACTATTTTTAGTAATTAAATTTTTTTCAACTTCTAAGTTATCTTTACCTTGTGTTACTAGTGCATAAAATGCTTTCATGTTTTCTTTTATTTTTGATTGTATCTCTAATAGTGTTTGTTCTTGTTGAGCTAGTGCTTCTTCCTGTTCTTGTTGAGCTTGTGTTTCATCAACGTTTGTAAATTCGTCTATATTATTTTTAGTATTTAAAATATTGTCACATTCTGATTGAATACAAAGTTTATGCATATAATAAAATACAATTATTATGATTAATATAATTATATATTTTTCCATATATATATATTAATTAGATATTAAAAAATTAGAAAATTATAAAATATCACTTATAAACATATTTTAGAAAAACGTATAATTATTAAATATAAATTAATAAATAAATTAATAAAATTAGATAAATAATTTTATTAATCATATAATATTGTAATAATTTTATTCTGAATTAGTTTCTTCATTTTCTACTTCCATAAGTAATTGATTAGATACACCTTGATCTACTATTTGATAACGTTTAGGAACTTCAATGAAAGCGATATAATTTTTATTAAATGGTATATTTTCTGTATCAAATTTAATTGTTTCTTTTTCTTTAGAATCTAATTTAGGTAAAATATTAATAAATATTTTTTTATCTCCTTTTAGCAAGACTAAAAAATGAGGCACTATTCCTTGATAACTTGATAAAAATGCTTTATAGTGATAACCATTATCGCCAAATATTTCAATATTAAATCCTGAAATTATTTCATCAACTAAAATATTTGGTATATTAATTGCTAAATAATTATAAATAACATTAATTTGTTTACTTTTCCTATTTAAACTTTTGTCAAGATATTCTTGTTCTTCAATTACTCGTCGTTGAGTAAAAAAGTATTCAATATTACCAAAAGTTTTATTTTGATTACTTAATTTATGAAAAGCTTCATCTATTTCTGCCATTAAAAGATATATATATTTTGTCTTTTTATAGTTTTTAATTTTACATCTTTAATAAATCATAATACTAATATATAGACATACTACCACTAGAAATAGACATATTATTTTTAGATATACCACTACCACAAATAGTCAATGCACTTCGTATTGTTTCTGTTCGTATTTGTGTATTGTTCCAAAAAGGTTCTAATTTTGTTATATTCCCGAAAGGTTCTAATTTTGTTGTATTTGTAAAATATTTTTCTTGTTCTGATGTTGTTTGATTTTCTGGTGGTGGCAATGATATTTGTGGTACAGGTGCTGGTGGTGTAGGTGCTGGTGGTGTAGGTGCTAGTGTAGGTGCTTGTGCTTGTGTTTGTGCTTGTGCTTGTGCTTCTAGTATTAAATCTCTTACTTCGGAACCCAATTGGTTTATTTGATTTTGTAATACATTTTGAGTTATTTTTTTTACTGTTCTTCCGTTTGATATTATAATTTCAAACACGGGGTTATACCGTCGCTGTGTATATATGTTCACCAGGTTACGTAAACTATCTATTATTCTAGATAGCTCTATCATTTGATCTTGGAAACCTGATTGAGGTATAATCATTTCTGGTTGTCCTCTTCTTGATATTGTTATTCTAGGTAATGTTGGTGACGCTGCGGGTACTGACGCTGGAGGTGGTGCTGGTGCTGGTGCTGGTGCTGGTGCTGGTGCTGGTGCTGGTGCTGGTGCTGGTGCTGGTGCTGGTGCTGGTGCTGGTGCTGGTGCTGGTGCTGGTGCTGGTGCTGG
>Ga0214921_10007079_pt1 | contig 15074 bp, 20 predicted proteins | sample LL1505_MetaG_FD_177992 | JGI IMG/M metagenome (GOLD analysis project Ga0214921, IMG submission 177992) | Freshwater microbial communities from Lake Lanier, Atlanta, Georgia, United States - LL-1505 | ecosystem: Environmental > Aquatic > Freshwater > Lake | place: USA: Georgia | collected... | reverse complement strand
AACACAGCCAGAAGAACAAAAAGAAATCACAGCCAAAAGAAAAACATCAAGATACACAATAAAACAAAAATAAAACAAAAAATAAAACAAATCCCCTAAACTTTAAGGGGATTTTGTTCAATTGTCTTTGGCTTTATAGGTAATGTTTTTTCTTTGTAAATTTTTTGCTCACTAGATAAATCTGAATATGTAATCTTTTCATCCTGATCTAATGGAAAATTAGGATATAATGAATTATATATTGCTAAACAAATATTATAATTAGATGTCAAATCTACATTAACATCAAATGATTTTACATAATCTGTCTTGTCAATACCACCCTCATAAATACCCATAAGCTTAGAAATTAATATCAATGTATCTTTTATATAATTTTTCTTAGATATTTCATTTTCAAAAGATATTAAATTATCAAACACAGGATATAAATGAGAATAAATTTGTCGCTTAATAAATTCCAATGATGTATTTGTAACATTATTGTCAATTACAGGCTGAGGTATATATTGATCATAAGCTTGGGGATTTTCATATAATTTTTCTACAATAGACTTAAAATCTTTAAGCGATAACATATGATTGAATATTAACAATGGAATATTATTGTTGTGGCAATAATTGATTTTTAAGATATCTCTTACTAATCCTTTTTGCCAATCTTGATATGATAATTTCTTACCAAATGATACAAAACCATAATGCTGATTTCCATTAATTTCAACAGCTAATAATATCTTACCATTTTTCTTAAAAGCATAATCCAAATACAAAATATTGGTTTTGTTTGTTAATACCTTAATTGGTTCACCAGATTTTACAGATATGCCATCATTATTGTAGTTGTTAAATCTTTCTCCAAATAAACCCTCTCTGAAAGATCTCTTAACTGGTATGTAGGTTTTTCTGTTTTTAATAGTGCGGAATCTTCTTCTATCACCAAGGAAATCATTTAAAATACTCTGATTTCTGACACTATTGCCACTAGTATTTAATAATCTCATCCATTCTGTAACACCCATCTCTTCATTAAATTCAATTTCTCTATTACCTACCCAAAAACCACCTTCAACAGGATTTCTTAATAATTTAATCCTTTCAAAAGAATTATATATCTTTTCACCATCAACTATTGTTATTTTTCCATCTCTACTTAAAAATTTTCTTAAACTATCTCTGTCATTTCCCACAATATTATCAGTGGTTAATAATTTATTCCATTCCCCCGTACTCATTTTTGTATCAGGACTAATAAAACCCACACCCTCAACATGAAATCCTTCTGGAATTGGATTCTGAAATAATATCGATCTGTTTTGAGGCTTGAATGTAAATACTAAATCACCATTATGATTTCTAATTAATTTGTCACTTAAAAATTCTTCTACACTCTTTTTCTTCTGTTTAAATACATCAGTTTTTAATAATTTACCCCACTCAGAAACATTCATTTGCGCTGATGGTTCTATAAAACCTACACCCTCAACATAAAATCTCTCAGAAATCGGATTCTTTATTACCTGAGCTAAACCAGATAAATTAGGAACAAAAAATTTCAATTTTCCCCTAAATTCAAATCTATCATTACTCAGAAAATTCTTTAAACTATCCTTATCACTAGCATTGATCTTATGGGTGCTTAATAATGTTCTCCAATCCACAATATTCATCGGCTCACCATAAGCAATAAATCTAGGTTCTATATCAATCTCTCCCAATTCATTTTTCTTTTTCTCATCCACCCAAAAACCACCAAGAATAGGATTACTCAATAATGTTGGACTACCTATCACACCAGGAATATAAAATTTCTTCCTACCCTCATACTTAAATTTATCACTTGTTAAAAAATTATTTAAACTTTTCTGATCACTAAATTGAGCGCCTGTCTGTAATAATTTTTTCCACTCCTTAGCACCCATTTCTTTACCACGAGGAATAAACTTAGGAATTAAAATTGTTTCGCCAGACTCATTCTCTTCTTTTTCTTTAATATAAAATCCACCCTCAACAGGATTTGATAATAATACTAAACTTCTATTGACAGATTGATATACTTTTCTGCCACTATCATCAATACTAATTCTTTTATTTAAAAAATCTAATAATCTGTCTTCTTTATTAACATTATTTGGACCAGTGGATAATAATTTCATCCACCCCAAAACACCCATCTTTTCCCCATTGAATACTTCTCTGGGAACTAATACAATTTCACCTGATTCATTCTTTTTTCTCTCATTAACCCAAAAACTATCAGGATAAAGATTGTTGATCAATTTAGCAACAACAGCAAATCTATACCACATTATATTTATCCTTAGCTAATCTATAAAACATACAATATATATACTAGATTAAATTAAAATAATCCCCTTTATAATACAACCATGGAAACTATATACATCCTGACAAATGAAGCCATGCCAAACCTTATAAAAATTGGATACACAACAAGAGATGACATGAACACAAGAATAAAAGAATTATATACAACAGGTGTCCCCCTACCATTCGAAATATATTATGCTTGCCTTGTTGATGATGCTAAAAAAACAGAAGATATATTACATGAACTATTTAAAGAAAATCGAATTAACAAAAAAAGAGAATTCTTCCAAATAAACCCAGATAAAGTGAAATTAGCCCTGTCTCTAATAAACCCAATTAACATAACACCAGATGAAACAGACTACCTCACTAATGAAGAAATAAATGATATAGAAAAAATCGAAACAAAAAAATTAAAAAACTTCACATTTTCTCTTGTGGAAATTAACCCAGGAGAAATATTAACTTTTGCCAGAGATCAAAATATCACCTGTACAGTACATACAGACAACACAGTGATATATAATAACGAAATTCTCACATTAACAGAAGCAGCTAGAAAAACAAACCTCATCCCATATAAAGAATTACAAGGACCGAAATTCTGGATGTACAAAAATGAAACTCTCACCAATAGAAGAAAAAGATATCAAGAAATATAAACCTTATTTTTCGAACAATTCCCCTTACCATAACAACAATAAAAAATCTGTCAAAATTAGCCACCATCTTACAATAATTCGAATATACAATCACCACACATGATAAAATACATTCAGCCTAAAACAATTGAAATTCTAACACTTTTTATGCTCAAAAATACAAGAAATGGTAAGTGTTAAAAGCCAATACAGAATCATTGTAGTTTAGGTGGAGGCAAAGTGGAGACCTAGTGGAGACATAATCCCTTTTCACATACATATTCAAAGCTTTTATAGATAAATATATAAGTGTAATGGAGACAAAGGAAATGGTTTTATATACATAGAATAATAATAATCCAATAAATTATATCCCAAATACCAAAAGAAAATAATCCCCTTAGAACATTTGTCTATAGGGGATTATATATTTTTAGGATAGATAAGAACAATATATATAAGGAATTCGAAAAAATAATATATAAGAACAATTAGTTTTTCGAGCAATTAGAAGGAATAAAAAAGGATTATAGGATATTAAGTTTATCTTCTATTTATCGGGGCTTTTTTCCTTCGGAGATATATTTAATTTTTCAACTATATTAAATCAGGCGTAATATATACTTTTCTTTATATATTGCACACATTCCTCTTTTCCAATTTTTCGAGCCTAATTAAAAGAGATATATTTAAAACTATCTCTGCCATCCATCATTCTTAATTAGGTTCAACATTTTATAATACATAAAAGGGAGAAATTCGAGCCTATGTTAATTCATTCAATACATATATCAAAAGTAAATGGTCCTGGGAAGAGATTAGTAATATGGACTCAAGGATGTACTAAAGCTTGTAAGAATTGTTTTAATCCTAATACTTGGAAATTCGAGGGATTAAATATTCTCCCTATAGATATAATTAATAAAATTCGAGCATTAGAGATAGATGGAATTACAATAACAGGAGGAGATCCATTAGAGCAAGCAGATATATTAGATTTATTAATTCCATTATATAATTTAAATTTATCTAAGGGCATTATATTATTCTCTGGCTTTACAATAGATGAAATAAATAATTCAGGCTTAAGAGAATGTTTAAATTATATAGATGTTTTGATTGATGGCAGATATATTGATGAGCAAAGAATTTCGAGTGGATTGAAAGGAAGTGGTAATCAGAACATTATATATTTCTCTGATAAAATAAAGCCAGAGGAATTAAGTATTGATCAAGAAATAGAAATAGGTGATGGATATATTTCTGGTTTCCCCTATATAGATAAAAAATATTTAAGGGAGATGGGAATTAAATTATTATGAGGTGGAAAGATGACAAAGAAAAATAAAATGCTGTATGATGCTTTGATTGATTATGTTTCTTATTTTTATAATTACCCCGACATGCCAGAGAGTGCTAAAATGAATGCACTTAAAATTTTCGAGCATTTATTAGATGAAAGAATAGATGTAAATGATTTTATCCCAGTGATGAGACAAATGCAATTAAGTTTAGATATGGTGCAGTATATCTAAATATTACATAAGAGAGACTATTAATGTGGTCTCTCTTTTTGTTTGATATAATAGAAGCATGAAACTATCCCTATGTTGTATCTCTAATGTATTGGCAGAAAAAGATATAAAATTTCGAACAATGACATATAAGAGTTTTTCGAGTAAAGAAAGATCTGAATCATTAGAGAAGCTGTCTGATATTGTAAGAAATAATTTTAATACAACAGAGAAAATTATAAGACATTGTGCAGCTGTGGAGATTAAGGGCTATAGAATTTCGAGTGATTTAACCCCTGTAATAAATCATCCTGAGGTTAACTTAAATATATCTGAGCTGCCAAATTATAAATTAATACAATATGAAATTAATAAAGTGAAGGAAGCAATCAAAGAAACAGGTATTAGAGTATCAGCGCATCCATCAGAATATATTTCTCTTACTTCTGATGATCCTAATGTAATAAAAAATTCTATAAGAGATTTAGAACAACATGCAGAGATATTTGATTTATTAGAGTTAGAGAATAATACATACAATCCATTAAATATACATTGTCGTAAAGATGGAGATCCTTTAATTATATCAGATAAATTTAAGAAGAATTTCGAGCTATTATCTGATCGAGTGAAGAGCAGATTAGTGTTAGAGAATAATGATAATGCTAAGGGTGTCTGGAGTATTAGGAATTTAATAAAATATTTCCCTGGTTATTCTATTACATTTGATATATTGCATCATAAAATGTTATCTGATCAATATACAGAAAAAGAAGCTTTTAATGCTGCTTACAATACTTGGAAATTCGAGCCAATATTTCATTATTCAGAAGGCAAAGATAATACAAGAGCACATAGAGACATGGCCGAAAGTTTACCTCCCTATTATGGAAAAGATGTAATATGGGATGTAGAATTAAAAGGCAAAGATTATGCTATCCTGGAAATGATAAATAGAGGTGGACAAAATGGTAATTGATGCTGTTAAAGATATTAATATAAATGATGTATTAAATTATATCAAAAGCTGCGATCTTATTAGTGTTAGAGAAGGCAAGAATACTAAGAGTGTATATTTTAAAGATAATGACAACAACTACACTGTTTTTATCTATTCTATACTAAATAATTCGGCCACTGTACTTGCCACTGTAGCTGGAGTTAATTTTAATTCTATCATAACTATACGAGTATTTTATAATATTTTCGATAAATACAAGATCTTTAAATAGCGCTTGTAGAATTTCGAGGTATAATATATTTGATGGTCCTGGGTATCTCAATAGGAAGAGAGCGAAACTGTTAATTTCGAGGTTGCTGATTCGAGCTCAGCCCCAGGAGATAAAGCCCTCATTGATTTGAGGGCTTTCTATTTTTAACTTTTTTGAGTAGACTTGTTCGTGGTATAATAAAATTGCGAGGGGCATTGGTGCAGCGGTTAGCATAGATCTCTTTCTAAGATCAGACACGAATTCGAATTTCGTATGCCCTATAATGTTTGTATAATATTTTTGTTAGAATATTCCCCTGTAGTGAAATCTGGCATCACATCAGTTTTTGGAGCTGAAATTCCTTGATCGTACTGAGGCGGGGGAACTTATAAAATTCGAGAAATGTATTGGCAAGATTGGATTTTTCGAGTATAATAGATATGTAAGCAAGATATGGTTACAAAGTTTTACAATTGAATATGCACCAGTAACTCAGCGGATCAGAGTTTTAAGCTTCTACCTTAAATGTCGGGGGTTCGAATCCCTCCTGGTGTATTAAATACCCCCTAAAAATTAGGGGGTATTTCTATTATTCCTGCGTGTATTTCTCTATGACAATTAGCACATACAAGAAGGCATTTATTAAGTTCTGTTTTAATTCTCTCAAATGATGTAAGTTTAAGTTGTGCTATGGAAAAATCTTTTTCTGCTGGATCTATATGATGAAATTCTAAAGCACCAGTATATTTATTATAATCACATATTGAGCATTTACCGCCTAAATAATCAACAGCTTTTTGTTTTACATTTCTTTGTCTTTGAACTGTCATATTATTTGAACAAGTTTTACAATATGGAGAGTGTTGTTTTCTAGCATGCTCTCTTCTTTTATAAAATTCTGAAAGTGATTTTTCTTTTTGACACATTGGGCATTTTTTAATATCATTTTCATCAAGAGAATGAATAAGTAGATTAGATGTATTATGCGCTTTGAAAGGTGAACAATCTAAACAAAATTTTCTTCCTTGTATATTATGCGATTTTCCATCTATCTTAATCCAGTTAGGTAAATCTGTTTGACACTTTAAACATTTTTTCATAATAATAAACTCCTTGTAGTTTTATTATACAAAATAAATAAAATATCCTTTGAGCTACATACAACAACCTATTCTTGCAAGTATATAAAATTCCCCTTAAAATAGTTCTTGACAGACTCATACTATCTGATATACTTAAGCCCTAAGGAGAAATGTTATGCGAAATCGTGCTTTGATTTGTGCTAAGATGGTTAAAGAATTTGGTGCTAAGCCAGGTGATTATGTATTTATCACAAACATAAATAATCTTCACATTGTATCCTGTAATCCAATCCAAAGGTCAAGAAGAATTAAAGTGGACAAGTATAATAATATTCGCTTTGATGTAAAAGCTCTTCCTAATAATGTTGGAATATTTAGTGACAAAATCGTAGTGGGCTGATACAATAGATTATCTTCTACCCTATATAGAAAGATAAGGAATGAACACTCTCAACACTTTATTTGGATGTTTCGAGCAATCTAAAATATCCATGTATTCATCATATTGGAATTCCATCACACCACAATCAGATGGAGAAATATTTAAAAGATGGCTGTTTGCTTTTACATCTATTCACTCTACTTGGCAATCTAATGTAAGATGCTACAATCACATTAAGAATTTCGAGCAGTGGATTGATGATAAAGAAAAATTATCCTATCTATTATATATCTCTAAAGGCGGATGTCATAATCAACGCACAGAAAGTATTTGGGATTTTCGAGAGAAGTATTGGAACAACCCTGATATATTTAGAAAATCGAGCAATGAGTCTTGGTCTGATATGAGAAATAGATTAGCATTATTTCTTAAAGGTATTGGTCTTGCTAAAACATCCTTTGCCTTAGAATTATGTTATCCAAATCAGGCTGAAATTGTATGCTTAGATGTACACATGCTAAGATTATTAGATATGAACACTGATGGATACAAAAAAGAATCTAAGAAGGCAATTCAGGCTTATAATACTGGAGAGAATATTTGGATGGATTATTCTTCTAAAATAAAATCTTCTCCATATATTACCAGATGCTTATATTGGGATATTAATCAAGGACAAAAAGATTCTAGATATTGGTCATCATGTCTGGAACCACAATTGGCTTTTGAGTTTTAGATAAATAAATTATGTAGGGTGGTTTATTTATCTAAATAAGGGATACACAATGAAGTGTATCCCTTTTAATTATATCTAGCTTGTTATGGTCCTAAGGATTTGTTATATAAAATTTGACAAGAACAATGTAAGATGATATATTAACAGTATGAAAACCCTACAATTCAATGTCACAGGTAAAATGAATGTACCTGATGATGTTATCTACCATTATGATGTTGCTGGTAAATTATATGCATTAGAATTTAATGACATAATGTATATGCTTCAAATGTGTATTGTTGCTGAAGGTGGAGCTTGGGGAAATGAGACAATCACCGAGTATGATGTTATGGAAAATCATAGCATAAAAAATGTTCGTTATGATGATGCTGATTTTGTTGCTATCGAAAACTAGTGTGATATAATCTAGTATCACAAGAAAGGGTATCTCTACAATGCCTAATTGGGTTATGAATGAACTCACCTGTATCTTCCAAACACAGGAAGAATACAATGCTTTTAAGATGAAAGCAAACACTGAACAATTATATAATTCTTTCTTCCCTATGCCTTCAGTGTTAGATGGAACACGTTCTCCACATCTTGCTCCAGGTGATTTTATTAATGCTGTAAACAAGCGAAACAACACCAACTATCTTACGCTTGAGGAAGTTGTTTTGGCTAATGATAATTGGGATTCTCAAGATGCTAAAAGTATTATTAAAAATATCAAAGCATTCGAGCAAACAGGTTATCATGATTGGTATTCTTGGAATGTTGGTAATTGGGGTGTTAAGTGGGAAGCATCTAAATGTACACTTAAAGAACTACCTGATTTCTTTACTATTGTATTTTCTTTTGATAGTCCTTGGGATACACCAGAACATTTTGTAAGAGAACTATCTAAACTCTATCCTAATGCCACTTTTGAAATGGTGTCTGGTTCCATTGAAAATGACACCCACTATGAGTTTACCTGTGACAATGGTAAATATATAGAAACCTGCTCATATGAAACTTTTAAAGAAGCAGTGGTAGATGGTAAATGGGGCGGATGGGATGAATGGTCTGATATGTTTGAGGAGAGTGAAGAAGTATGAGTATCCAAGAACTCATAGCCAAACTTCAAGAAATCGAGGCTAAATACCCACAATATAGCCAAGATACTGAAGTGGTGCTAGCAATCCATACCGAGAATGATTTTAATCCTGAAGTACAATTAGATTATATTGATGAGGTTGTACATAAGGCTCTTGATACACATTCTGGCTATATTTGTCGCATTGTATTGTGTGGCGAATATTACCAAGAAGACTAAATAATTCAAAGGGGAGAACTAATCATTCTCCCCTTTCTCTAATAAGGTGATATAATAAACCATGGAAAATATTAAGTGGATTTCTGCAATGTCTGACCGATTGAGAGATGAACTTTCGAGCGAGTATGATGATAGAACAAAAGATTTAATTATTCGAGCTTTTATGCGAGGATTATATCAAGATGAATCCATTGTTGAAGAATTAAAATCTTCTTCTCTTATTGAATCTAATTATTTCGAGGATGATGATGAAACTGATATTGATGGCTGATGGTTTGTTTTTATATAAATCATCTGATGGTTATGCAGTGATGGACCAGAATGATAATATTTTAAAATTATCTAAAACTATTTCCGTTTGCGATAGATATATTTTAAAAACATTACAATCAAGAAGAGCAGCAGAAAGATATGCAATTGAAGAGATTAATAAAAGTAAGGTCTGATATATCTTCCAGTATTTTTCCAATTGAATTATATCAAGTGGATGATTATTTTACAGCTGAAGAAAATGGCATAGAATTATTTAGATTTAAGAGTCAACATCTTTGCTCTATTAAAGCTAAAGAATTAATCCGTAGAAGAAAAAATGAAAAGAATGCTAGAGTCATTCAAGATATCGAAGAACTTAAATCACTGGGAATATTATGATACCTTTCTTCCTTATATTATCTTCTTTAAATTCTATCAATAATTTCGTATCATTAAAAACATACATATCAGAGAATGCCAAGATCTATTGTCAAGTGTATTTTATTAATGAAGATATCCCAAATTTTCCAAGAGTGAATGTAATAGAGAAAAACAAACTTGACTTCTTTGCATATCTTGATACAATAGACATAGAACATAAGAGAATCGGAAGTTATTATTTTTTTATGAGGAAGCAAAAATGAATCTAGCACAAGAAATTCGAAACTATTTACTTACACATAACCCAGAAGCATTATATATTGGACAAGAAGAAGAACATGATTCTGCTCTTATTGGTGTTGCTTATATTCCAAGAGATGATATGCTTGTCCATGTAGCAATGTATGAATATGAAGAATTGATTGCATCTTTCGCTAAACAATTCGAGGATGAAGAAGATGCAGAAGAATCAGCAATGGAATGGGTTGATTATAATGTGATGGGAGCATATGTAGGAATCAATACACCTTTCATTGTGTATAAATAATATATGATTTTTGTCTACCACATTTATTGCAAGAATGACTATCGCAAAATGGTTCTTTCTAAATTCGAGAAACTGAAGAGAGCTGGACTATGGGACCAGCTCTCTGTTGTCTATTTATATATCACTGGCAAAAGAGAAGAAGATATTGATTTCATAGAAGACATCAAATTCATCTCTTCTAAAATAAAAATATTCGAGCATAAAGAGCCAGTGTTTTTTAATGAAGTAGATACACTCAATCACTTAAAAAATCGAGTGGAGAAATTCGAAAATAATACCAAAATATTATATGCTCATACTAAAGGTTCATCATATCCTTTTAATCCAAGAATGTTACCAGGCAAAAACTTCACTGTAAATCAATTGAAAACACATGTAGCTTGTTGGGTTAGATATATGGATTTATTCTGTATAGCAAAATGGAAAGAATGTGTAGATCAATTAGATACACATGATACTTGCGGAATATTCCTACTTGAACATGAAAAGCCACATTATTCAGGAAACTTTTGGTGGGCTAATTCAGACTATATTAAAACATTACCTTACATTACACCAGAATCTATAGTGCATTTGAACAGAGGAGAATTCTGGATTTGTAATGGTACTAAAGAAAATAAATATTGTTTTGATTTTACTTATCCAGGTGATCCATATGTAACTTATCATATGGATGAAAATGATTTTCCAGATAACTTTAAAAATTTATGGTAAATGTATCTTAGGTTTGGTTTACCAAACCTAAATCAGTGACATATAAAATTTAAGTCAAAATAGCTCCCACATATAAAAAAATAATCTTGACATTGGCTGTATACGATGATATTATCTTAGTAATACTTTGGAGGAAACACCCTATGTCTGATAACCGTTTCGATATGCTTGAACTTGGCGATGATAAGCCAAAGGTAGAGCCAAACAAGTCTGTATTCACAAATGTCACCTCTCTTCAACCAAAAGAAGGTGCTACCGCAAAGCAAGATGCTAATGGCAATTGGGTTAATGCCATTGGTCTTCAGTCTACCGCATCCCACCGCCATGTCGCAAAGCAATGGCAAAATCAATGTATCGCTCTTCCTGAATTAATCAAGGTTGTAGAATCCTTGGCAGATTCAAAGCGGGACATTGAAAAGCCAGAATCACAAATCCGTCTTAAGGACATGGAAACCTTAATCGATGGCACAAAGATTTCAAAGTCTGGCATTAACAATCTTCGGATGTTCACTGATATGCCTTCAACCATGGTGTCCTACATGGAAGAGCGTGGATATCATGATGATTTGGTCAAGTTTATGAATGATGCTTTGTATAATCGTGAACAAGAATGGAAGAACAAGGGCAAGGATTCCAGAGATTTCCGATGCCGTTTGCGAACCAATGAAGCAGGGGATGAATATATCCGAGCTGTTGTATCAGAACGATATGGTGTCATTGACAACAATGAGGTCATGGATATTCTTCGCAATTCATTACCATCCAATATTGATGAAGCACTAGCCTCACACATTGACCATGATGGCGATGATATGTTCGGGAACATCTTGCTACCAGATTACATGAAATCTGAACCTGATTCAGACTACGGTGTTGGGATTGCTTTCAAAAATAGCGAGATTAGAAATGCCGCATTTTCTGTTTCACCATTCCTGTTCCGTGCCATCTGCCTCAATGGTATGATTTGGGGCAGAGCCAACAGTGAGATTAAGATTAATCAACGCCACATGGGTAAGATTGACCTTGTAGAATTGCAAGAACAGGTGCGCCATGCCATTGCTGTAGCATTGACACAAGGAAATGACCTTCTCACATTGATGGGTCATGCCAAGAAAGTCAAGGTCAACAATGTGCTTCCAACCATCATCCAGTTGGCTAAGGATTCACAAGATAACTTTACCATTGAACAAGCAAAGGCATGGCAAAAGGGATACTTGGATTCCTTGCATGAACAGCATGGCGATGTTCATCATGATAGTGCTTTTGGTGTGGTGAATGGCTTGACCCGTGCCGCCCAGAACTACACTGGAACAACCCGTGAGAAGATGGAAAAGTATGCTTCCTTTATCCTCTCACCATCCATCGACTCTGATATCCAAGCAATCTCAAAGCGTTGGGGTCAAGTGTCAGATAGAGCAGAAAACCTTACAGCAAAGGTTCTCAATCAGTATCAGTTTGTAGGAGTGTAGCGCAAGGAGGGGAGGGTAACGCCTCCCCTCTATCATACAATTTCAAAGCTGTCAAATTTTTATATATGGCATCTTTTTTATAGGTTTGGCTTGCCAAACCTAATTATCTGGTATATAAAATAGCTTATAAAGTAATTGTTGCAAACCAATGTGTATATGGTAATATATCAATGAGGAACCTAATATGAAAACTGATATCTCATCAACCATTGTGCATTCAGAAGGATTTCAATCTGAATCTTTCTTCTCCATCAAACAAGACAACCTTGCCCATATCTTTGGAATTCTCCGCAACCAATTGTATAGTAATAAACCACTTGCTGTCATCCGAGAATATTGCACCAATGCTTTTGATGCTCATGTTGATGCTGGTAAAGCAGATGAACCAATCATTGTAACTATTCCCACTCACATTTCACCAAATCTTATCATTCGTGATAATGGCAATGGTTTGACTACAGAACAAGTATACCAAATCTTTGCCTCTTATGGTGAATCAACCAAACGTGGAACAAATGACCAAGTGGGAATGCTTGGACTTGGTAGCAAATCAGCATTCTGTTATGTCGATTCATTTACAATAACATCATACAGTAATGGTGCTAAGGCTGTATACAATGCCTATATTGATACTACACAGATTGGTAAAATTTCCCTTACTCACACTGAACCAACCGATGAAACTGGATTGGAAATCAAAATCAATGTTAACACAAATGACATTTCCACGTTCAATTATGAGATATTTGATTTCCTGAAATTCTTCAATCCAAAGCCTATCATTCTTAACAATGATGCTATCAAAAGACAGATAGCGGATTTTGATTTGAAGCCAATTCTTTCTGGAGGTAATTGGAAAGTAATTAAGCGTGGTGATTGTAATAACAGCAGAGCTTTAATCACCATGGGAAATGTAAATTACCCTGTTTCCATTTCATCTTTGCCCAGTTTAGAGTTGCGAGAATTCCTTAATGATTTCAAACATTACGATTTGTATGTCAATGTTCCAATCGGCACTGTAAAACCATCAGCCTCCCGTGAATCATTGGATATGAATACCAAGACAACCAATTCTGTAATGGATGCTTTCAATCAGGTGAAAGATGAAATTCAAGCAGAATATTGTAAAAAGATTGAATCATCCAAGTCAATGTGGGAAGCATACCAGACTTATCAGAATCTTAATAATTCACTGGGTATCAAGGGTCTCAAGGCTACATTCCAAGGCAACCCAATCACACTTGCTGTAATTATGCCTCGTCTTGGTAAACTTAAAACATATGTCAAGACAGGTCATGGTTCAAGAAATTGCTGGAAGAAAGAAATATCCATCAATCCACACAATGACACTATAATCTTTTACCACGATAAGAGCATTGCTTTCAATTCAGTGTATAGTAGAATCATTCAGTATTTAGATTCTGTCAATGATGAATTAAGAAATCGTTTGCATCTTTTGTCATTCGATGATACTGGCTCTATGAATACTTGGCTTGGTGATGTTCGTTTTGATGGTGCTGATAAAGTAAACCTTGCCGATGTTCCTTATGTCAATCCCAAAAAGCGAACTATTAATAAGATAGTGAAGTCAACAGCATATCGCTACACTGGTTATGGCTATCGGAACTATGCTAAATGGGAAAACATCACAATTGACTTAAATGGTGAAGGTATCTATCTGCCAATCAAACGTAATGTATGCGATGACATTACATTTACATCACTTGATAGTCTAATTGATAATATGACGAAACTATTTCCTAGAATTCAAGTAATTGGTGTACGTTATGATGAAGTGTCAAGCCTCGGTAGCAAATGGGTTCATCTCTTTGATTATTGTAAACAGAAATGTGCTGAATACATTGAGAGAAATGGATTACAAGATTCTATCAATAAACACTTTGCTTATTCTGGTGCTAATGACAATTGGGACAACATTAAGCGCAAAAAAATCAACTTTGGACGCAATGATTTTGATACATTCTTATCAAACTATACAAATACATCTTATGATATAGCAACATTGCTTAGAATAGAGCAAAATATGAACAGAAAGATAGTAAATCTCACCGATAGCAAGTATATAGACGAATTCAATGCTATTAAAGAGAAATATGACCTTGTACCTGCGTTTGATATGTCAGTATTTAGTCTTTTATCTCATGAAATGCTCTTTAAGTATGTCAATATGGTGAATTAGGTTCCTCAAATTCCATTCACCAGAACCCCTTCAGCTAGTCTGAGGGGGTTTTTTATATGCTTGCCTAAAATAGGGTAAAATATTTTACCCTAATCAGCTATTGTATAACTTTTTTATTATTTGTGGCACTCTGGAATAATGTGGTATACTAGTTCATCGGAGGAATAAAGAATGAACATTGCTATCAACTATAATCCTGACCCTGTGTCAGGTTGGATTAAGGTAATCGCTGACGGTAAAGATTACTTTGTATCTGCTTCATCCCCATTATATGCCAAGGCGTTTGATGCTTTCAAGGCAAAAGATTGGGAATC
>Ga0214921_10007078_pt1 | contig 15074 bp, 29 predicted proteins | sample LL1505_MetaG_FD_177992 | JGI IMG/M metagenome (GOLD analysis project Ga0214921, IMG submission 177992) | Freshwater microbial communities from Lake Lanier, Atlanta, Georgia, United States - LL-1505 | ecosystem: Environmental > Aquatic > Freshwater > Lake | place: USA: Georgia | collected... | reverse complement strand
GCAATGATTATTTGTTGTTTAATTGTGCTTTATTTTTATTGTGTGGATGGATGAATTGATTGGCAAAAATAAGAGTCAAAAATATTTCAAATTTTTATTAAAAAATGTGGTCGTGTTTTGTTGTTATTTTAGCGTCAAAAAAGTAGAGAAATATTGTTGTTGGATATGTGAGAAAATAGATAAAAAACAAGCTCAAAAATAAGTCTAAAACAAGGTTAAAAAAAGAAAAGATTTTAGATTTGTAAGTGCTTGATTATAAGTATTTTATTGTAATGCCGAAGGCATTACTTTACCCCATTAAATACACATTAAAACAACACAAAAATATTGTGTTTTTATATACAGATGATATAAACAGATATATTAAGATAATATATAATGAGATATATAATAGAGAATGATAAAGAATAAGAGATAATAAGAGAGAAAAAGTGTTTCTCCTGACCTTTTATTTTTTATTTGCCTTTTTTTATACACATTGGCTTTTTTTATACACGCGCAACCTTATTATTACACATAAAATAATTTCAAATATGAATAATCAAAAAATATTACTGAAAATACACAAATATGGGCTGTTTTTTCATCTTTTTTTATTTTATTGGATGTTATCTCAATACGAAATACATATAAATCAAGCTGCTTTTTGGGGCTTTGTTATTAATTATTTTTTTATAATGTATTTTTCTTATGTGGAAGGTGTGGCGTTTGGGATAAAAGAAACACTAAAAGAACAACAACAAAACAACAAAGAAGTTTTGTAATTTTTTTCTTGCTTTTGCGCGGCTTGTCGCGTATCTTCTTAATAATGAAACAATTAGAGAAAAAGTTCGAATCTTTGGGGTTTTCATTTTCTTGTATACATAGAGAAGGTATATATAGCATATATGAAAGAAAACAAATTCAAAGTGAATACAAACATTATGAAGCAATAAGAATACAATCTCATAATGGATACGAAATGCACGGAGTCAAATATCCGCCCAGCGAATATTATCCTAGCGCAAATAGTTGGGGCGCACATGGTTACACATGTCTAACAAAAAAAGATGCATTTAAAAGATTAGATAAAATGATGGAGCAAGACAAGCTGAATAAAGACAAGAATAAAAAAAATAAAACAACTCAATAGTGAATGATATATGAGTTAATAAGATAAAAACTGAACACCGCGATCTTAAATAATGAAAGATATTGTTCTAAATAACTAGAAAAAAGACAAAAAAATTTTATCGCGAAATACTGAACGAAAAATCGCGTAATAAAGAATTATTTAAAATGCGCGTGTGTTTTTATATAAGCAAAAGCTTCACTATATTTCTTTTCTAAAAAGAGTTGTTCATAATATTTTTTCTCCTTTTTAAGAAAAGTTATTTTAACAAATGATGGATTAGATTTTCCTTCTAAAAAAGAAGATTTGTTTTTGAGCCAATGATTTTCGCATTCTTGTTTTAAGTTTATGTTTATTTCAAATTCCTTATTTAAAGTTTTATCTAACTGTTTTTTTAATCCATTCAATAAATTATATCCTTGTCTTATTTTGATAAATGCTATTTTTTCATTCTTTATTATTCTTTCTTTTACGTAATCTCTTATAACCTGCATTTCAAATAGATAGTTGCTTTTAAAAAATTTGTCTATTTTTATATAATGTTGCAATCCATTCACTTCTATAGCTAAATTGTATTCTGGCAAATACAAATCAATTTCCAGCCCAATTAGCCAATTAGGTCTATAATTTTCTATAATTTCTTTGCCGGGAAACCATTCTTGGATCTGTTTCTTAACTAAAGACTGAATATAAGACATAATGATTATATCTGAATTTAATCTTCTTCAATAGTGAACGATTTATTACTTAATATAGAATATAATATACTTTTTAAAATTGGAACACAATTAATATTTTTAATGCTTTTTGGTATTTTTTGTTATGTTTTTTTAAAAATGATTGAATAATTTTTCCACTTGACAAAGCGTCGGAATACCGTAAAGTGACACCCGAAAGCGTGAATTGCTGTAAGTGCAGGGTTAAATAATCCTTCTATGAATAATTTTACTTTGGAAGAACAAAAGCCGGTGTGGGCTCAAGTGTGGGCTCAAGTGTGGGCTCAAGTGAGGGCTCAAGTGAGGGCTCAAGTGAGGGCTCAAGTGGATGATCAAGTGGATGATCAAGTGGTGGATCAAGTGTATGTTCAAGTGGGGGCTCCAGTAGTGGCTCAAGTGCGGAATCAAGTGGTAGGATTCGTTAGGAGGCCGAGTTAATTAGATTTTTATAAAGAAGATTATATAATTTTTGAGTTTTTTGCCCTTGACAGATAGTGTTCTTTGAAGTAGATTGTTCGCGTTCTTTAAAGCCTCGCAAACATAAATGGTGATGTGCCAGTTTTGTAAACTGGATAACTCGGTTCGATTCCGAGGCGAGGCTCCAAATTTCCCCTTGACAGGGAGCATGATCTCAAGTAGATTGTGCATGTTCTTTTAATGGTCCGGTAGCTCAATTGGTTAGAGCAAACGCTTTATAAGCGTTAGGTTGCGGGTTCAAACCCCGCCCGGACTACCAATTTACTGACAGTGCGCCCAGTAGATGCAGTTTTCAGTCTATTTAAACAATGGGCAATAATTTTGAGCGCGTGGCGGAAGATAGACGCACCGTTAGTCGGGGAATGTCTCCCGTACTGAGAGGGTCGGCGTAAGGTGGGTTCAGTACCGTAGTGCGATTCTCAGGCGGTAAGGTCGGGCTATTGGGTGGCGACATCCAAGATGCGAAACGCGACAGGGATGATAGTGAACACCATCCTTGCAGGTATCGAATCCTGCCGCGCTCATTCGATTTTTAGTTCTTTTTGAAGCTATAAAGCAAATTTTAATTTAACAATTTAAACATCCAATTCAATAAAAAATGAGCGAAAAAAATATCAAAAGCGATTCTACCAATATTTGCATTGATGGTAAAACCTACAGTGTCAATATTGAAAAAGCTGTTAAAGATGGATATCTGAAACCAATTCTGAAAATAAAAATTGGACAAATTTATTCATATGCTGATGAACTTTTTATTCTTAGTGTTCTTAGCATTAAACCTACTTGTATTGGTTTTGTTTGCATTGAAGATGGAATGTTGTTTTCCGGTAACACATTGGAAGTAAGTGCTATTGATGATATTCATTTTACTGAATCTCAATGGAAATATATTGGCGGCGACAAAATGATTTATGTTGCAGAAGACATATATTCGGCAATAAAAAATTAAGTTTTCTTCCTCGCTGGGAGGAAAAGGGGCTCCATGCCCCGTCCCGTAAGTTCCTAGGTAAACGACAAGGGCTTACTTCCAGTGGGGTTTTTCCCTTGACAGGGAGCATGATTTGTTCTTTTACAATTTTGAATTTATTATGTTTACTATAATATCTAAATATTTTTGAGCTTTTTCTGGCTTGAAATAATTTAAGCTAGATGTATCGATAATACATAATTCTATATTTCGTTCTAAACAAGCTTGGAATTTACGATTGTCATTGTTTTTTATTTGATTCAATTTGTCTAAACCATAAATAGGTTCATAATGAAATATGCCGTTTAATTCAAAAGCTAGTTTTAGATTTGGAATATAAATATCTAACTCAGAAAAGATCGTGTCTTTACGATTAAAATGAAATTCTAAAGATGGATATTTATTTGGCAATACTTTTTCCAAGTATATTTCAAATTTAGATCTTCTGCAACCATTAGTTTTGTGAGTATTATTATAAGTGGCGGCACATGAAGAGGAACAGAAGGAAGTAGGACTTTTTTTTAATTGGCCATATTTTTTTAAAAATATTTTATTACATTGTTTGCAAGTCACTTCTTTTCTTTTATCTTTTGCTTTATAGCCGCAAGATTTAGAACAGTAATGGCTCTGTCGTCTTAAATTCCATTTTATATATTTCTGCATTCTCTCAAAATTTTGTTGACAATAGTCGCACTTCAATGGTATCTTCTGTGAAGACTTGAGAGATAAAATTTGATCTGTTGAAATAAGAAGCATATAATATAGTATACATGCTAAGACTCGAAATGTGAAATTCTAAATTTTTCCCCTTGACAGGGGCCATAATCTCTAGTAGATTGTGCGCGTTCTTTGAATGATTGAAGGCTCTGTCCGACAGTGATGAAATGGCAGACATAGCAGACTCTTAAGGGTCCATACATGGGAAACTGTGTATGAGTATGGTGTAAATTCGGTGAACGGCTCGCTTGTATGGATGCTAGATAACTTCAAACTCATACTTTATACAGGGATAGGACCTAGTAAGCAACCCAACGCCGAGCGAAGTCCCGTAAGGGAAACGTGTAGAGACTATAATCACCTATCTAAATTGAATTAAAAGGTTACGGCTTGACCGTTCCCGTATTAAAGCCAAAGGTCATAAATAATGGGCCTTTTGTTCAATATGATAAAGGCATAGTCCAGACCACAAATATACTAATATCGACAAAGCATATGAAATGATGCACAGGGGGATACCTTGGGTATTAGATAGTAGTGAAAACTATAGTGGCAGGTAAAATCTGCTGGTAGAAATACCGTACGGGTTCGAGCCCCGTCTGTCGGACAGAGCTTTCAATCTTTAACGCCCCGATGATGAAATTGGATATCATGTTTCGCTTCTAACGAAAACTTCCAGATTCGAGTTCTGGTCGGGGCACCAATTTCTATCTATCTTTTTTAAACAAAATGAATTGGTTACGTAAATTGTATTTTAAATACAAATGTTTTCGGCAGCAACACACTTTTCTTAAATACAGAACCGAAACTTCAAACGATCTTGTAATCAGTATTCACGTTAAATGTATTCATTGTGATTATAATAAATTTGTTTACTATCAATACTTTTACGATTAAGATCAAATATGAACGAAACTGAGCTTAATAATGTCGCCGAAGAAATATTTAATTATGCATGTATAAACAGACATGATAACAAAACCAAAGAATTAAATAAAGTCACATCTGGTTTTAATGATCTTCACGAATGCGCCAAACATCATTACAAAATAATTGCAGAATGGCATCTTAAAAAGATGAACGAAAAAACCTGTAATAACAAATAAATAATTATGATTGAAGTTTATCACATTGTTAATGATTGGTTTATGATTTTTAAAGCTGAAAATCCCGAAGGAGAAGTAATGAAGGTCTGGGAGATCGGGCAACTGATGGGCGGAAATTAAGATTAATAGTTAATTAATCGCACAAAAGTATATATCAGTAAGAAACTTCAAGAAGCTCTTGACTATTTGCGGAACTCTGATAACCTCTTCTTCGACATGAATCATTATCAAATTGCTACTAGCCCCGCCGTCAAGCACACTATCACCATCACTCGCCGCCAGTTGTGGAAGAATTTTGTGGAGAATTGGGCTGCCATAGCGACTGATTCACCGTGTGCTGAGTTCTTGAATGATTTGAGTGAATTTCAAAATGTTGCTAAGATTTTGTGTGACAACAAGTTTGATTACAGAATTCGTCAACCGTTTCGTCGAGGCCACACTTTTCTGTTGATGGGCGATGCTATGAAACACATTGACAATGGCGATGATAATACACTTGTCGAAATCATTGTCACTGATGGCGATAAGTCTGAGACTGTGTACATGAATGATATTAATTACTGATAATAATTAACTTCTAAATATAATGAATGCATTTGTAAACGTTAAAGGTACTTGGATTCCTGTTTATAAAGTACAGTTTTTGGATATTGAATCAGATGTTCATGGATACGATGTAATGACTTTTAAATACGAAGGCGAAATTTTTTCCAGCCGAATCGTTAATCGATAAACAAACACAGATATATAATAGCATATGAGCGAAAACAAAATCATTCTTAATAAAGAACAAGCGCATATTGTTGGAGAATTTTTCCGGCGCTACAACGACGAAACCGTTTGGAAGATTGACCACAGGATCTACGCTCTTATCAATGACATCCTTTTGGCACAAGACAAAGACGCGGGCGATAAATAATTACATGCGTTTATCTTCGCTTGAAAAGTTTTTCCTTTTTCTAAGCATACTATTAACTTTACTTTTTATCTTTCTTAAATAGTTGAAAAAATAAAACACAAATATATACTCAATAACATGTCACTAACACAAGTACTAAATAACACAAACGGGCGATTCACTACTCTTGTAGTAAATAATAATCGAGAAAATACTTCTTATTGTGCGCGAATTATTTCTGCGACAGCAAACACAGTATCTTTCTATGATATCAATGCAAATAAAACACGCCGAGTATCTGCAAAAAGCGTTAAGTTCGCGAAGTCAGGTAAGCTTCAATATCGAAACGCTTAATAGTTAATAACAAATATATAAATATTGATGAATGAATAACCCGCTAATAAAGCGGGTTTTGTTTTGTTTAAATAGTCAAAAGCTAAACGAAATAATTGCAAATAAGCACAAGAAAAAAATCAAGCAGGAAATTTTTCAAGGGGGGGTAGGGGGGTCCCCCCTACCCCCCCATCAAAAAAAAATAACAGAGGCACCAGTTGGTTAGACCGATGCCTCTGTCTATTTTTGGAATCGACTTGCAAATCAATTCCGCAGATAATTTATCGATTAGCTAGATCGATATCAACTGCAAGGATCTTTCTCCTTTGTCATCAGATTGACGTTCGCTACCTTGAAGTTTATCTGAATTACAACTTGGCGTGTTTCTTCGCTACCTTGAAGACACATGCTGAACAACTTGAACTGTCTTTTAGCTTTATGGAAGCTGGGGGTTTTCAGTTTTTCCCGCATTCCAGAAAGTTTTAATGTTACGCGTCACATCATCACTTCCAAAAGAGCCGATCTTTATTCCGTTCGCACGTTCAATCGATCAACTGGAAACACTTTATCACAGTTCCTTGATCTGTAAAGGTCTTTTTACGAAAAAAAGAAAACCTTGACAACCTGGTTTTTTTATGGTTGGGGGGTAGGGGGGACCCCCCCCTACCCCCCCTAAAAAAAAATTTCAGAATCAAGTTTTTTTACTTGACTCCGATTGGATTTTCTGATCTTGAGGAGAGGGGCTTTCGCCCCCCTCCTTTTCGTTGCGCTCAGTTGGCGATCATCGTCAGGTCAGCCGCCTTGAGGATAGTGCGCCCATTGTCAACAAGATTCTGAAAATTCGAACGGTTGAACGTTGGATCTTCGTTCTTCTTGGACGAGAACAATGCCCCAAAGAAATCCTGCTTCTTTCGATTGCCTGCGCCGAAATCGCTTGACAAACTCTGCTTCATCCGAAAGCCAGGTTGGTCCTCGCCCCCAGAAGATTCATGGCTGTAGTAATCAGTCACGGCGGAAAAAGCGTCAAGCAAAGTCTCGCCCCGATTGCCTTTCCCTCCGTTGAAAAGATCGGTCAACCTTCCGACAGTGTTGTAAGTACGGGAGGAAATCCCGCCAGTGTCGGACACTGCCCATCCGGCAAACAAAGACCGCGCTTCATCCGTTTTGACTGGCACACTGTTCGCGATTTCCAAGGCTTTCTTGAATTGCGCGGACACGCCGATAAAGCTTTCAATCGCCTTTTCCATGTTCTCAATCTTGGGAACAAGGTTCTTGGAATGGCGAAGCTTGAAACGAAATTCGCCGCTCTTGTCACCCATGACGATGTTGAACGTATTCGAACAAACAACACAAGTTGACGAGTTGACCCCGTACAAGTTGGTGCTTTGGTCGATTGAATCAAGCAAGCTGAAACGGTTCTTGAAAAGACGTTCTCCAACGTTGAACTGGTCAAGATCAGTTCCAAGCTTGACAGTGATAAAACGACGGCAACGGTCGAACAGCGTCCCCGCAGACTCCACTACCGCCCCAGTGCCGCCAACAGCGTTCGACACGATTTCCCAAAACCGTTCATTGGAAACCGCCGTGTAACTGTCTGGCACAGGAACGCCAGCAGCTTTGCCGTCATCACTGCACCGGAAGTAAGACCAACCCTCCAAAGGTTGACCGTTCTCAACGAAGAGAGGCGACCGTTCGATTTCAAACGGGAAAGCGTCCTTGAAATTCACAACATCAACAACCTTCGTTCCGCCATGCCAAGCCATCTCAAGACCGACTTGGGCATCGCGATTAAAAATGTTCGCAGGCATTTTCTTCTTCTTTCTTTTGTTAGTGTTTCACCGAACGGGAAAACAATAGCACGACAGTCTTTCATTTGCCAAGGTCTTTTTGCAGAAAGAGCGAAGAATTTTTTGGTGAAGAATACCTAAAAAAAGCTCTTGACAACCTGGTTTTTTTATGGTTGGGGGGGTAGGGGGGGGCTCCCCCCTACCCCCCTCATGAAAAAAAAATCGTGTCAAGACATTTTTCTCGAATTTCGTATTTTAAATTCTTGCTTTGTCGTTCTCGTCTGGTATTCTCATAGGCATGACAACGAACGAAGTTGCGGCAGCTATCAAGCTCAAAATCGAAGAAACTTATATCTTGGCTGAAAAGCAGTACAATCGCACTTTTCCAAGGCCAACTATCGATTTCAGTATCAAAGGCTCGACCGCTGGTAAAGCTTATTATTTGAAGAATCGACTTTCTTTTAACTTGACTTTGGCAATTCAAGAAGGAAAAAAATTTATCAATCGAACTCCCGCGCATGAAGTTGCTCATTTGATTGCTCGGGATATTTATGGATACGGGATTCAACCGCATGGCAAAGAGTGGCAAAGTGTAATGCTTTCATTGGGCCAGGTTCCAAGTCGCTGCCATGACTATGAAGTAAAAACAAATCATACTTATTCTTGCGCTTGCGAGAACAAAGTTCATTATCTAAGTACAAGAAAACACAATACTATTATTGTGAAAGGAACTAGATATTCTTGTACAACTTGCAATCAAACTATTCAACATTGCAAATGGCATGAAAAAAAGCCGATCCAAACATCACAATTTTCTATCACTGTATAAGTCAGTTAGAAAACAACTTCCGCCGCCAACAACTAAGTTCAAAGATAAAAAGAAGTACAATAGAAAGGATAAGAATGAGGACAGCAGTGAAGATTAAGTATCAGACAGTTTATTCTCAGGGACTATATGTAAGAGAGAAGTTTGTCGAGAAGGCTCAAGAAGACATATTTTATCAATTGACTGGGCGCAAGGTTCTTGATAGCGTATCACGCGAACTGATTCGCGACCTTACTGGTGGCGCAGTAACATTCGAAGAAATCAAGCCGTGATAATTGCTATTATTATTGTCGTATCAATTATATTGTTTTTAACATTTCTAAGTCATGAGTGAATTCACACAATACAATCAATTAAACACCGATATTTCTTCTGACGGAGGATACGATCTTCCAAGAACTATTTATAGGGAGTTTAGCAAAGCGTATGAAGCCTGGGAAAAGAGGCGCGGATTTTATGTTGAAAAACCAGTTCGCAGAGTCGCTCTTCGTGCGCTTAAGAACAAATCTAAGTCCGAGCCCACACCTGCGCCCACGCCTAAGCCTAAGCCTAAGTCTAAGCCCAAGGTAAAAGCTAAGGCAAAAGTAAAACAAGTTAAGTCTAAGTAATTAGATAGAGTTTGCGGTCCTCTTCAAAACCGCTTTTAAGTATGAGAGTGCGTTGCTATTATAATCTTCATAAACATTGTATTAGTGTCCAAGAAAAGAAAAACAATGTTTGGCTTGTTGTTGACCATGTTAAAGAAATTAGCCTTGTTAATGTGGTATTCAAAGTCAGTGAATCTGGTCGCCAGCGAGTATTGAAAGACAAGCGCAAAAATGTTCATGCTTATATTATCGGCGATATATCAACTAATGATATTTCTTGTTCTCGAATTGTTAGTTATAATCCATATAAGTATTCAACTTTTGTTTGTGATGACGCGCCAATTTATAATGCAGAAGCTTGTATCATAAATGGTAAATTAGTAAAAGCTAAATAAGAAATAGGTAAATAAGAAACAGATAAATAAGCATATATTATATGTATGCGAAAATTTTATTTAAGGGGGGGTAGGGGGGGGCTCCCCCCTACCCCCCTCATGAAAAAAAAATCCCCTTTCGGGGATTTTTCGCTTGACTTTTGGATTTTAACCTTTGAGATTTTCGACGTTTTCGAGACGGAAGCAAAGGAAGTCTGGATCCTTCTTTTCTGGAGTGAATCGCTTGATAGTGTCAAGCTCTTCATTCGTTGCTGGACGACCATCAACAAGATAGTTGATACTCGGATTTTCATGCGGAATCGCCGCAATGTAAAGCTCTCCAGTGGTCTTGTGTTGCACGATTCCGGGCTTCACCCACTTGTACCACGGAGACTTTCCAGCAGGAGTTTCACCCTTTTCATTCAACCGTTGGGTGTAGCTCTCTGGTCCGGCCACCTTAACAACCATCCTATGGTCCCGCGTAACGCGGCCAATCAGTGGATTGTTCCGCTTGTTCATCTTGTGTTCGCCACCCAACTTAACAGTGGCGATTTGACCAACGCTGATATTGTTAATCTTCATGACCCAGAAAGATTACGACATGAATGCATTTTGTGCAATGCTTTTCTTTGTTTTTTTCTTTTCAAAAAAGGCTTGACAACCTGGTTTTTTTATGGTTGGGGGGTAGGGGGGCTCCCCCCTACCCCCCTCACAAAAAAAAATCCCTTTCGGGGATTTTTTGCTTGACTTTAGTGTATCTTGTAGTTCACGTTTTTAACGTTTTGATCCCAGCACGCTCTACAAGTCAAACACTTTCCATCTTGTTTTGAAGAAGGACAAGTGAATCCTTCTTTTGATACTCCAGAAGTTGTCAAGTTAAAACGTTCGGCAATCGCAGAAGGAGGTTTTCCTTCAATCATGAGAGAAGAAAGGCGAACGGTTAGGTTTTCAGGAAAGCTTCCATGACGCTTGACAAATTCGGAAACGAAACCATACTCCCGCGTTGGAAGCCAAAAACGAATTGAAGGGATACGTTTGGCGATATTTGCAATCTTTTCTAAGTGTTCGACACTTTGCAAGTCGCCACTATCGTGCCATCGAAAGAAACCGCTTGACTCCGTTTTTGAAATTGCGACAACCATTGCATCTTCCCAAAGAGGATTTGACAAAGACTCAAATCGTCTTTCAAGGGCTTTTTGTACATTCGGAAAAGGGTATCTTCCCTTCAAAGCGTAACACTTCGAACATACGCTCCCAACAACATTTCTAAGCTTCATTCCCGTCTTGCAACGTTTGGCTGGAATTGACCAAGACTGGCATGGCATCTTGGAAGGCTTGGAAAAGTTACCAATCAATTCCAAAGCTTCGGCAATCTCATTTCGCATACAACTAATTTATCAAACTTCATTTTTTTTGCAAGCTGTTTCTTCGTCTATTTTCGATCTCAATTCCAACAACAACTTGTATCTTTCGAGGCTTTCACTTCTTTTCTTTCGATTGTCAAGCTCTTTTTGCTTTCTCTGTTCGAGTGACCATCTTGAATGGCGCGGAATCCAATTCATTTTTGAACACTATCAAATCAGAGTTCAAAGTCAAAACTTTTTTTTGAAAAGAAACTTGTTGACAACCTGGTTTTTTTATGGTTGGGGGGGTAGGGGGGGCTCCCCCCTACCCCCCTCACAAAAAAAATCCCTCTAGGGGATTTTTCGCTTGACTTTTACTTTTCCAGTTTGAAAATTTCTCCGTCGCGCTGCGAATAGATGATTGCTGAAATCAAATCTTTTGTTGCTTCGATTTTTTCGAAAGCAGATTGCAATCCTTCTCTAGTGTGAGAGAAAACATTGATTTTGATCATATCTCTCGTTTCAATCATCAGTTCGTATTTCATGACAATAAATTAGCTCTTTTGAATCATCTTGTCTAGGATTTTTTGACAATCTTGCACGATTTCTTCGTCGTTCGAAAAAGCTTTTGCTTGACTTGGTTCCAGGTTATTGAGAACTCTCAATACAGTCTTGAGAGAAAAAAGAGCTTGACGAAGTTTGACCAATTCTTCAATATCTATTTCTGTTTTGATTTTCATTGAAAAAAGGGGCTTTTTGCGCTTACCCCAAGCTATCCACTTATCACTCAGTCCGCCAGATGCGGAAACCATTCTGTCCATTTTCAGATACAGAGCGAGTCACGAACTTGATACCCTTCTCGCTGTAGTTTCGCGCATACTGCAATGCAGCGGTGCGGGCATTCTCCTCTTCCGAGAAGAAGCTCTCACCGATATTCATGTTGGCGAAGGGATACTTCGCCTTGCCGCGCTTAGTCTGGGGAATCGGGACTCCGCTTTCAATCTGGATGTTGTCGTTCATATTTTGAATCAATGTTAGTGTTTCGTTTCGGAGATGAAGATATCAGAAACACACCAACCGTCAACATGTTTTTGCTGAAACTTACGCATTTCTTCGCGATAGGAACTCCATTTTTTTTCTTGACAACCTGGTTTTTTTATGGTTGGGGGGTAGGGGGGCTCCCCCCTACCCCCCTCACGAAAAAAAATCCCCTTTCGGGGATTTTTCTTGATCTTTATGTCAAGCTTCAATTCGCATATTTCGACCATCCACAAACTTGTAGTTGACAGGATCTTCACTCTCGGTAGCTCGGCCATCGTCAGGCACAAACCACCGGCTCATTAGCTCTTTCACACTGCCTTCCGCTTCTTCGCGGGTTGCAAATCGCAATGCGTTTGTGGCCCACTTACCATCCACCAAGACTTCAGGTTTCCACGAAGTGATTTTCATTAGAAAAAATGTATCAATGTTCTTACTGAAAGTCAACTGATATTTGTCTTTTTATTCGTCTTCGTTGCCAAAAACTTCATCTTGACATTTTTGACAAAGCCCGCTGATTTTGTATTCTCGCTTGGAGAGTTCGTCTTTAAAGCTGGCTGCTTCTTGCTTGCAGCTGACACAAACGCAATTGACAAGCGACCGCTTCAAGCTGCGACCAAAAACATCAAAAGCCAGGTTTTCGCGAATTTCAGGAACATTCATAATCAATTCGTTTAAGTTATTGTCTACACGTACAAAGTATACAAAACGAGACAACAGAACAAGATAAAAATGCAAAAAACAATTCTTAAATAAAACTTGACAAATAGCTGATTCAAATTTACACAAATAGTGCTTGACTGACCTGGTTTTTTATGGTTGGGGGGTAGGGGGGCTCCCCCCTACCCCCCTCACGAAAAAAAAATCCCCTTTCGGGGATTTTTCTGCTTGACACTTACAAAGTAGCCATCTGCTCCGCCACTTCATCCCACCGTTTGGCAGGTCCTTTTTCCATGCCCCGAATGAACTTTTCGAAAGTCTCCTGTGTAACCGCTGGAGCAAGTTTTTGGAGCCAAGCCAGACCTTCGCTCCACGTTGGTTGAGGCCAGCTTTTTCCCGTTTCCCAGTCCTGTTGCCATGCCACGACTTTCGTCGTTTCGCGATGGGTAATACGGAAAATGGAATAGCTCCATTTTCCATTTTTATTCCGATCAATTTCTACTGACACACATACTCCCGGAATTGAGACTCCCGAGAATTTGTAAATCGAACCGTCTTCTTTGACGATGACACAGATGGCCTGACGATCCCGGCTGCCCTGTCCGTTGTTCCACTTAGTTTCAATCAAATTCGTATTGTTCATGCGTACAGCATACACACTGAATTTAGGTTCTGCAACACCTTTCTTAACAAAGTTTGCATCAAAGATTTCCCTTGACAACCTGGTTTTTTTATGGTAAGGGGGGTAGGGGGGCTCCCCCCTACCCCCCTCACGAAAAAAAAATCCCCTTTCGGGGATTTTTGACTTGACTTCTACACCCAACCAAGAACCTTTTCGAGAAGACTGTGATCAGTCGCTGGAATGAATACTTCCCGAACGTACTGATCAATCCCTCTAATCCTGTGGTATTCGATGTTCGCTGCCACATCTTCCCTGAGATTTGTAGGAGTGGTTTCAAATCTCATGCCATATCCCATCTTGACAACCAAGGTGATATTTGGCATGTATTCAGCAAGATTGGCAACATCAGATGGAGTCAACATTCCAGCTTGATCCTTAATGATGCGCTTCAAGTCGGCGATAGTCATTTTTTTACTGTATCGATTTTCTTGTTGCTGTCAATTAAAAAATTTCGTTCATTGCTTCTCGATATCGCTCTTCTCTGTTTAGAGCGACAGTTTGCATACGCTCTTCTGCTTCTTCGAAAGAGGATACATTTTCTACAAATTCAATCCAGTCTTTTTCGTCATAACATTCCACAAAAGATTGCCAACCAAAACCGATATTGTAATTTGATTCAGCTATCTTTTTGAGCTTGACAATCCAATCTTTTTTCATATTCAAACTAGAAATTGGTGGGACCGGACGGATTTGAACCGTCAACCAACGGCTTAAAAGGCCGATGCTCTACCGTTGAGCTACGATCCCTTAACTGGAAACACTTTATCATGATTTCGCGACTTGTAAAGGTCTTTTTACGCGAAAAGAAATCCTTGACAACCTGGTTTTTTGTGGTAAGGGGGGTAGGGGGGCTCCCCCCTACCCCCTCATGAAAAAAAATCCCTTTCGGGGGGGTTTTGACTTGACTTATTTCAGTCAACAGCTTTTCTAATTTTCTTAGAAAGCCAACATTTCAACAAACTCTGGAAATTCAGTCTTTACCTTTTCAATTTCAGTGATAAGCATATCATCACTAATTCTTACATCACTTAACATACCAATAACCCACATCAAGTCTTGTGTGTCATAGTATCCGTTGTGTGCATACGAAGCAACCTTATTAATCAGATTAAATCTGATAGTCGTATTCATAGATTTTAACCACCCTAGAAGTCAATAGCTTTTTCAGATTCTTTCAACCCGGATGTATCCGTCGAAATGAGTAGCATCCTTTTTGAGTGTGGTGTTACTATTCCATTTCCGAGTTCCATTTCGATACATACGAATAGCCTTGATTTTGACTTGTGTGGACTGAGTAGGATACTTAACGTGCCGCAACAACAAGGCGGGATTTGACAAAATGTTTTGACTAACTATTCTGAAATCCCGTTGTCCAAGAGGATTATTGGTGAAGGTTCCAATGTAGTTGGCGGATCTCGTTTTCATCGTGAAAATAGACTATTCGATTTTTTC
>Ga0214921_10007077_pt1 | contig 15076 bp, 12 predicted proteins | sample LL1505_MetaG_FD_177992 | JGI IMG/M metagenome (GOLD analysis project Ga0214921, IMG submission 177992) | Freshwater microbial communities from Lake Lanier, Atlanta, Georgia, United States - LL-1505 | ecosystem: Environmental > Aquatic > Freshwater > Lake | place: USA: Georgia | collected... | reverse complement strand
CTGCCTTCTTCATCAGCAGGCTGGCAAGGCCGGCAGCGAACATCACCAGCACGTCCAGCACATTGTTGTTGATGCTGAAGGCGCCAACGATGCACACCAGAAGAATCAGCGGTGAAAGCAGACCGGCCGGAACCCGCAGCAGGCGCACGAAAATGCCGATCAGCGGCACATTGAGCACTACCAGCATCAGATTGCCGATCACCATGCTGGCGACCACGCCCCAGAACAGCTCTGGCTTTTCGATATACAGCTGCGGTCCAGGGTTGACCCCATGAATCATCAGCGCGCCCAGCACAACCCCCATGACCGCGCCGGTCGGTATGCCTAGATTGAGCAGCGGTATGAAAGATGTTTGCGCCGCCGCGTTGTTGGCCGCCTCCGGCCCGGCCACTCCCTCGATCGCACCACGCCCGAAGCGATCCGGTGTGCGGGACAATTTTTTCTCCACCACATACGATGCGAACGAGGCGATCATTGCGCCGCCGCCTGGCAGGAGGCCAAGTATGAAGCCGAGCACCGTGCCGCGCGCAATTGGCCAGCCGCTGAGCCGCCAATCCTCGCGTGACGGCAGCAGGTCGCGGGTCCGGCTTGGTACCGGCAGCGCGACGGAGGCGTTGTCGGTACGCCGTGCAGCATCGGCCAGCACTTCACCTACACCGAACAGCCCCATCGCCAGGATAACCAGATTCACGCCGTCAAGCAGATAGGGGACCTCGTAGGTGAAGCGCTGTTGGCCCGAAACGACATCCAGCCCGACCGTACTTAAGATTAGGCCGGCAATGGCGCTCATGATGCCGCGCGAGCGGGAACTGTTTGAAATGAAGGTGACCAGCGTCAAGCCGAACACTACTAAGGCGAAGCGTTCCGGCGATGCAAACTTGAGCGCCAGCTGCGCCAGGGACGGACCGATCAGCACAATGCCGATAACTGTGGCGATACCGGCGATCAGCGAACCGAACGCGGCGATGCCTAACGCCGCTCCGGCGCGACCATTCTTGGCCATGACGTGGCCGTCGATGCAGGTGACTATGGAAGCAGCCTCGCCGGGGATATTCACCAGGATCGAGGTAAGCGAGCCGCCATACATGGCGCCATAGTAAATGCCGGCCAACATGATGATTGACCCGGTGGGATCCATCTGGAAGGTCAGCGGTAACAATAGCGAAATCGTCGCAGTCGGCCCTAGGCCGGGCAAGACGCCGACCGCAGTGCCGATGAACACACCGACCAGACAGTAAAGCAAGTTCATCGGCGTCAGGGCGGTCGCGAAACCAAGGGAGAGTGCGTCGAGCAATTCCATACGGGTCCTATAACGGCATCGCCGGAAGCGGCACCCCAAGCAGGCGCACGAACAGTACATACGCTACAGCAGTCGCACCCACGGTCGTGAGTAGCGATACTTTCCAGGGCATATGTTCGAAACCGCGCATGAGCAGCAACAGGGCAACAAACGCAGCAAGCACGAAGCCGACCCACTGCATCGCGATCGCGCAGCCAACACCGACTGCTAAATAACCGGCTACGCGCGTTAAGCCGCTTCGATCGTCTGCTTGCACCGCAGGGGCTGCACCGCCGCCGCGCATGGCCGCGATATCGACGATCAGGCAGAACAGTGCCATCACCAATAGCATGCAGCCAAAAATGAACGGGAACAGGCCTGGCGCGGGTGTACCCAGCACGAAAAGACCGAGCGTACGTCCCTCCCACGCAGCCCAGCAACCGATACCGGCCATGGCCAGCGAGCCGGCGACGCGGTAGGCTAAATCACGCGAGAAGGGCATCGTGCTGTTGGGGAAAGAGGGACATACCTGTTTTGCGGTGGTGCACGCTTTGCCTTAGTTTTGCACCATGCCCAGGTCGCGTACCGCGCGACCTGTGCCGGTGAAGGCGTCATGGATACGCACCGTGAACGCTTTACTGTCCAGATATGCCGGCGGCGACACGTAGCGGCCCAGTACCTCGATGAAGGCTGGCAGCGCAGTCACTTCGCGGATCGCGTCTTCCCAAAACTTCACGACCTCAGGCGGCAATCCGGCCGGACCGCCGATACCAAGAAAAATCGGCAGGGTCAGGGGGTAGCCCAACTCGTTATAGGTGCGGATTTCGGGCATGCCGACGATCTTGTTTGGCCCACTCTCAGCGAGCATCCGGATCTGCCGATTCTTCAATGGCGGGCCGAAATCGGTGACTACGATGAACTCAAGATTACCGCCTAGCAAGCTAGTAAGCGCTTCAGCGCCGCCACCGAATGCAACGAAAGTACCGTTAACTTTTTGATGGCGTAGCGCGACCTCGGTGGAAATGTGATTGGTACCGCGCGGCGCTCCGGTCGCCCAGCGCAGCTTGCCGGGGTTAGCACGGCCGAAGGCGATCAATTCTTCAACGCTTTTGAAGGGTGACTCATTCGCAACAATCATGGGCGCTGGGCTGACAGTGTATTGCCCAAGGAAAGTGAAGTCCTTGAGTGGGTCGTAGGGGACCTTCTGGAAATAGGGCGTCACAGTGAAAGGGCTGGTGGAAATCAGCCCGAGCGTGTAGCCATCCGCGGCCGAGCGGGCGAGCGAGCTCATTCCGATGGTGGCTCCTCCGCCTGGGCGGTTCTCGACCACCATTGGCACGCCTCTTGTTTTCTGTATATGGTCGGCGATGAATCGTATTGTTACATCACCGCTGCCGCCGGGGGCGAAGGGGACCACCAATGTGACCGCGCGAGCTGGGTATTTGGCTTGGGCTTGTGCCGGCAACACTTGGCTAAGGTTGAGCGCGGCGAAGACCGCGATACTCCAGATTGCATGCTTCATCTTGAAACCTCCTTAAAGAAAAATCCTACAGCGGTTCGAACAATATGCCACTTAATTCTAAATCATATATCTGCTTGAAGACACATAAAAGATGACTACTATATTTGTATATGTTAATTGCATGTGTGTTTTCCGTAAACATGCTTTTTAACATACTAATTTATTGTCTACAAGAAAATAATAGCCATATGGCAAACATTTTTTATTGATTACAAAATAAATCATAAATTGAAGTTGGAAATTCTTCGAAAGTACCCTAACATCGAAACTTAATTTACTGGGATGCCAACTATGCGATTCGCCAATTTCATTTTCCCCGAAGCCGCCGATCCAGCACGTGATGTGGACTACATCTCAGAAGCCATTGATGAAGCTAGGCTCACCGAGCGACTCGGGTTCGATAGCGCGTGGCTGGCCGAGCACCACTTTGACGGCAATTGCGCGTATGTCGATCCAACGACGTTTGCAGCTGCAATATTAGGTGCAACCAGCCGCCTTCGCGTTGGCTTCGCAGTGGCTCAGGTAAGCTTGTATCACCCAGTGCGGCTTGCAGAGCAGATCGCATTGCTTGACAACCTCGGGCGCGGGCGCCTGATGGTCGGCATTGGCCGCGGCACAGCCTACAACGTTTACGAATATCAGGGCTACGGCATCCCGCATGGCGAGGCCAGCGAGCGCTACGAGGAGGCCGAGGCCATCATGCTCAAGGCTTGGACCGGCACCGAGGGCTTTGAGCATACTGGCAAGTTCTGGCAGGTAAAGGGCCCGGCGCTTCGGCCGCGGCCGTTCACCAAGCCGCATCCACTGGTACTGCGCGCGGCATCGTCCGACTTTGGCGCAGCTGGATTGGGCGGACGCGGACTACCGTTCTTGATGAATGTTCAGTCCGATGACAACACCTTTGCCCGCCTCACGGCTTATCAGTCGGCGATGCGCGGCGCCGGGTTCGACGAGGCACATGTCGCGCGCTGCATGGACGAAAGTTGGATTTGGCGCAATGTGTATGTGGGCGAAACCGACGCAGAAGCGGAGAGCACCGCATTGCCGTACTTCGTCGGCATGGTTGATCACCGCTCCTCTATGCGCGGGCGTGTGGCTGCTGAGCAGGGGCAGGCCATCACCAGCTCCAATCCGGTGTATCGCGATCCGAATATTGGCCTGCTGGCAGGCTCCCCGGCCAAGGTGGCCGAACGCATGGCCCTGCTGGCGCGCTCCGGCGTGGGCGGCGTGATGATGCAGTTTCGGCTCGGTTCAATGCCAGCCGAGCTAGCAAACGAATCAATGACGCGCTTCGCGCAGCAGGTGATTCCGGAGTTTTCGAAACGCATGGCAGCTTCAGGGGCCCCGGTGGTGCCAATAACGACCTTTGATCGCGCTGTTTCAGAAGTGAGTGCTTAGCGGTCTTACAGGTCTGCATCAAGGGCTTAAGCACCGAAGCTCTGGGTTTTGGCGGCGGCTCCTCGCGAGGCGCAAACTGCACGAAGCGGCTGCGCCAAAAACCCAGTGCCGAGCTGTCTTGCCAGCCAAAATCGCGCAACGGGCAGAGCACGATGGTGAAGTCACCGTCTTTCAAGAGCTAGGCCAAACAGCCCTTCAAGCGCAGCCGCCCGCCAGCTTCGCGCTGCGACCGCACACCGGTAAAACACTCGCTCATTAATCAGCACCATTGAAAACTCACAAAGTATTATTTTTGCGTCATACTAATGTTTTTTTTTGCTACATCTGAGTACACGTTAACAATACCCAAATTCTTAACTTATTGATTAATATCCTCCTAAACTGAAATTCTTTATCAACCTCGCGGGATGATTGGTCTTAACCTCGTATCCCAGTAAAACCAGCAGTTTTAATTTGCCGATCTTATTTCCCGAACGGCAAACGTTTTTTTAAAACTTTTATTTTAAATATTAGAATAATATGCCAATTATCAATAATTTTATCCGTCGAGGTTGCTCAATCCGGGTCTTCGCAGGGGGGGAGAACGGGGTCCGAGTGGCACAAAGTGCAAAAGGGAGAGCTAAATGACAGCTCCCGATTCCAATGACGGTGGTTTTCTTCCATTCATAGTGGGGATCGGCGGGACGCCGCGCTCCGGTTCGTCGTCCGAGAGAGCGATGGCTGTAGCGCTCGAAAGCGCCCGTGTCAGCGGCGCGCGGATCCTTTCAATCTCGGGGTCCGAACTGCTGATGCCCATGTATACACCCGATTTCAATGAGCGCGACGCGAAGAGTTCGGCGCTCGTGCAGGCGATCCGCGAGTGCGACGGTTTGATCATCGCCTCGCCTGCCTACCACGGCTCTGTTTCGGGGCTTATTAAGAACGCGCTCGACTACACCGAAGACCTCCGCACCGACCCCCGTGTCTACCTAGACGGCATCGCAGTAGGCCTCATCGCTTGTGCGGGTGGCTGGCAAGCAGGCGCTCAGACGCTCGCTGCGCTTCGCAGTATCGTTCATGCCTTGCGCGGCTGGCCCACGCCTCTGGGGGCTTCCCTGAATACATCGACGGGCATCTTCGATGCATCAGGCCATTGCGTCGATTTATCCTCAAAAATGCAGCTCGAATCGATCGGCAAGCAGGTCGTTGAATTCGCAAGGATGCGCCATACCTTGAATCATCCCGCTGTCAAAGGAGACTGATATGCATATCCGAATCTATTGGTGCAAGGTCCTTGGAGCATACGCCGCGAGTCCAGCAGTCTGGCCGCTTTTACCCAGGCCGTCGGCTTTGCCATCGGAGTGCTGGAGCAGTCACAGCTGGAGCTGGCCAGACAGTTTGCTGCCGGCAACATGACATTGGGCACAATAAAAAAATGATTGGGTCTTCCATGAGGAAAAGCATTAGCGCATTACAGCTTGGAATAATTTGGCAACGTTTGACGGGGTTGATGGACGAAGTTGCCCAAACCTTTGTTCGTACTTCGTTTTCGGTGGTCGTTCGTGAGAACTGGGATTTGGCTTGCTCTTTGATGGATGCCAATGGCAGGGTCTTTGCTCAGTCATCCCGTTCAATACCGTCATTTTTAGGAACGATGCAACGAACTCTGGAAGCCATGCTTAACCGCTATCCTAAGCAGACGCTGGAGCCTGGTGATGTCTTGATTTCCAACGATCCATGGTTGGGAACAGGCCATCTGAATGACATCACTATGGTTAGACCGATTTTCCGCGGTGCAGAGTTGGTAGCTTTCGTAGGCTCAACCTTCCATACAGTTGACATTGGAGGTGCCCCCAATCCCTTTGCCAAAGACTCTTATGAGGAGGGCTTGTGCATTCCGGTTCTCAAGATTTGCAAACGGGGTGAAGAAAATCCTGATGTTGTCTCTTTCATCAAGGAGAATTTACGAGAACCATTGGAGACTCTTGGTGATATCCGTGCGCAGTTTGCTGCATACGATTTGGCCCAAGTCAAATTGTTGGCGTTGCTTCAGCAAGAAAGCATCGACGATTTGACTGACGTCACAGATCAGATATTGCAACGTTCGGAAAATAGCATGCGCAGAATGCTGGAATCCATGCCCGATGGCGAATTCGATGACCAGGTCATGGCAGATGGATTCGAAAAATCTTTGTTGATTTGCTGCAATGTTCGGAAAAAAGGCTCTGAACTGGTGATTGATTATTCAGGCACTGATGCTCAAATCGATAAGCCGATCAACTCCGTGATGAATTTCACTTTTGCCTACAGTGCCTATGCCGTCAAGTGCGCTTTTGATCCGTCATCCCCTAACAACGATGGCGGATTGCGTCCATTGACAATTTTGGCGCCGGAGGGCTGTTTGGTGAATCCGACACGGCCCGCACCCGTCTGGGGCAGGCATCTTTCAGGACATTATTTGCCATTTGTCATTTTTGGAGCGCTTTCCAAAATGATGCCAAAAAAAATCATAGCTGACAGCGGCTCCCCCATCTGGAACGTCTATTTCAAAGGGGTTGATCGATCAAAACGCAAGTTTGTGAAGATGTTTTTCATGAGTGGCGGTTACGGTGCCAGAGCCACCAGCGATGGACCTGCCTGTTTAAGCTTTCCCACCAATGTAGCTAACAGCCCGATTGAGCAATTTGAAAATCAGACCCCTATGCTGGTGACTGAAAAAAGTTTGCTCATGGACAGTGGCGGTGCTGGCTTGCACCGAGGGGGATTAGGGCAGCGGATTGCATTCAAATCCCTGTCATCCGAACCCTTGACCTTCATGATTCGTCATGAGAGGGTCAAGCATCCGCCACGCGGATTTTTGGGCGGACTCGATGGTGCTGCAGGGCTTGACTTATTGGATGGCGTGAAAATTCCAGCCAAGTCGGTCATCAGCATGCAACCGGGCCAGATCGTAACGTTTGAAACTCCAGGTGGTGGAGGCATGTCCCCTGCTCACATGCGAGAGCGTTCAGCTGTTGAAAGAGATCTAATCGATGGCGTAGTTTCGGCTGCAAGTGCCGAGCGCGATTACGGTTTGCAAGCGTCTGAAATACAACAAATACTGAATACAAAAAAAGCAAATCTTCATGAATAGTCAATCGTTTGCAATGAAAGGCCCATTCCGTATTGGGGTAGACATTGGTGGAACATTCACCGATTTGGTCATGATCGACTCAGAAGGTCACATGGTCAATGAAAAGGTATTGACAACACCGCATGACCCCTCGGAAGGCGTGTTGAATGGGGTTTCCCAGATCACCCAAAAAAACGGTGTCTTGCCTTCGCAAGTGGAAAACATAATTCATGGCACCACCTTGGTCGCCAATGCGTTGATTGAGCGAAAAGGTGTTGTGACGGCATTGCTCACCACGCAGGGTTTTCGGGATGTCCTGCAAATTGCGCGCGAATGGCGCTATGACATTTATGATTTGTTTTTAACGCCAGTTGAGCCCTTGGTACCCCGATCACTTCGTTTCGAAGTCAACGAACGAGTCGCATTTGATGGTGCTGTGATCGTGCCCTTGGACGTAGAGGCGCTTGAACCGATCGCACGGCAAATTAGGGAGGCCGGCGCCCAAGCTGTCGCTATTTGCTTTTTGCATTCCTTCAGGCACGATGGACATGAGTTGAAGGCGAAAGAAATTTTACAGAAGCTCTTGCCAAACGTGACCATCTGTATTTCCAGTGAAGTCATGCCTGAAATTGGAGAGTATGAGCGGACGGCCACGGCGGTGTGCAATGCGTATGTTCAGCCCTTGTTTGAAAAATATATTTCGGGTCTGATGCAGGGGCTTAAAAGCATGGGGATTCAAAACGATTTGTACCTTATGCAATCGGATGGCGGAACAGTCCATTACACGACCGCCATGGCTTATCCGATTCGATTGGTTCAGTCGGGGCCTGCAGGGGGCGTGCAAGCCACATCTCTGATCGGAAAAATGGCCGGTTTGAAGGATGTTCTGTGTTTTGACATGGGAGGCACGACCGCTAAAGCATGTCTAATCAATGGCTACGAGTCGCAGGTGATCAACGATTTTGAGGTGGCTCGCTTGCAGCGTTTTCGAAAAGGCAGTGGTATCCCCCTAAAGGTGCCGGCGATTGATATGATTGAGATTGGCTCAGGTGGCGGCAGTATTTCCAGGGTCAATCAACTGGGCTTGATTCAGGTTGGACCAGACAGTTCTAGCGCCGTCCCTGGTCCGGCCTGTTATGGACAGGGTGGGGTCGATCCGACGGTCACAGACGCAGACCTCATCCTAGGATATTTGGATGCAGGTTCATTTTTGGGTGGTGACATGCGCCTTGATCTGGCCGCTGCAAGCCGTGCCATCGAAACTCAGATCGCTCAGCCTTTGTCTTTATCCTTAGTTGATGCGGCATTTGGCATTCATGAAACCGTGAATGAAGCAATGGCTCAGGCAGCTAGCATTCACGCACTGGAAAAGGGATTGAAAGCATCCAATTACGCCATGGTGCCGATTGGCGGAGCCGGACCCGTTCACGCTTGTCATGTAGCCATGAAACTGGAAATGCAGCATGTTCTCATTCCTCGCGGTGCTGGCGTTGCATCGGCATTTGGATTTTTGGCATCGCCCATGTCATTCCAGTTTGTCAAAGCACAATTTTCAACATTGACACTGCTAGATGAAATAAAAGTTAAAGAGCTTGTTGAAAGCTTGAAAAAGAAGGGGCTGGCGATGATGGCCCATTCCGGACTGACATCAGACCAATGTCGTGTCAAGGTCAGTGCGGCCATGCGTTATGTGGGACAGGGATACGAGGTTGAGGTACCCGTGGATATGGTTTCGTCAATGGCTAATCTAGTGGACAAAATGGAGCATGGCTTTTCTACTTGCTATCGACAATTGTATGGCCGCACCGAAAAAGATACGCCAGCCGAAGTGGTGTCGTGGCGCGTGGTTGTACAGGGTCCCTCCCCCGATTTGCTGCAAGTGGCTGATTCAGTAGATGAAGCGGCATTACCGGAAATAGCCCATGCGCTCAAAGGCCATCGGCCCGTCTTTTGTGTGCTGAGAAAAAGTTATCAATCGACGCCTGTCTATGCCCGTGATTTACTGACAGTTGGTGCTGTTTTGGATGGCCCTGCCATCATTGAAGAGCGCGAATCTACGGTGGTTATTCCTCACTTGGCCAAAGTGACTGTCGACGCGCATTTGAACTTGCGTATTGACCTTCCCCTTCTGTCTTCTTGAAAGCTAGTAAATGAAGCGTTATTCGATGTTTATTGACGGCGAGTGGGTTGACCCCTCGTCCGATCGGTGGCTGGATTCAGTCAACCCTTATTCAGGTGAAAAATGGGCCGAAATACCTTTGGGAAATAAAGAGGACGTCGATCGAGCCGTTCAGGCTGCCGAGAGAGCCATGCGTGAGGGCGCATGGTCGCGCATGACGCCATCGCAGCGCGGGCAGGCATTGGTTCGATTTGCCGATGTGTTGCTTGAACATGCGCCACGGCTGGCAGAAATTGAGGTGCGCGACAACGGAAAACTTTACGCTGAAATGAGCAATCAGTGTAAATATTTGGTCGAGTGGTTTCGCTATTACGGAGGGCTCGCAGACAAGATACAAGGTACCGTGCCACCTATAGACAAGCCCAATGTGCTGAATTTCACACGCTACGAACCCATCGGTGTGACCGCCTGCATCACACCTTGGAATTCCCCATTGCTGTTGATGGCATGGAAGGTGGCCCCGGCCTTGGCCGCTGGTAACGCGGTCGTGATCAAACCATCAGAATTCACTTCTGCATCCACACTTGAATTTGCTGCTTTAGCTGCCCAGGCAGGGTTACCTGCAGGGCTGATCAATGTGGTCACAGGTTTAGGGGCTGACGTTGGTGAAGCTTTGGTCACTCACCCCTTGGTGCGCAAAGTGGCTTTCACGGGCGGTGAGTCTGGCGGTCGGCGTGTCAATGTTGCTGCTGCAGCTGATTTCAAGCATGTGACCTTGGAGCTTGGCGGTAAGTCTGCCAACATCGTTTTTGAGGACGCTCGGATTGAAGATGCCCTGTCAGGGGCAATTTCGGGAATTTTTGCAGCCAGCGGACAAACCTGCATTGCAGGCTCTCGTTTGCTGGTTCACGAATCGATCCATGATGTTTTTGTTGAAAAGTTGGTGGAATTGGCTAGCACCGCTCGATTTGGCGACCCCATGTCGCCAGATACGCAGCTAGGACCAATCACCACCGAACAGCAGTACCGCAAGGTGCTTGATTACATCGAGATTGCCAAAAATGAAGGTGCGCATTGCGTGATGGGCGGAGCTGTTGCTAAAGGACCAGAGGGTGCCAATGGATTCTTTGTACAACCCACCATTTTTGTGAATGTGACGCCCGACATGCGCATTGCTCAGGAAGAGGTGTTCGGCCCAGTTCTGAGCGTCATCAAATTCAAGGACGATGACGATGCCGTTCGCATTGCCAATGCCACGCAGTATGGCTTGGCCGCTGGTGTTTGGACGGAAAATTTGCGTCGAGCAGTCGATATGTCCAACAGGTTGGTGGCTGGTACCGTCTGGATCAACATTTACCGTTCGACAAGTTACACGTCACCTTTCGGTGGTTTCAAGTCTTCTGGCATGGGACGAGAAAACGGCATGGATGCGATTCATGATTACTTGCAGGTCAAGAGCGTTTGGATATACACCGGTGGTCCTGCCGCAAATCCCTACATCAGGCGATGAAGGGATTTGACATGGAAAACACCATTACTACAGCTCAAGCCCTGGCAAAAGCGCTTAGCAAGGCGGGTGTCAAACGCATATTCGGACTGCCTGGGGGCGGATCCTCTTTGGATGTAATTGAGGCAGCAACCCAGTTGGGCATCGACTTTGTCTTGACGAAGTCAGAAAATGCAGCAGTCATGATGGCGAGTGCAATGGCCGAGACTACGGGCATACCGGGTGTCGCCATTATGACCAAAGGGCCGGGCGTCGCCAACAGTGCAAACGGTGTGGCCTACGCATATCTTGATCGTGCCCCCGTTCTCGTGATTACCGATGGTTTCACACCCAAGCAACTGGCGTACATCACCCACCAGGTGTTCGATCAAAAGGAAATGTTGGCGCCTGTGGTCAAAGGTTTCAGTCGTCTTGAAGGACCTGATCCTGTTGCTGAGATCGACGCCATGCTGGCGCTGGCTGCATCTGCGCCGTTTGGGCCCGTGCACATCGAGTTGACAAGCGAAGCGGCTAAACGCACTGTACCAACTACAACTCTAATACCAAAACCATCCAACCATGTTGCATTTTCATTAGAAGATCTTGCAGCAGTTCAGAAACTCTTGGCTCATGCCAAGAGACCTGTTTTGATTATCGGACTCGAGGCCCGTCAGCATGCAAAGGAAGTCAGGCAATTGGCCCAATTGCTTGCATGCCCTGTTTTGCCGACTTACAAGGCCAAAGGGGTTGTCTCTGATGAAGACCCGCAGGTCGTGGGTGTTTTTACCGGCGGAAGGCAAGAGGAGGAGTGCATTGCGCAGTCAGACCTGATGGTCTTGATTGGATTGGACCCAGTCGAAATGATCTTGCAACCCTGGCGGTATGGCAAAGCGGTTTGTGAGATTTCCCAGGTAGAGCATTTTGTGCACTATGTAAAACCTGAGGCTAGAGTGACTGGTTCTCTGGATGAAATCCTGAGTCAACTGAAAGGCACTCTCCATGAGTACCGATCTGAATGGCAACCATGGGAATGGTTGAAAATTCGAACGCATGTACAAGAGATGTTGGCCTACCCACCTGTGAAATTTGGTGTGGCTCCCGACAAAGTTGTGCAAATGGCTGCTCAGGCCTGTGCCAATAAAAAAATCACGCCTCGCATGTCGGTGGATGCTGGTGCCCATATGTTTTCTGCAACCGCTTTTTTCCCCAGCACCCGACCTGGAGACGTGCTGATATCAAACGGACTGGCGTCCATGGCCTTCGCTTTGCCTGCAGCAATTGCCTGTGCATTGGATGATCCCTCCCAAGCGGTCATGTGTTTCACGGGCGATGGCGGCTTAATGATGTGCCTGGGCGAATTGTGTACTGCTGTGGAGACGCAAGCCAACATCGTGGTGATTGTTTTCAATGACAGCGCACTTTCGCTCATTGACATCAAACAGCAAAGTCGGCATATGTCAACTCGAGGCGTACGATGGGGCAATCATGACTTTGCGGGTGCCATGCAATCATTAGGAGGCTTGGGTTTCTCGGCTCACAACGACGAGGAATATGCAGTAGCGCTGCAAGCAGCGCTCAATGCTGGTGGACCATGCCTGATTGATGTTCAGATTGATGCATCGGGGTATGCACACCAACTCAAAGCAATGAGAGGTTAAAGACATGTTGACGATTGGACCTGCTTTCGAACGCCCCTCCATAGACCTTATCGAGGTCTATCGTCACTTGCCTGTGGCAACCATCAGCGATGTTTTAGGTCCGGGCCATGTCATGAACTCATCGGTCCGCTCACTACGGCCCGGCATGCATCTGCTTGGACCAGCTTACACACTGAAATTGCCGCCTTCAGACAATCTCGGTATGCATGTGGCGGTAAGAGAGGCCAAGGTCGGCGATGTGATCGTGGCGGAGCAATCAGCCGGCGCTTTGGGAGCACCAGTGGGTGAAATCATGGCGATGGCTGCCATGCACAAAGGGCTTGCCGGAATTGTCCTCAACGGTGCTGTACGTGATGCAGAAAAACTGCGTTCTGAGCAATGGCCAGTATTTGCAGCTTGTATTTATGCGCAACAGTGCCGAAAAGATGGGCCAGCTTGGCTTCAGATGACCATTGACTGTGCCGGTGTGACGGTTCATCCTGGCGATTTGATCGTAGGGGATGATGATGGTGTTGTAGTTGTTCCCTTACTATCAATAGTCAGCGTAGCCCAGGAAGTGGTCAAGAAAATGGAACTGGAGCGTTTGCGTATCGCTTCAATATCGCAGGGTTTTATTTCGCCTGCATGGCTAGACGATGCCATTGAACGTGCAGGGCTTGTTTTGTCTGTCAATCAATAAATGAAGATCGGAATGTCAGTCCCCATTGTAAAAACGTTGATATTCATTGCATCGTTATTGGCATTCACTACGGCTCAAGCCCAATCGCTTGATAAATTCCCATCGAAACAAGTCGCGATCATCGTTGGCTTTGCGCTAGGTGGCGGGGGTGACACTTCATCTCGCTGGATCGCTGACTTTCTCAAAGAGCGTTGGAAAGTACCAGTGTTGGTCGACAACAAGCCCGGGGCTGGAGCCATGACTGGGGTTTGCCGACAGATGGGGCGTTTGATAGCGGAAATTGGACTCAAAAAGGATTGATCTTCATGTGGCAAGCTAATATCATTTTGCAAAATGGCCAATTAATCCCATATGCGGAGGCCAAAGTTCATCCAATGACATTGGGCATGACCTACGCCACAGCATTGTTTGAGGGGCTTCGTGCCTATCGAAATCCGGTCACAGGTGAATTCAAGATATTTCGCTTGGCAGAGCACTTAAAGCGTTTGCAAGCCGGAATGAAAGTCATGAGATTTGACCATGTGTTTGATCCAGAAAAAATACGACAGGAACTGGCAGGTTTGATTCGTGCCAACGAACCCGATGACGATGTCTACATCCGATTGCTGGTGTACATCGAGGCCCTGGGTTTGATGGCCCAGACAGGGCCAGTGGGTTATACCGCCGCAGCATCTCCTCGGGAACGTCCTAAATTTGCAGATACGGGCATGAGTCTGGGGGTTAGCTCCTGGAGTCGATTGTCAGACAATGCCAGCCCGCCCCGCGTAAAGGCAACTGCCAATTATCACAATGCCAGATTGACACAGTTGCAAGCCAAGGCCGATGGCTATGACGGCGCATTGATGTTGACGCCTTCTGGAAAAGTGTCTGAAGCACCGATTGCTTGTTTTTTCATGGTCCGTGATGGAAAGCTCATCACCCCCAATATCGGTAGTAATATTTTGGAAAGTATTACAAGAGATACCGTCATCACCTTGTACCAAGAAGCCACAGGACGGTCTGTTGTAGAACGCGAAATAGACCGCAGCGAGTTGTACTTTGCGGACGAAGCATTTTTATGTGGGACGGGTCAGGAAATCATTCCGGTCGTTCAGATCGACCGTTTGCCAGTAGGTGATGGCACTATCGGAGTGCAGACCCGTAGCATGCAAAAAATCTATTTTGAAACCGTTAGGGGTTTGACGCCCGATCGTCAAGGGTGGCTAACGCCGATTTGATCGCAGAGTAAGTCGCTTGGCTTGCGGCCAACCTCAAACAGTGAATCAAATCCTCAATGAATTTAGGTAACCACCTTTGCTGCTGTTTGACCAGACGGGGGTGCAGCCCCCGGTGTTCAATCGCTTGCTTAACTATTAGGCAGGACAAGGAGATGATCACCATGGATATGTTGTGCAAGGTTAGGCGAATGAAGATGCGTGATAAGTTAACGATCAGCGAGATTTCCAAGCGTACGGGTTTGCCGCGCAACGCGGTCAAACGCTGGTTAAGGGCGCCAGGGGGTGTCAGTACCCGGTATTTGCGCCGCACTGAGCTTTGTAGCTTCACAGTACATTGAGTCTGCGTACAACTGGAGCAGTCAGCCCAAGGGGCTGCTCGGTGATAAGCTTGGTTTTGAACTTTCATCGCCAGGCATAACAACACAGGATGTCGATAAATGATCCATCAAACACCTAAAAGTAAGTCATCAACCGAGACAACGGTTGACGGCAATACCTTGTGTCCGTCTTCAAATGGTTTGAGACAGATGGGCTAATTTCTTATAGGAGAGATTGGCTCAATGGTTTTAAAGTTTAAACGGTTTCAAGTTGATGTTGTAGCCTTCTGCTTTGGATTGTTTGCTCTTT
>Ga0214921_10007076_pt1 | contig 15076 bp, 18 predicted proteins | sample LL1505_MetaG_FD_177992 | JGI IMG/M metagenome (GOLD analysis project Ga0214921, IMG submission 177992) | Freshwater microbial communities from Lake Lanier, Atlanta, Georgia, United States - LL-1505 | ecosystem: Environmental > Aquatic > Freshwater > Lake | place: USA: Georgia | collected... | reverse complement strand
AGTCTAATCTATAAGATCTAATATCATTAATCTTCGATAAAATTATTTTTGAAGGGATTAATTTTTTTACTAATTTGGCAATCTTTAATACTGACATATTTTCAAATCCCGCATTATATATTCCTGGTTTAATTTTTTTTAACAAAAAGTGCTCTATAACTCTTATGAGATCATAAATATTTATATTGGGTCTTATTTGTGAACCACCATGAACTGTAATTTTTTTTGATTTAAAAGCTTGCATTGTCAAAATATTGACTGTCAGATCAAATCGCATTCTGGGGGAAAAACCGCAAATTGTTGCTGGTCTAATGCAAAAAATTTTAATTTTATCTTTATAGCTTAGCAACACTCTTTCTGCTGTCATTTTGGTTTTGTTATAAACTGATATTGGAACCAAAGATAATTTCTCTGTAACTTTTTTCTCTTTTTTAACTCCATATACACTTCCTGAACTTAAATAGATAAATTTTTTAATACCATCTTTTATTGCTTTGTTTATAATTTGTTCCGTCGCCAGAACATTAACTTCCCAAGATAAGCTAGGATTTAATTCTGAAGCTGGATCATTAGCAATATTTGCAAGATGGATCATTGAAGAGTAGCCTCTGAACGATACTTTTTTTTACCAAATATTTTTGGTAAATTATGCTTAGTATTTCTTATCTTATTAAGATTTTTATTTTTTTTTATTATTTGTAAAAACGGATTTAAATTAATTATATTATTTTTTTTAACCATGACAGAGAATGATAGCTAGATTTGTTTTTAATCTTATTTTTTTCATAAAGCGACTTAAGTTCTATAATTGCATCTTTAATATTTTTTTTAGGAAAAAAACCAATTTTTAATATTTTATCCGAATTTAATCTATAGCTTCTTGGGTCGTGATTATTTTTTTCGATTATAATTTCAGATTTAATTATTGATTGCACTAGTTTAGCAATATCAATTATACTTTTATTTTCAAAACCAACGTTATAAATTCCTTGATATTTTTTGTTTATTTTTAGAAATTTAATATAAACATCACATATATCATCAATATGAACATTAGGCCTAACTTGATTGCCCCCGTGCACTATAATCTTTTTGTTTTGAAGTGCTGAAAATGTTAAAGCATTTACAGTTAAATCAAGACGCATACGTGGAGAAAATCCACAAATTGTAGCCGGTCTAATAATGAAAATTTCAAAAAAATTTGAATAGGATAGTATTGTTCTCTCAGTTATCATCTTAACTTTATTGTAGAGAGATATTGGGTTTAGCTTAGAATTTTCCTTAACCTGTTTTTCTTTGCTAATACCATAAACTGAACCCGATGACGCATATATAAATCTTTTAACTCCATATTTTTTACACACTTCTAATAATTTTAAAGTTCCGAGACCAGAAGTTTCCCAGCTTAAATTTTTATCTAATTCAGACATCGGATCATTAGCAATAGACGCAAGATGTATTACGGCATCTATATTTTTTAGTTTTATTTTTTCTATGTCTTGAATGTTTAATTTTAAATTTTTTAAATTATGATGTTTTTTTAGGTAATTTCCAAACCATTGAGTATCAATGCAAATAACTTTATTATTAGTACTTAATAGTTTAGGTATTAAAACCGATCCAACGTATCCGCAGCCTCCCGTGACTAATATATTCATTAACTTTTATTATTTAAATTATATGTATGATTTATGTATTTAGGGTTCATAATAACTATTAAATATTATTTAATCTATAAATCAGAATAATTAAACCTTTTTTAAGGAGACAGAGCTTTATTGGATTACGTGAATATTGAATTTTTTTTTAATTTATTTTTTTTCAGCATAGAAAGTCATAATACTACCGTAAAAAGGCGGTGAAACACTTTTTAAGTTAAACATTTTAAAAAAATTTTTTAGATTGAAATAATCTGTTTTAAAATAAGGATATTCAATTTTTTTTATATTAAAATTCCTTTCAATTAATATTTTTCTAAGTTGCTTAAAGCTTATTATAAAATTATGCTCTGGACCCAATAGCCTAAAATTTTTATTAAATATAGCTGAGCATATAGAAGAGTTATTTGGAGTGCCGATAATTAAAAGGCCATTTTTTTTTAGCAACTTATAAATCTCATCTATTGCAAAAAGTGGTTTATCCAAATGCTCAAAAACATGATAGAAAAAAATAACGTCAAAGGTTTCTTTATTAAACCTATGATTATCTATTGTTTCATTGAAGGTCTTTATGTCTTTAAAATTTTCTTTAATATAATTTGTACAATCGATAGAAGTTTCTAGAGCGTATTTTTCCCATTTAAAGGAATCAAGCGCAGACAAAAAAAATCCTAACCCAGCTCCGATATCCAAAATCTTGCCATTATAATTTTTGTTTAAATAATTAATAGTATCTCCATACCAATTTTTAATTTTAAAATTTTTTTCTTTTTTTAGATTTCTAGTATTTCCGTCGGGGTCCTTGAAGTTTTCCCAATTTGTATTTGTATAATTTATTTTTACTTTTGTATTTTGATAAGAAGATCCGCAGTTTCCACAAACTTTATAAGTTATTCTATTATAGGATATAAAATTTCTTTTAACATGCTTAGAATTACAGCAAGGGCAATTTAAGTAACTCATAATTAAATTTGTGTAAAAATAATAAGTATATTTAATGGAAAATAATAAAAAAAAACATCTATTATTTTTTTATGTAAAAATGTAAAAATCAACATCAATCTTTTATCTGTTCTTTAGTTTTTTTATAATTATTATCATTTTATAATACAGGACTAATAAATAATATGAAAATACAAAAATTTAAAAAAAAAAACTTTAACAGTGTTGTAGATTTACTAAATAAGAATTTAACAAAATTTACTCCTAAAATTTCTGTTTACAATAAAATATGTAAAAGTTTTTTATTGCAAAAAAATTTGTACGCTGTTGTTGCTATTCAAAAAGATATAGTAATAGGTTATGGTTCAATTTTTTTTGAAAAAAAAATAAGAGGCGGTACAATTGGGTATATAGAAGATGTAGCAGTTGAGAATGATTTTCGGTGCCATGGTATAGGGGAAAAAATTATATCTAAATTAACTAAATTTGGAAAAAAAATAAACTGTTATAAAATTGTCTTGCAGTGTCGAAAAAAAAGTAACATTAGATTTTATAAAAAATGTGGATACTCAACAGGAGGTTTTATTATGCAAAAAATTTTCACTAAAAATTAATTCAACTAATGTTATTCTATTTTTATTTTTAAAATATGATTTTTGTTTCGACCACTTATTACAATAAGGGCAGCTCTAATTTAAAAGAGGTTTTGTTAGAATTATCTAAATTGGATATTGATGGAATTGAGATTGGATCAACTCATAAGTATGATAGCAAAAATAACTATAAAAAATTTATTAAAAAAATTAAATCAAAAAAAATATTTATACACAACTTTTTTCCACCAATTAGGAATAGCGACTTTCTGATAAATATATCATCTTCAAGTAAAAAAATTAGAGAAGACTCAGTAAATATAATAATAAATAATATTGATTTTTGTAAAGAAGTTGGTGCATTGCTATACACTATACATCCAGGTTTTTTATCAGAAGGTGTGCCTCAGTCAAATTTTAAAAAAAAAGACTATAATTTTAATTTCTCAAAAAAAAAACTCCTTCATAAAAATGATGGATTTGATTTCATGATAAACTCATTAAAAAAAATAACAAAATATGCATCTTTAAAAAAAATTAAACTTGCAATCGAGACAGAGGGATCGATGAGAAAAAAGGAATTTTTATTAATGCAAACGCCAGATGAATATAAAAAAATTTTTAATGAAATACCAAATAATCTTTATATAAATTTAAATATAGCCCATACGTATTTTGCATCATTGTGTTATAAATTTTCAATAAAAAATTTTATTAAATTAATCAATACAAGAATTGAAGCGGTTGAATTAAGTTGTAATAATGGTCTCGATGACCAACATATGCCCTTAAGTATTAATTCAAAGAATTTGACTTTTTTAAAATTAATAAAAAATAAAACAATTATTTTAGAATTTAGAAACTCTAGTTTGGACCAAATTAAAAATAGTATAGAACTTGTGAGGAGAACATATGGAAATTAAATTAAGTAATAAAAAAAAAATATCTAATAATCAATGTTTTATAATCGCAGAAGCGGGTGTCAATCATAACGGAAGTCTAAAATTAGCAAAAAAATTAATTGATCTAGCAGTCTACTCTGGGGCTGATGCAGTAAAGTTTCAAACTTTTATAGCTGATGAAATAATTTTAAAAAATGCGCCAAAAGCAAAATACCATATTGAAACAACCGGATCCGATAAAAAAATAAGCTGGTATGATATTTTAAAAAAACAAGAAATTAATTTAACAATGCACAAGAAGTTAATTGCGTACTGCAAAAAAAAAAAAATAATTTTTATGTCAACGCCCTACGATAAAAAAAGTGTTGATTTGTTAATGAAGCTTAAAGTTGAACTTTTTAAAATTGCATCTACTGACTCCAACAATTATCAGCTCATTGAATATATTGAAAAAAAAAAAAAACCAGTCATTCTCTCAACTGCAATGACTAGTCTTAAAGAGATACAAAATAGTGTAAAGATTTTACGAAAATATTTAGGCAATAATTTTGTGCTAATGCAATGTACAGGAAGTTATCCAGCACCAATCCAAGATGCCAATCTAAGAGTTATAAGAGCTTTAAGAAAAAAATTCAGATGTTTAGTGGGGTACTCCGATCATGTTATTGGAGATACGACTGCTATTGCTGCAATTGCACTTGGTATCAGTTGTTATGAAAAACATATTACATTTGATAAAAAACTACCAGGACCCGATCATAGAATTTCATTGAATAAAATTGAATTTATGAAATTGGTTAAAAATATTAGATCAACAGAAATTGCATTAGGAAATGGAAAAAAAAAGATTATGAATTCTGAAAAAGATAATGCAAAAATATTAAAGAAAAATTTAGTAGCGCAAAGAAATATTTTTAAAGGGAAAAAAATAAAGCCGTCTGATATTTCAGCTAAACGTACAGGGGGAATTGGGATTTCTGCATCAGAGTATTTTGAAGTTATAAAAAAAATATCATGGAATAATTTTGCAAAAAATGAACCTATAATCTCTAAATAAATTTAGAAGCTATATTTGTTAATATTTAAATCCAAATTTACATTTAAGAAAAATAATGAATAATTTTAATATTTCGAAAATAGATAATTTTCATAGTATAGTGTTTCAATACTTTCTAAATATTAAATTAAATAAAAAAAAAGACGTTTTTAATAAATTTAAATTTATTTTTTTAAGCAAAAATAGTTATTAAATGAAAAAAAAAATAGATTTAATAGTTCTTTGCGGAGGTTTAGGCACCAGATTAAGATCCGTAAATAAAAATAATCCAAAAATACTAGTTCAGATTGATAAAAATAATACTTTTTTAGATTATTTTTTAAAAAATATAAATCAACCTTTGATAAGAAAAGTTATCTTATCTCTAGGATAAAAAAAAAAAAAAGTTATAAAATACGTTGAAAAAAAATTTAGTGATGTTGTTAATATTAAATTTTCATCAGAAGAAAAACAACTTGGAACTGGCGGGGCTATAAAAAATACTTTAAATAATTTAGATGTAACGGATCCTTTTTTTGTAATTAACGGTGATACTTTTTTTAAAGTTGATTTTAAAAAAATATTTAAAATTTATCTAGAAAAAAAAAAATCTTTAATATTATTGACAAAATCATTAGAGATCAAAAGGTTTGATCAATTTAAAACTTTTAAACATAAAATTTATAAAATAAGAAAAAAAAACTCTAATACTTATTTTATAAATAGCGGATTATATTTATTTAAAAAAAAAGATTTTAATTTAAATAAATTTTTTTTTTCAATAGAGAACGATGTGCTTGAAAATTTGATAGAAAAAGATAAATTAATTTTTTATAAAAATAGGTCTAAAATTTTTTTTGATATTGGAATTCCTAAAACATTAAATAAATTTAAAAAATATATAAAAAGTAGAAATGATAAAAGATAACCTAAAAAAAATTACCTATTTAAATAATACAACTTTTGAAAATTTTATTAAATCTTTTGGAACATATTCACATCTTACAAATAATAAGCCATTTTGCATTGTGGTTAACAAAAAAGGAAAGTGTTTAGGCACTATTACAGACGGGGATGTTAGAAGATATTTATCATTAGGATTAAAAACAACAAGTGATACTATTGAAAGAATTGCTAAAAAAAGATTTATTTTTTTAAAAAAAACTAGAAGTTTAAATCAAACTTTTAGGAAATTCGAAGGCTTATTTTCACTCTCAAAAGGTATTTTTTCTTTACCAGTATTATCAAAAAACAGAAAGTTAATAGATATTGTAAATTATAATGATATTGTTTGTGATAATTATATTAAGAAAATAATTCCTAATAAAAAAAACAGACAAATTGTAGAGACTCGTAATAAAAAAAATAATAATCGAAAAAATAGAATTTTAATATCTGTTCCAACTAGACTTAGTTTTGTTGGTGGCGGCTATGATTTTACAGATTATATATCTAAGTTTGATAATTTTATTTTGAGTGTTGCACTTGATTATCGTGTTTACATTAAATTAAAAATAAGAAATGATAATAATGTTTTCATTGATATTGTAAACTCTTCTAAAAAAAAGAACTATTCTATAAAAAATATAAATAAGGAAAATGATCTCGTTTCTAGTGTTTTAAAAAGTATTAAGTTTAATCGCGGAATAGAGATTACAATCTATTCTGATTTTAGCATAGGAAGTGGATTGGGTGGCTCTTCGTCAGTTGCGGTCGGTATAATTGCAGGTATTAAAAAAATATTTTCTAAAAATATCAATGTTTATGAAATTGCAAATTTAGCATATAATGCAGAAAGAATAGTTTTTGGAAATAAAGGTGGTTGGCAAGACTTTTTTACTTCCTGTTACGGTGGGTTTAATTGGTTAAAGATGCTCTCTAGTGACATTGAGGTAGAACATTTAAAGATTAAAAAAGAGTACATAGAAAAACTAAATTCCGAAATAATTTTTTTTAAATATGGGCAAAGTAGAGTTTCTGGAAAAATTCAATCTCATTTATTAAAAAATTTTAAAAAAGAGTTAATAAATAATAAAATACAAAAAATATCATTAGCTATGAAAAAATGCTTGTTAAACGGTAATTTTTCTTTATTCTATAAATTTTTAAATAAAGCTTGGTTTGATAAAGTTAAAAAAAATCCTAAATCAGCAAATTCAAGAATCTTTAATATATACAATGAAGCAATAAAAAAAGGAGCTTATGCTGGTAAACTTTTGGGCGCTGGAAGATCTGGATATTTTGTTTTTTTTGCACCTTTAGAAAAGAAGATTAAGTTAATTAATCATATGAAAAAATATAGTATGAAACCAGAAAAAATAAATTTTTCAGAAGAAGGTATAAAGTTCAGTAATTATTATTAGAACAGCATTATGAAAAAAATATTGATTACTGGCGGAGCCGGTTACATTGGTTGTATTCTAGCAAGAGAATTAATAAAAAAGAATTATAAAGTATCTGTTTATGATAATTTTTTATTTAAACAGTATAATGTTTTTAATGATTTAGTTTTTAATTCTAATTTTTTGCTTATCAAAGAAGACGTCAGAAATTTTTCGATTTTATCTAAGGAAATAAAAAAATATGACATTATAATACCTTTGGCTGCTATTGTAGGAGCTCCAGCCTGCGATAAAATTCCTAAAGTAGCTCAAGCAGTAAATTTTACTCAAATTAAGAATATTTTAAATGTTATTTCAAAGAAGCAAATTATTATATTGCCTGTTACAAATAGTGGTTATGGAATAGGAGAAGAAAATATTTTTTGTGATGAACAAAGTTCACTAAAACCAATTTCTCACTATGGAAAGACTAAGGTTGCAGCTGAAAAAATTTTAATAGAGCATGATAATTTTATCTCATTTAGACTTGCAACTGTTTTTGGATTGTCCAATAGAATGAGAACAGATCTTTTGGTAAATGATTTTGTGTACAAAGCTTGTAAATTAAAAAAATTGATATTATTTGAACAAAATTATAAAAGAAATTTTATTCACATCAGAGATGTTGTAGATGCAATAATTTATGGAATAGAAAACTTTAAAGTATTTAAAAACAATATTTACAACTTAGGATTGGATAGTGCTAATCTTTCCAAATTGGAGTTATCTAAAAAAATAAAAAAACATGTTAATAATCTTAAAATTTTCATTACCCAAAATAGAACAGATCCTGATAAAAGAAATTATATAGTTTCAAATAAAAAAATATTAAGTACAGGCTGGAAACCTAAAGTAGATTTAGATATGGGGATTAAAGAATTATTAGATTATTACCAGAATTTTGACTTAAAAAACGCAAATAATTTATTTATTTTTAAAAAATGAAAAAAATTATAGCGCTTGTATGTTGTCGTGGAGACTCCAAAGGAATACCAAATAAAAATATAAAATTTTTTTGTGGTAAACCATTGTTGTTTTGGACCTATAAAAATATCAATAAATCTGGTCTTTTCGATAGAATCTTTTTATCCACGGATTCAAAAAAAATTTTTAAAATAGGAAAAAAGATAGGTTTTGAAGTTCCTGAATTAAGACCTAAATATTTAGCTAAATCAAACTCAGATGTTTTTGAAACACATTCTTATTTTTTTAAAAAATTTAATATAAACAACACAAATTCACTAGTTTGTATAATTAATAACAACCCTTTTATTAGTCATCAATTAATTAAAAAAACTTTCATAAAATATGCCAATTCTAACTATAAAAAAATCTCTATGTGCGCCATTAAAATTGACAAAGATCAAATATTTTTTAGACAATTTTTTAGAAAGAAAAATACTTTACATCCAATCTTTCCAAAAGACTTGATTAGTTCAAAAGTAAATAGGCAGCAAATTGAAGAATTTTATTTCAATATAGGTGACTTGAGATGGGCAAGTCCATCTTCACTTAGGAGCTACAAGTCTTTTAATAAATCAATATGTAAAAAAGGTTTTGTTTATGTAGAAATAAAAGAAGAAAAATACAATGATATAAATTTGCCTGAAGATTGGTCTAAAGCTGAAAAAAAATTTTTAAAACAATAAATTATGATACCTATATTTGAGCCATATATACATTCAAGCGCTAAAAGAAATATATTGAATGCACTAGATAAAAATTGGATTTCTAGTCAAGGCGAATATATTAAATTATTTGAAAAGAAGTTAGCAAATTTTCATAATAGGAAATATTGCATAGTTACTTCTAGTTGCACCACTGCATTACATTTAGCTGTCCTTGTTTTAGATTTAAAAAAAAATGATGAAATTATATGCCCGGCTCTTTCGTTTATAGCTCCAGCTAATATGATATTACTATCAGGAATAAAAATTCGTTTTATAGATATAGATCTAAAAACATTAAATTTAGATTTAAAATTAGTAAAAAAAAATATAAAAAAAAATACAAAAGCAATTCTATTTGTAAATCAATTTGGTCATACAATTGATTTTCAAGAATTAAATATTATTAAAAAAAGATATAATTTAAAAGTTATAGAGGACAATGCTGAAAGTTTTGGAGGTAAATATAAAAATAAGATTGCGGGATCTTTAGGAGATATTTCTACACTTAGTTTTTTTGCAAATAAAATCATAACAACAGGTGAGGGTGGTGCTTTGTTAACTGATAATAAAAAATATTATGAAAAATGTTTAATAATGAGAGATCATGGAATGTCCAGAAAAAAAAGATACTTTCATACAATGCTCGGATTTAATTATAGAATGACAAACCTTCAAGCAGCGATTGGAGTTTCGCAACTAAAAGAATGGAAAAAAATTTTAAAAAAACGCATGGAGCAAATGAGTTTATATTATAAATTATTACAAAATATAAATCACATAGAATTAAGACAATTTAAAGAATGGTGTACACCTGCACACTGGCTTTTAACAATTACGATAAAAAAAAAAAATTTAAGAAATTTACTAATTAAATACCTAAAAAGTCACAATATAGAGGCGAGACCGATGATTAACTTAATAACAAAATCATTACACTTTAAAAAATACGATAATAAAAAACTTTTCAATAATGCTCAAATTGTATCAAAAAATTCATTACATTTACCAAGCTCAACAAACTTAAGTCGAAAAAATATTTATTATATAAGCAATAGCATCAAACATTTTTTTAGCAAAAACGCTCGTTAACATTTTATTTTAAAAAAATGATTACCGAAAAAAATTAAACTTAGTATGATAAAAAAAATTATAAAGTCTTTTTTTTATATTATTAGTCCATTAATTATTTTTGCTGTAATTTTATTATCTCCATTTAAAATAATAAGATTTAATTTTGTTCCGGCCCACCGTATAGGAGAAATTACTGGAAGATTATCGATGTATTTGTATAAAAAAAAAAATAATCGTTGCCTGGATTTTTTTATATTGACGGATAAAGTTTGCAATAAATATTTAGTAAATTTTTTTAAAAAAAAAGTTATAATATTAAATAATATAATATTTTACCCCATATATAAAATAATATTTTATTTTTCAAATAAATTTAATTTTTTAAAAATTTTTATTTTTGATACTGATGTTCATGACAGAAGTTTTGAAATCGAAAAATCAAAATCTTTTGATCTTCCTGAAAAAGATGTTATAGATGGCGAAAAATTTTTAAAAAAATTTTCAATTAAATCTACAGATAAAATTGTTTGCCTTATTGTTAGAGACAGTGAATATTTAAAAAAAAACTTTCCTAAGCATGATTATAGTTATCATAACTATAGAGACTGCAATATTGAGAATTATGTAGATACTATAAATTACTTAATTAAAAAAAAATTTTTTGTATTCAGGATGGGAGCTGAATACAAAAAAAAAATAAAAATCAAAAGTAATTACTATATTGATTATGGAAATCTCTATAGAAATGATTTTCTAGACATATTTTTAGCATACAGATGTCAGTTCGTAATTACTTCAGTGACAGGATGGGATATTGTTCCTTCATATTTATTTCATAAGCCTACACTATGGACAAATTTAGTTCCATATGAAGCTTGTTTGCCTTATTTGAGTAATTCAATTTTTTTACCAAAACACTATATTAGAAACAAAAAAAAAGTTAGTCCTGCTGAACTCTCTAAAATTCTTACTGTTAGAGATGGACGATTATTTAAAAAAAATAAATTTTCTTTTTTAGAAAATTCTTCTAGTGAAATAATTGAAGCTACAAAGGAAATAATAAGTATTATAAACGGCAATAAATTAAACAAGTTTTATCAAGATAAGTTTTGGAATTTTTTTAATAAAAATATTAATAAAAATGACATAATTTATAATTCAAGATTAAAACCAAAATCTTTTTTTTCAACAAACTTTCTTAAAAAAAATATGTATATCTTTAAATCTTCACAATAATTTTTTAACTAGTAGCTAATAGTTGCAATATGGAAAAACTAATATATTTTATTATAAATAAATAAAAACCCTTAAAAAAATAAATAAAAATGTTTTACAAAAAAAAATTTAAGACAATTGCAAATAATATTTTATCAATTAATAGAAACTTTTTAATAGATTTAGAAAAAATCATTATTGAAGCGTCAAATAAAAAAAAAAAAGTTATTATATGCGGTAATGGAGGAAGCGCATCTACAGCAAGCCATGTAGCTGTTGATTTGACAAAGAATGCAGGCATTACCGCAATAAATTTTAATGAAGCAAATCTAATTACATGTTTCGCTAATGATTTTGGTTATAAAAACTGGTTAAAGAAGTCTATTGAATATTATGCTGACAGAGGTGATGTTTTGATTTTAATAAGCTGCAGTGGAAATTCATTAAATTTAGTAAATGCTGCAAAATTTGCAATAAAAAATGGAATTTCAGTGGCTACTCTCACAGGGTGTCACAAAAAAAATAAACTTAATACGCTTTCTACTAAAATTAATTTTTGGGTTAATTCAAAAGACTATAATGATATAGAGATTATTCATCATATGATGTTACTTTCTTTAGTAGACGGCATTATATATTCAAAAAAATTAAAATAGCTACTCATCTAATATTTAAAATTTTTCCATTTTTTTCTATTTTAATTACTTTATCACCAAATTTATAATTATATATTTTATGAGTGATAAAAATAATTATTTTATCTTTAGAAATTTTTCTGATGTCTTTTATTATTAAGTTTTCATTTTTTTTATCTAATGAATTAGTTGATTCGTCAAAAACTATTACATCTGGTTTTGTGTATAGAGCTCTTGCTATTCCTATCCTTTGTTTTTGACCACCAGAGATATTAACTCCTCTCTCGCCAACATTTTTATATTTGTTATTTTTATTTAAAAAATCATGCAGTCTCGCCTGTTTTATCGAATTATTTAGATTTATTTTGTTTATGTTACTCTTAGTTAATCCCAACACTATATTACTTTCCACGGACTTATTTGTTAAAAAAATATCCTGCGGAACATATCCTGTTATTTTTCTCCAACTAAAAATATTTTCATTAACATCAAGGAAATTGGAAATAATTTTACCGCTATGCGGTTTAAGCAAACCGAGTAATAGATCAACTAAAGTGCTTTTCCCCACACCAGAGTCGCCAGTGATAATAGTTATTTTATTTTTAGGAATCGTTAAGTTTAAATTTTTAAAAATAAATTTTTTAGAATTATTGTAATTAAAGCTAACATTTTTAAATTTTATATCCCCATAAATTTTTTTCTTATTGGTATATTGCTCATTTACATCGGAAATTTTATATTTTGAAAGCTTAATAAATTGTTTTGCAATATATATAGCTGAAATTTTTTGCCCCTTAATAGCAATCAATCCAGAAGAAATATTATTAAAAGAAGGTATTAATCTACTCGCCAGCAGTGCCATTGTAGCTAATAATGGAAGAATATTTTTAAAATTATCAGTAATTGCTGTAGTTATAAATAAAAATGAAAAAATTATAATAAATATAATTTCTGAGAAGATACGTGGAGTCTTTAAAAAAAAACTTAGTTTAAACTCTAATAATTCTTTTTTTTTAATTAATTCTGAAATGTTGTTATAAATAATTTTTTCTCTTTGTAAAATAATTACAGATTTTATTGCACCAAAACCTTCCTGTATTTTATTAATAAAATTAGCTCTGATATGAAAAAGTTTATTATTTAATTTAAAAATATATTTTTTAGATAATAATAGAATGATCCAATAGTAATTAAACCAAAAGAAGACATTATAATAATTTCTCTTGGATAAATAATAATTGCTGTAAATAAAATAAAAAATACTACCATGAACTCTCTTGTGAGAATTATGTTGGTTTTAAAGTACTCCCCAACAACTTTTGTTTCAAAAGTGAGGTTTCTTATTATAATAGATGATTTTTCCATTAAAAAAAAATCATATGGTGCGTAAAAATAAATTTTGCCTAATTTAACGGTTAAATCTTTTTTTATTAAAGCGGATATCAAATTTTCAAAGTAAATTAAGATTAATAAAAAAATATTTTTTATTATAAATACAGAAAACAAAAATACAGATAGGTAAAGAATAACTTCTTTTTGTGAATAGCTATTTAAAAATATGGCAATATTATTTTTTGATAAAAGATCTATTTTTATCAATAAATTAATCAATAAATCTTTGTCAATAATAGCAGTTATTACAATAGTAAATAAAGAGATACTTAAAATTTCAAAAAATGTAGAGATTGCAAAAATTGGCAATAGTAACCATAAGTATATTTTAGATTTAAAATTTAATAATATTTTAGTTAGATTGAAAAAATTCATACCTGTGAAGTAATATTGTTAATTATTTTTTTAATTTTATTATTCATGTAATCATGACAAATTAAATTTTTTTGATAACTCTTAATAAGCTTAAACCATTTGGGTTGCGTAATTTTTTTCATATTATTATATAATTTTTCTAGTTCTTCTTCGTTAACTGTGTCGGTATAAAAAAAACCTTTGCTTGCAACCTTATAAGGCCAATTAAAACTATAACCTTTAAAATTTTTAATTCTTTTAAATGAACATATTTTTAAATTTCTTCCAAGAGATTCGTATAAAAGTGTGGATTCCAATCCAAAAATTATAAAATATCTCTCCAGAATTTTATATGTATAAGGAAATTTTTTTTTTAATATAATTTTATCTCTAGCAATATCAATATATTTTTCTAGATGTTCTTTTTCCTTTAGAAATAAATAATTATTAGGATCATACGCTGGCAGAATATCTAGCCACAATCCCTTTTTTTTAGCAAATTTACTTAGAGTAGAAAGTAGTTTAATTTCATTACTATAAATTATTCTATTTTCAGATATATTTTCTCTATACTGAGAGATAAAAACTATCTTTTTTTTTAAACATAAATTTTTAACTTTATTTAAATAATTATTTTTTATTGATCCTGAACAATAATATTTAGCTTTTACGTATTTGGAATACTCTTTTTTAAGCGCCTCTCCAAATACAAAGAAATGATCTATATGATATTTTTTTTTACAATTCTTAAATTCTCTATTGAAAATATCAACAGGACCACCTCTTCTTCCATTTTGAATTACTATAAAAATAATTTTTGGAAACTTTTCTTTTAGTTTGTAAATATTGAAATCATTGTCAGCTGCAGTTATAAAAATTTTTGGCTCAACATGCTTTATATATAAAACCAAGTAATCTAGTCTGTTGTATTCACATTGTCTTAACATTTTACAAATAATATAAATATTTTTTTTTTGAAAGTTTAGTGTCGTAAAATTTTTTTCTTTTAAAAAAAATTTTATTTCATCTAAGTATTGATGTCCGTAAATTAAAATTTTATTTTTTTTTGGAGTTGTGTATTCAAACATATAAATAGTTATTGTTATTTAGGGTAAAGTTTAGTTATTAACTATTTTAGTATTAATATTCTTGTAATAGTTTTCCCAATTCCCAACATCTTGCCATTGATTTTTTTCTATTGAATAAATTCTAACCTTTTTTTTTTTT
>Ga0214921_10007075_pt1 | contig 15077 bp, 12 predicted proteins | sample LL1505_MetaG_FD_177992 | JGI IMG/M metagenome (GOLD analysis project Ga0214921, IMG submission 177992) | Freshwater microbial communities from Lake Lanier, Atlanta, Georgia, United States - LL-1505 | ecosystem: Environmental > Aquatic > Freshwater > Lake | place: USA: Georgia | collected... | reverse complement strand
ATGGCACGGGCAGCTTGTTCACCTACACCCTTAATGGCTCCTAATCCAAAGCGAATCGCTTTATCTTTTACAACGGGGGTAAAGTCGGTGTCGGATTGATTTACATCGGGGCCGAGTGCTTTAAGTCCGAGGTTTTCTACTTCGGCCATAAACTCAGCTAGTTTATCTGCATTACCTTGTTCCGAGGTTAAAACTGCAGACATGAACTCAACTGGGTAATTCGCTTTTAAGTAAGCAGTACGATAAGAGAGAATCGCGTAAGCAGCGGAGTGAGATTTGTTAAATCCATATTCCGCGAATTTTTCCAGAGTTGCGAAAATTTCTTCGGCCTTCTTTTTCTCAATTTTATGAGTCTTGGCGGCACCTTCGACGAAGATGGATCTTTGTTTATCCATTTCCTCTTTAATCTTTTTACCCATCGCTCGACGAAGAAGATCCGCGCCGCCGAGTGAATATCCAGCAATGACTCGTGCCGCTTCCATCACTTGTTCTTGGTAAACTAAAATACCGTACGTTTCTTTGGCGACTGGTTCGAGCAAGGGATGAGCGTAGCGAATATTCGCAGCGTCCTTTTTACTCTTAATGAATTCTGGAATAAATTGCATTGGACCCGGACGGTAGAGTGCAATCAACGCCACAATTTCATCGATGGTTGAAATACTGAACTGACGACAGAGTGATTGCATACCCGTCGATTCAAGCTGAAACACGCCGACGGTTTTCGCTTCATTGAGCAGATTGAAAGTGATTGGGTCTTCGAATCCGACCTTATCGATATCGAAGTCGGGCTTCTTCTGATGTTTGCGAACTAACTTCTGAGCATCGTCGATAATGGTCAAAGTTTTTAATCCCAAGAAATCCATTTTGAGTAGACCTAATTTCTCTACGGGGTCTTTGGAATATTGGGTGGTGAGGTCGCCTTCCTGAACCGTGACAGGAATAATGTCGGTAAGTGGTCGGTCGGCGATAATCATACCGCATGCGTGCTTTCCACTGTTACGCACCATGCCTTCAATGACACGGCCTGTTTCCATGATGCTCGCGGCCTGAGGATTTACATTAACCTCTTCGCGTAGTTCATTCGATTTCTTAATCGCATCTTCAAGGGAGATATTAATGTCGTCGGGAATTAACTTCGCGAGTCGGTTAGACTCAATAAAAGGCAAATCACGAATTCTCGCTAGGTCACGTACCACCATCTTTGCTCCAAAGGTTCCGAACGTAATAATATTAGCGACGCGATCAGCGCCGTATTTTTTACGCACGTAATTAACCACGGCATCGCGTCCGCGAATACAGAAATCGATATCAAAATCCGGCGCCGATACACGCTCGGGATTTAAAAATCGTTCGAAGAGTAATCCAAAGCGAATGGGATCGATGTCGGTAATCTTTAAGCAATAGGCGACAATCGACCCGGCGCCTGATCCACGTCCTGGTCCGACCGGGATGTTCTGTTGATGTGCCCAGTCGATAAAGTCCCAAACGATTAAAAAATAATCCACGAAGCCAGTACCCGCGATGACGCCCATTTCATAATCTACCCGCCGGCATAATTCCGCTGGGCTTGCTTGGTTGGGCCCAGGCTTCTTCTCGTTGCTCCAATTTTTAACATCATCGTAGTCTATGTTGTAGCGTTCTTTGAGTCCTTTTTTAACTAAGTCTAAAAGGTAAGAGGCATTTTTACGCATGCCTTCGCGGACGGATTCAGAAATCGTAAAATCAGCTGCTTTACCCTCGGAGGCGATAATCTGATTTTTAAGTTTTTCATAACCATTCAGAATCTCGTCGGTTTTTTTATCTGACTTCGGTTTTACGCCTTCGTTAAAGATGTAGACGGGATAATTATTTTTTCCTACAGGTAATTGCACGTCGCACATTTCGGCAATAGCTACCGTGTTCTTAATCGTTTCAGGCGCCTCGGAGAATATACGAAGCATTTCAGCCTCACTCTTTAAATAGAATTCTTGGGCGCTATAACGCATACGTCTCTCGTCAGCTAAGCGTGCGCCCGTTTGAATGCATAACATCGCATCATGGGCGACAGCGTGACCCGCGTCGACATAGTGAACGTCGTTGGTAGCGACCGCGCGCAGTTTAAATTCTTCCGCTAGTTTAAGTAGATCAGCGATGATGCGCTTTTGTTCTTCGAGTCCGTGATCCATGAGCTCGATGACAAAGTTTTCTCGTCCAAAAATTTCTACAAAACGTCCACAGGCTTTACGTGCGGCTTCATAGTCGCCTTTGAGTAAGTGTTGGGGGATGACGCCTTGCAGGCATCCGCTGAATCCAATGAGACCTTCAGCATGTTTGGTTAACTGTTCGATGTCGGTACGCGGTTTATAGTGCAGTCCGCGAACGTGGGCATCGGAAACCAGTTTAGTTAAATTTTGGTAACCTTTGAAATTTTGAGCAATGACGCCCATGTGATAATATTTATGTTCACGTCGATCGGGCTTGTCGGTGAGAGCGTGATCCCAAACTAAATAAAGTTCGCAACCTAAGAGTGGTTTTAGCTTTCCGCCGTTCTTTGATTTCTTTTGAGCTTCGTTCCAGAAATCGAAAAGTCCGAAAAGATTTCCGTGGTCGGTGATAGAAACGGCGCGCATATTCATATCGCAGGCCCGTTCCATCAATCGGTCGATTCGGCTGCAACCATCGAGCATACTATAGTCCGTGTGCACGTGTAAGTGTACGAAGTCAGGACTGGAATGTTCGTCGGCCATGGGCTTGCTAGATAATAGTAAGTCCCTAGTGCAAAGGGGAAGGGAAAAGACCAATAACTTTGGCGATGACCGCGAGTTCGCTCAGGCTTACCTAATTAGGCCTGCCAATTGTGAAAAGCGCTTAGCAATACTCTCACTAATGCGTCTTAATAGACTCCTTTTTATTCTGACCTCTGGTTGATAGGCCTCCCTGGTTAAGCCATCTAGCTTTAGTTTATCTGCATATCCCCACCACACATCTGCGATGCGAGGAGGGTACGATCTATGCCAAGGCTTATTAGCCGTTAAAAAATGTAGAATGTATGCAGTAGACACTAAATCTTTTGCATCACGTTTTCTCCAGGAGGCATTTTTACCTAACGAAACGTAATGATTCCAACACGGGTTAAGGATTTTTTTACCAGATTCGATGTACTTATTTATGATACATTGGTCTGCCCAACTAATTTGTTTGGCATATTTTTCGTAAATATCCTTACATTTTAAGAAGAAACCCTCTTGGCGTAGACGCTTTAAGTCCATCACAAGAACCCCGGTATTAATATAGCGAACAGGTTTAGAAAGCGGCATATTAGTCATTTGGCCGTCAGCGGCGGCTTCGAGTGCCCCTGCAATTGCGAATGTTTCGAGATCAATAGAATGTAACGGGCTGAGGTCCGTTTGCACAATCACATCAGAATCAAGATAGATAATTTTATCTTCTTCTACTGTTTCAGGAATCAGCAAGCGAAGGTATGCCCCTCTTGTAATATGAAGTACCTGTTTCCAATCTTGAAAATGTTTACTATCTACCGGCTTAATAAAAATATTAACTCCTAGTGAGGATAAACTCAGCTTCTTTAAATTTGCTACTTCGACATCGCTTGAGGGCACCAGCCAATAAACTTTCAACGGGGTGGTAGAATTAGAAAAAGCTGAAAACGTTGCTACCGCAGCACAGTTTGCGTAGTTTGCGTCGAAACAAAATACAATTGGAATGTAATCAATCACGCGCCTGATTACTTTATCTTCACAAAAGTCCGCTTGCCCGCTTGGATGATAATTTCCGAGGTAGGACGGGAGATTTTTAGGGCCGGGTCGGAAACTTTTTCATCACCTATCTTCACCGCGCCGCCTTCGATTAATCGACGTACTTCTTTCTTTGAGGGGAAGAGTCCGGTCGCGGCGAGCAGGTCGACAATTCCAGCATCATTAGCCCCAGCAGATAAAGCATTCCACGAAAACTCAGGCATATCAGTACGAACGCCTCCTTTAGAAAACACGGTCTCAAATTCCTTGCGTTCTTTCGAGCCCGCACCAGTGCCATGGAATTTATCGGTGAGTTTAACCGCCAGTTGTTTTTTCATCTCCATTGGGTGTTGTGCCTGAAGAGATTTAATTTCTTCGTCGCTGCACTCAAGGAGCAGTCGGTAGTAAACCCACATGGTGACATCGGGCACGGACATGATTTTACCGAACATGTCTTTTGGGTTTTCGTTGAAAGCGATATAGTTGCCTAAACTCTTGGACATTTTCTTTTCACCATCGAGACCGACTAACAGTGGCATTCCTAAAACTGCTTGTGGCGGTTGGCCGGCTTTTTCCTGGAGATCGCGGCCGACCATCATGTTGAATAATTGATCACTACCGCCGATTTCGATATCAGCTTTGAGCATGACTGAATCGTGACCCTGTAAGAGAGGGTAGAGGAATTCGACAATAGAAATAGGCGTTTGCTCGCTGTAGCGTTTTGCAAAATCATCACGCACTAACATTTGGGCTACCGTCATTTGACGACTTAAATTGAGTGCGTCTAAAAAAGACATTTTTCCAAACCACTCACTATTTCGACGCACTTCGGTTTTTTTAGGATCCAAAATCCGATAAGCTTGTTCGAGGTAGGTTTGTGCGTTCGATTCGATTTCAGCTTCACTTAAAACGGGACGGGTATCGGATCGTCCGGTGGGGTCACCGATGCGGGTTGTGTAATCTCCGATAATAAGAACGGCTTGATGTCCGAGGTCTTGAAACTGACGGAGTTTATTAAGTACGACCATGTGACCGAAAGTCAGGTCGGGTCGTGTCGGGTCTACGCCCAGTTTCACTCGCAAGGTTTTACCGGCGGATAGGCGCTTAATAATTTCCTGCTCACCGATGAATTTTTCGGTGCGGGCCTTCATTGATAGGATTTGTTCCGCGGCGGACATGTTTAATGTTTCTGTAGATATCTTTGGGAAAAGTCAAAAAGCGACCACCGATTGAGGGCTGTGTCTTGCACTTATTCAACAATCTGCCCTAATGGGCTTATGGATTTCATCCGCGAATTGATTGAGTACGTCAAACACCCCAGCGTTTCGACCGATTCCGCCTTTAATGAGGGAATGACAGGGGCGCGTGAGCACATTTGCGGATTACTTAAGCAAGCCGGACTCGAGGTTGAAGTTGTTCCAACCCCCCTGCACCCCATCGTCCTGGGTCGTCGACGTGGTCCCAAAGAATGGCCCCATATTGTAATTTACGGACACTACGATGTTCAGCCGGCTGACCCCTTGAATCTTTGGACGAGTCCAGCTTTTGACCCCGTCGTTCGTGACGGAAAAATCTGGGGTCGTGGTACCGCCGATAATAAGGGTCCACACCTAACGGCCGTGGTTGCCTTGGCTCAGCTTTTAAAACGTCGCCCCGATCTTCCATTGCGCATCACCTTTTTAATTGAGGGTGAAGAAGAAATTGGTTCACCGAGTTTTCCGGAATTTCTAGATAAACATAAAAAAGAATTATCGGAAGCGGATTGCGTATTGCTGTCGGACACCGCCAGTCCGTCGTCCGATCAAATTGTAATCACTACAGGTCTGCGCGGAATTATCGGACTCGAAGTTGGACTTACTGGACCACGTTCTGATTTACATTCAGGCCTACATGGCGGTGCAGTTTATAATCCGATTCAAGCCTTGAGCGAACTTTGTGCATCCCTGCATGATGCAGATAATGCCGTCGTTATTGATGGTTTCTATGATGGCGTGGAACAACCCGTGCGCTGGGAAAGAGAAGAATTAAGAAAGCTGCCGATGACTGAAGATGAGTATCGTCGATTCTTAGCGGTCGATGAATTACATCCTGCTCCGGGTTTAGACGCACTCGAAGCGGTGCGATTTGCACCGACATTAGAATTCAATGGCATTGGTGGCGGTTACCAAGGAAAGGGATCCAAGACAGTGATCCCTTCAAAGGTGTTTGCGAAAATTACTTGTCGATTAGTTCCAGGTCAGGACCCCGTTGATATTCATCGCAAGGTATCTGAGGCGATTCGTGCGCGTTCACCCAAAGGTGTACGTGTAGAAATTAAGGAGATGCAAGGAAACGCAGCGTATTACGTTTGTCCCCCGGATCGTCCCAATACACCCAAAGATCAGAACCCTGTTTTAGCTCGAGCATTTCGTGAAGCGGACAAAGCGATCACTGAAGCTTTTGGAAAAGCCCCGCTTTATTTAAGAGAGGGAGGTAGTGTTCCAATCATTGGTGATATTCGTCGGGAGACTGGACTCGATTCTGTGATGATTGGATTGTTTACCCCTGATTCCAATTTGCACGCCCCCGACGAAAATTTTGAAATCAAAATGGCCGAGCGGGCAGTGAAGGCCTATGAACTTATTTTAGAGCGCTTGGCGGGTAGTCCTCGGTCGTAAGTAAAATTGCTACAAAAGGGCTATTTTTTGCGTTTTTAAGCATTATAGGGCATTATTTACCCTTTCGCTTTGGTGGATTCCCCGCCAACCTTGAGCATTCAAATCATGGCTGTCTTTCGTAAACGTACTCACACACCTACTCCTAAAAAGAGAGATATTCCAGCAGGCTTGTGGACCAAGTGCCCCCAGTCAGGCGAAATGGTTTACTCGAAAGACCTTGAAGCCAATTGGAATGTTTTTCCAGTAAGCGGCTATCACGAGAGACTATCCACGCGTCGACGCATTGAACTTTTAATTGATGAGGGTACTTGGAAAGAAACGGATCATAAATTAACTTCGAAAGATCCCTTAAAATTTACCGCAGGCGGTTCGTATCCTGAGCGCGTTGCTCAACACCAAAAAAAATCTGGTCTTAAGGATTCTGTCATCTGCGGCCACGGCTTAATGGACGGCTTGCCCGTTTCACTCGCCATCATGGATTTCTCTTTCATGGGCGCTTCGATGGGGTCAGTCGCTGGAGAGAAAGTTACCCGTGCGATTGAGCGTGCCATTAAAATGAAATGTCCATGCGTGGTAGTTTGTGCCTCGGGTGGTGCTCGCATGCAGGAAGGAATTTTATCTTTAATGCAAATGGCTAAGACCAGTGCAGCTTTAGCAAAATTGCGCAGTGCAGGATTACCCTATATTGCGGTCTTAACGAATCCGACCATGGCTGGTGTCATGGCGAGTTATGCGACTCTGGGTGACGTCATCGTCGCCGAGCCAGGTGCCTTAATTGGTTTTGCGGGAGCTCGAGTGATTAAAGAAACCACCAACCAAGATTTACCGGAAGGATTTCAAACTTCGGAGTTCCTTTTAAAGCGCGGTTTGATTGACATGATTATTCATCGCAAAGAAATGAAGTCAAAGTTGGCCAGCTTGTTACGCGCCTTGGCTCATCGTAAAACTAAGCCGGCTAAACGCCGCTCCGCTTAATTAAAGCAGGCCGATATGAACGCGGCCACTACGCTTCACTGGTTGTCGAACTTAAGAAACTTAGGTTCGGCACTGGGTTTAGAACGGATGCAACTTTTATTAGAGCGTTTGGATAACCCGCAAAATTTCTGCCCCTATTTTCATATCGCTGGGACGAATGGTAAAGGTTCAACGAGTGTGATGATCGAATCCATTCAGCGAGCTCATGGTCGTCGTACGGGTCTTTATACTAGTCCGCACTTAATCGAACTCGGGGAGCGTATCCAAATTAACCGCCAACCTATTTCGGAAAATCGACTCATCGATTTAGTTGAACAATTACGAAAGCATTATGATTTCATTCACCAGACTCGCCCTGAATTAGATGTTACCTTTTTTGAACTCATGACCGCGGTGGCATGGACCGAATTTCGAGAGGCAAAAGTGAATCTCGCTATCATCGAGACAGGCCTAGGTGGACGTTTAGACGCAACCAATGTCGGCCGACCTACGATTTGTATAATCACCTCGATTGGCATGGACCACCAAGAATATTTAGGGAATTCCATCGCTGAAATCGCCGCCGAAAAAGCCGGAATTTTAAAATCGGGCATTCCCTGTGTGGTTGGTTTTGTCCCACCCGAGGCTGAAGTAGTTATTAAAAAACGAGCCAAGGAAGTTGGCGCTCCGCTATACTTTGTAAGAGATCGCTTTAAGAATGAACTGCCGTTGACGAATTTAAAGGGTCAGCACCAACGACAAAACGCCGGGGCTGCCTTATTGGCCTGTGAGCTAGTTAATGCCTTTCCTGTTAACAACGAGACGGCGCGAGCTGCCTTGCAAAATATCGAATGGCCCGCGCGCTGGCAGGAGATAAAACTAAAAGATGACCGTACGCTCATTGTCGATGGTTCGCATAACGAGGAAGGGATTAACTCAACATCCATTTTACTGCGTGAGTTAAAATCCCCTACGGTCATTTTAGGTTCTCTGAGTTTAACCCGTGCTGACGCTTTAATTAAAATTGTAGCAGAGTACGCTGGAGAAATCATTTTAGTATCCATAGAGCACGAGCGAGCCATCGCGGCTGAAGAATTAAAAAAATTAGTTCCTAAAACATTTCCAGGAAAAATAAGCTTATCTACGGTTAAGGAATTATTCCCTGAAACTAATCAATGCGTGGTCAAAGGAGGCACGGTAGTCGTCATTGGCTCACTTTATTTAGCGGGTGAGGTTTTAGCGCGCTATTACGGCAAAAAATTAAATCCACATTTACAGGATAAATTAACTAACCGTTCATGAGTGGACCCGACCCCATCGGCCCGGGATTAAATGCGCCTAAGGTGAATCCTGATGATTTACCGAAGTGGCTGATTGCAGAGGACGACGATTTTTTAGTTTTCGATAAACCAGGCTGGTTGGTCTGTCATCCATCCAAAGATGGTCCATGGTCTTCGCTGGTGGGTGCAGTGCGTGAATGGCGCGGACTAGAAACCATGCATTTGGTGAGTCGACTGGATCGTGAGACCAGCGGAATTATTTTAATCGCGAAAAATACCACCGCGGCATCGCTCTCGCAAACGGCGATGGAAAGACGATGGGTAACTAAAACCTATTACACGCTACTGCGCGGCGAATTACCCAATCCCGTGCAAGTCGATCAACCACTCGGTCCTGATGAAACCAGTAAGGTGGTGGTTAAAACAGCCGTGCGAGAGGGTCCGGGAACATTGCCTGCTGCTACTTTTTTTGAGCCGATCATAAAAGCCGGAGGTTACACTTTAGCCCGTGTTCAGCCGCATACTGGACGTAAGCATCAAATTCGTGCGCATGCACTTTGGTTAGGTTTCCCCGTTCTGGGTGATAAAATATATGGAGGCGATGATTCTCTTTACCTTGAATTCATTGAGCACGGTTGGACTGAACGATTGGCTAAGAATTGCGGATTTACTCGCCAAGCTCTTCACGCTTCCCGCCTCGAATTTAAAGCTCCTCAATTCACCCGAACGTTCTCAGCTCCACTGGCCAAAGATATGGAGGAATTCATTTTAAATGAAATGAAAGTTTCTCAAGCCGTTTTAGATTCAGCTCTAACCGTGAGCTAGGGCGAGAGCGTCGACGTTTTTAATTCCTGCTTTCCGTAAAACTTGAGCACAGGCATGTAGAGTAGCGCCTGTGGTGAGGACATCGTCAACGATGACATACCGAGCTTGGGGATTTAATTTTATCTTAGGGTTAAGGTCGAATGCCTTGGCGACATTGGTTCGTCTCTCGCTTCGCCCTAATTTTGTCTGAGAAACCGTAGGTAATGTTTTAATGAGTGCGCTCAAGTATGTGCACCCCGGTGCCCGCTTTACCAGAGTCTGAGCAATACGCTCCGCTTGATTGTAATGCCGCTCGCGTTTTTTGTGATAATGCATGGGGACGGGCACGAGAATAGATCCAGCACAGTGACGGCGAAATTGTGGGTCGTCTAGAGCAGCGACGACAAGGTCTTCAATCAGCCAGGGGCTTTGTTGATATTTTATTTTGTGAATAATACTGCGTGCGAATCCGCGGGCCCGAAATGCACACAGTGCCCGATTGTACGCCGGCTTGATTTGTAGACAGTGTGGGCAGGTTCGTTTGCCCTCAATCCAGCCATCATACGGATGCCCGCAAACCGTGCACCGCGGGTCGCAAATCCATTCTAACCGATCCAGTCCCACCTGTGAAAGATAGCGTAGCCGTTCATTTTCCATAGGCCTTTGCGTGACAAGGCAGTCACGCGGAAAAAGGACATCAACTAGCCCGATATCTATATTTTCCAGAAATGACATTCTTAGAAATTGCGTTTGCCCCTTACGCTATTCAATCCAAGGTTATACCTAGTATGGCTTTCAATTTTGATAGTTGTCCAGACCGCGCTGGAACCGACAGCACCAAGTGGCATAAATATGCGCAACGCGATATCATTCCTAGTTGGATTGCGGATATGGATTTTACTTCACCGCCCGCAGTCGTCGAAGCCTTACAAGCGCGAGCAGCTCACGGCGTCTATGGTTATCCCGCACAACGCGACCAAGTTTTTGATTCGATTGTAAAGTACATGCGTCGCCGTCACGGCTGGGAAATCCAGCCCGAGTGGATTACGTTCATGACATCCTTGGTTCCAGGAATCCATGGAGCCATCCGTTGCATAACTAATCCTGGTGAGACGGTTGTGACGACCACTCCAGCCTATCCACCTTTTTTAACCGCGCCGACTATTTCTGAACGCACCTCGATAAAGTTAGAGATGGTTTTGGTCGATGGATATTGGACTTTTGATTGGGAAAAATTGGAAGCTGCTTGTTCGCAGTCCGCTTCAAAAATTTTATTACTCTGCAATCCGTACAATCCCTTGGCCCGTGTATTTAATCGCGCTGAGTTAGAGCGTATTGCTGCGATTGTTAAAAAATATAATCTCGTTGTGTGTTCGGATGAGATTCACTGTGACCTTATTTTAGATCCCTCGGTAAAACATACCGTCTTTGCTTCTTTAAATGAAGACACTGCGGCACGTACCGTGACATTGATGGCGGCGAGTAAGACCTACAATATTGCCGGACTCACTTGTGGCTTTGCCATTATCGCCGATGCCGGTCTTCGCACGAAGTTCCGCCGAATTTTACAGGGGCTTTCGCTGGATCAAAATGTGTTTGGTTTGGCTGCGACGCAGGCCGCTTTTGATCATGGCGAAGAATGGCGGGTCGCGTGCATTGAATATTTACTAGGCAATCTGGATTTAATCGAAAAAGAATTAAAACAGATGCCGGGAGTATTTTTGCGCCAACGCCCTCAGTCTAGTTTCCTCGCTTGGTTGGATGTTTCTGCCTTAGGCTTCGAAAACGCCCACGCGGAATTTGAAAAAGGGGGAGTCGGTTTAAGCAATGGATTAGATTTTGGCGGATCGAATCATGTCCGTATTAATTTTGGCTGTCCACGCTCCCGCCTCCAAGAAATGCTCAACCGCATGAAGGCTGTAGTCGCGCGCGCTCCGTCGAATCAGAAATAATGAACCGTTTCTTTTCGGTTTTAAATTCAAGGAATTTATGGGCCGTCGACTTCCCTTTGTTCACGCTTTTAGCGATGGAGGCCCTTGATCCAGGTATTGTTATTCATACTGCCACCAGCCGTGGTTATTTTTTAATTGGGGCAATTGATTTAAGTTTATTATGGTTGGCTCGGGTGTTCTTACTGAATTTTCAAAAGAAAATCTTCGCTAGTTTTTTTGAATCGGGTTGGCCTGCGGTGCTGGTATCACTATTCTTTTTATTGCCTAATATCATTTGGCACCATGGACCTCTCACACTAGGCGAGTTTTTACCATTGGCGTTTTTATTTGCCTCAGCTTACGCCGTTATTGAGCGCCCCGGTGATCCCCAGATTTACTGGCGCTTAGTGCCGATGACGGCGACGGCTTTGGGCTTTGTTTTGGCTTATTTAAGACCAGAGAATATTAATCCGATACCTGTGTCCGCCTGCCTGTTGGGTGGCGCTTCGCATTGGTTTATTAGTAAATACAAAACATCTGACTCAATCGTCACCACATTGAGGGTTTATTTTATTACTGTCGTAGCTCTACTAACTGCCCGACTTATTTATTGCAACTAGGGCTTGGGTAATCACGACGCAGGCTAAGGCAGCATTTTCTGCACGTAAAACATTAGGTCCAAGCGTCACGGCGATGAATCCACAGGCAATTGCTTGATCAACTTCTTCGGAAGTGAAATCACCTTCGGGTCCAATCAGCCAAGTGATTTTTTTAGCTTTTTGTAGATTTAAATTCCCCACTGGTTCCGCACCGATTTGTAGTGAGCCTAGTAATCTTAGTTCATCTTTTTCTTTAGCCGGTAATTTTTCTAACCAGTTTTTAATCGCAAGGGGTGCATGAATCTCTGTGCACCACGGGTTACTCGACTGCTTGCAGGCTTCGACCGCTTGTTGATGCCAGCGAAGCATGCGTGTTCTCGCGCGGTCGGCGTCGAGTTTAACTTCACAGCGTGCCGACTCGAGTGGGATAATTCCCGAAGCACCCGCTTCGCAAATATTGCGAACCAGATCATCCATCGTGCCACCTTTCGGCATACTTTGGGCTACGATGATTTCGGGAACGGGTCTCGGTGTTTGGCGAAAACGAAGGACTTCAACGACGCTACAAGTGCTGTCGGCAGACTCGATTTTGCCATCGATCACCAGACCTTCACCATTGATGAGGATAAGAGCGTCGCCGCGACGGTAGCGGAGGCTGCGGACGATGTGAGTGCTTTCCTGTTCGGAAAGTTTTAGGCGCATGCCATTGGCACACTCTTTCGTTTGGGTGGAATCAATCCAGGCACGTTGCGGACTCATGAGTGGGCGGCGGTGGATTGGTCATAAGTGATATCCCAATCTTTCCAAACTGTTTCATAGCCATTCGATTTCAACATCTGGGCCAATTCTGCAGGAGTACGTGTGTCTTCGATAGCGAATTGTTCTAAGGAGGCGTCTTTGCCTTCTGCGTAGCCTCCTGGGTTGGTGCGAGATCCGGCACTCATCGAAGTGATGCCCAATTTGAAAGCGTGATCACGGAAGACCTTACTTTCACGGGTGCTTAGGGTTAATTCTAGCTCGCCGTTAAAAAGTCGAAACGCGCAGATGGCTTGCACGAGTTGGCGATCGCTCATTTCGACCTTGGGTTGCAAGTCTCCTTCGTGGGGACGCAGGCGAGGGAAGGAGATGCTGAAGCGACTCTTCCAATGTTTTCGTTCGAGCCACTGTAAATGAAGTGCGGTGAAGAAACATTCAGCGCGCCAATCTTCTAAACCAAATAAGGCACCGAGTCCGATTTTATTGATACCTGCCTCGCCGATTCGATCGGGTGCATCAAGTCGATAAAGGAAATCTGATTTTCTACCTTTGGGGTGATGAATATTATAAGTCTCGCGGTGGTAAGTTTCTTGATAAACAAAAACTGAATTCAATCCGTGGGCACGTAGTTTTTGATAATCTTCTACATCGAGAGGTTGCACCTCCATCGAGAGGGAGGAGAAGTGTGGGCGCAGACAATCCAGAGCCGAAACAAAGTAGGGCACACCTACATGGGTAGATTCGCCGGTTAAAATAAGGATGTGATCAAAACCAAGTTTTTTTAGTGCGCCGCCTTCCTTTAGTATTTCACCGGGAGTGAGAGTACGTCGGGCAACCTTATTTCCGGCAGAGAATCCGCAATAGGTACAAATATTTTGGCATTCGTTAGATAAATAGACTGGCGCGAACATTTGGATGGTTCGTCCAAAACGTTGCACGGTGCGCTCGTGGCTGAGGCGTGCTAACTGTTCGAGGTAGGGTTCGGCGGCAGGAGAGACGAAATTTTTGAAATCTTCTAAATCACAAAGCCCATTTTCTGCCCGAGCCAGAGACTTTAAAACATCAGCCGATGTGCGTTTTTGGATAGAAGACAAAACTTCATCCCAAGAAAAGGTGGCATGGACTTCCGCAAAAGACATCAGTCAGTTCAGTGAACCAAGATTAACCCAAAGAGCAAGAGTGGGTCGGCCTCACTTAAAATTAAAGTAACGATTGGTAGCTTGAACTATCGAGAAGTTTGTCCAACTCAGCTGCGCTCTTAAGTTTCATCTTAATCATCCAGGCTTTTTCGTAGGGCTCACGATTCACTAAATCGGGCGTATCATTAAGACTGCTATTGATGGCAATGACTTCGCCGCTGACGGGGCTGTAAAGATCAGAGGCGGCCTTCACGGATTCGACTGTTCCAAAGACATCAGCAGATTCAAGTTGTTTACCGACTTTAGGTAAGTCGATGAATGTAACGTCACCTAGGGCGGCTTGTGCGTAATCCGTAATGCCAACTGTGACCGTGCCGTCGCTTTCTACCTTAACCCACTCGTGGTCCTTGGTGTAGCGTAAATTTGATGGGACGTTGCTCATGAATGAAGATGTTGGGTTATTTAAAGAATGGGGTTTGAGTAATTTGCAAAGGTAAATGTGTGCCGCGAATATCCACGGTTAAAGTATCAGGGTTAACTCCATGAGTAACTAAAGCGGTACCAATGGGTTTATTAAGTATCGGGGAAAGGGTTCCCGAAAGAATTTCTCCTACCGCTTGGTCGCCAGAAAACACGGTGGCTCCGGGACGTGCGATGCGTCGATCATTCAACGAATACATCATTACTTTTGAAACTACGCCGTTTTCGGTTTGGCGTAATAAGGAATCGCGGCCGATGAATTGAGGCTTAGAAAATTTAACGGTCCAGGAAAGGCCGGCCTGAATAGGCGAAATTTTTTCGGATAGTTCATGTCCGTAGAGTGGATAACCAGCTTCGAGTCTTAAGGAATCCCGTGCGCCGAGGCCGATGGGTAAAAGTCCATCGGGCTTACCTTTTTCTAAAATAGCTCGCGCCACTGTTGGGCCTTGTGATGCAGGGACATAGATTTCAAATCCTGGCGAACCAGTATAGCCAGTGCGAGCGACGATGCAGTTTTGTGTTCCAGCCACTTGTCCGGTCAAAAAACCAAAACGCTTTAAGGTGTCTAATTTCAAATTGGTTAAAGATGAAAGAATTTTTTCAGCAAAGGGTCCTTGGAGGGCGAGCTGAGCCCATTGCGAACACTCATCGATAATTTGTACGTCCCACTTTCCAATCTGGGAATTCATCCAGGCAATATCTTTGGCGGCGTTGGAAGCGTTGAGACAAATTAAGAATTCATC
>Ga0214921_10007074_pt1 | contig 15083 bp, 13 predicted proteins | sample LL1505_MetaG_FD_177992 | JGI IMG/M metagenome (GOLD analysis project Ga0214921, IMG submission 177992) | Freshwater microbial communities from Lake Lanier, Atlanta, Georgia, United States - LL-1505 | ecosystem: Environmental > Aquatic > Freshwater > Lake | place: USA: Georgia | collected... | reverse complement strand
GCTGCCAGCCCCCATTGTCAGCCGCACCCAGCATCACACGATTGCTTATAATGCCAATCATGGGCCGATGACGCCCAAAGATCTGGAAGGCAAGAAGGTTGGCATCCGCGCTTATTCGGTGACGACGGTCATGTGGGTGCGTGGAATCTTGCAACATGAATATGGCGTCGATCTTTCCAAGATTCACTGGATCACGGTGGAAGATCCGCATGTGGCGGAATTTATCGATCCAGCCAATTGCACGCGCGTGAATCCGGGCCAGACGCTGGAGCAATTATTGGCCGATGGCGAAGTGGCAGCCGCTGTGCTCGGCGACAAGTTTCCGGATGCGCCGGAATTCACCCATCTCTTTGCAGAGCCCGATGTCAGCGCTAAGGCATGGATGGCGAAGAACGCTATTCCGGTGCCGATCAATCATATTTTCTGCGTCCATGCCGATCTGCCGAAAGAACGCCCCGATGTGGTGGCGGAAGTCTATCGCATGTTGGCAGAGGCCAATGCAGCAGCGCCCGAAGCAGCGGCGAAAATGGCGCCCTTTGGTGTCGCGCGCAACGTCAAGAGCCTGCAAATGGCGCTCGACTTCTGCTTTGAGCAGGGACTTGTGCCGCAGAAAATGGCGGTCGATGATTTGTTCGACGATGTGACACGCAAACTCGGCGCCTAAAGCGCGTCGCTACGCTCCTCGCAAAGACGAGCGGAAAGGTTGCCCCATCATTGCGAGCGAAGCGAAGCAACCCAGAGCCTCACGCGCGGCCTCTGGATTGCCGCGTCGCTGCGCTCCTCGCAATGACGGGGTGCAAGCTGGCTGCAACGCGCAATTTGTGCTGCACGCGGCATCATCACCTGCGTTGCGTGCTTACCCCTTGCGCCAAATGTTCACGCGGAATACCTGATCGAAGACGAGCTTGCCGTCTGCGTGTTCCGCATTGCCTTCAAAGGTCGCGCGGACTTTCGTTGGGTCTTTGTCAAAAAAGACCTGACGCTTGGGGTCGCGATCGATCTGATCATCGCGCCATTCGTCAAAGGATGCGAAGCGGCGTGGCGCGCGATAGAGGATTTCTTTTTCCTCATGCGCGCCACTCATGGCGAGCATGTCTTCATAGGCTTGCGTGCGCACTTCAGTCTCATCATTCACGAGGCAAGTGGCATCGTGATAATTGCCTGACGGTACGGGCTCCATGACATAAAGCAGGCCGCCATTGCGCAAGGTGCGTAAGCCTTCCTGCAAAGCGCTTGCAGGATTTGGCATGTGATGCAGACTATTGGAAAAAATCACCGCATCGAAATGCCCGTCGCCAAAAGGAATGGCTTCGGCCCTGCCGGCGACGAATTTGGCATTGACGCCTTCTTCGCGGGCTTTCTCGTTGGCATAGTCGATCTTGCGTTCTTTGACGTCGAGGCCAGTGACTTCGCCAAACAAAGAGCAAAGCCCGCGCGTGAATTTGCCCTCACCGCAACCCAGATCAATCACGCGAGGGCCCAGCCCCTGCAATTCTGATGTGGCGATTTTGACATTGGTCGAAATCGGCAGTGCGGCAATTTCCGCGCGTGAGGGATGAACGGCTTTGGCAATCCGCTTGTTCATATTTTCGTCTCGTCTTAGGCGGAGGCCAGTTTCTTGGAGATGATCTCTTCGCAAGCCTTGTTGCGCTCATCCAGAATCTTGCCAGCCATCGCATCGCGCAATTCGGGCGAGGGATCAGCCAGACCGAAGCGATCGGGGCCATTCATGATCTTCGCCCAGTAATCGGGCGTGCCAACAATGTGCTTGGCTTCATCAATATAATCGACTTCCGCCGTATATTCGGTGACGAAACCATTCGGCTCGACGAAATAGGAGAAGAGATTATTGCCCGGTCCATGGCGGCCGACACCCCAGCCGATTTTGTAGCCATGCTTTTTCATGCGACCTGCACCACGCATCAGGCCATCGAAGTTTTCGACTTCATAGGCCATGTGATTAAGGCCAGCACCTTGTGCGCGGGCGAGAGCAATCGAGTGATGGTAGGAAGAGCAGCGCACGAAATCCATTCGGGCTGTTGAGTCTGTGAGGCGGAAGCCCAGCACGTCGATGAAGAAAGCGCGCTGCGTGTCAACGTCAGCCACATTGAGCACGGCATGCGACATTTTGGTCGGCCGCGAATGATCGTGGAAATCTCCTGCGCCATGCTGGGCGACATCAGCGGAAATATTCAGCGTCTGACCTTCGGGTGTTTTTACAGAAAAGCCATAGCCGCCGCCCGCAATAGCGGGGAGCTCTTGCGGGCCTGAGACAATCTCGCAGCCCATGGCTTTGGCTTTTGCATGAAGGCCATCAACCGCCATGCGCGAAGGCGCGGAGAAATTGATGGCGATGAGCCCGGCGCGTGGGCGCTCATGCAGGCTCAGCACGTGATGCTCATTGCCAGCGGCGCGCATATAGCCTGTGCCATTGGCGGAAGACACTTCCGACAGGCCCCAGGCTTGCGCATAAAAATCGGCTGTTTCTTTCAGATTAAAGACGGCGAGTTCAACCCCGCGCAGGCCGTTGACACGAATCTCGGTCATGATGTCCTCCCAAAAGTTTCTGAAATTATTGTCCTTGGCTGAGAGAATAAGGGCATGCGGGATAAAAAGCGAGACTAGGAATTTTATCCTTGACAGCGTGACCCTGTTCCTATATGTTGGTGTCATTCTCCACACATGCGCCCGATGGGGCGGACGGGGCGAGCCCGATGAACAAGCCCGGCAAGGCGGCTTTGGCGCGTGCACGCGCGCTTTATGACGCCAATCATGTGTCACTGGCAGAAATTGCCAGGGGTTTGAAACTTTCGCCCGCCGCCTTTCCGTGCTTTGCGTCAACGCGAGCAGTGGCCGCCGCGCGGAGAAGTTTTGCGCGTGGAGATTGACGAGGCCTCGCTCGACACATTGGCGCTGTGATTGCCCCCATCGATAGGTCTACTTTCAAACTTAGTTAAAGGTCAGCCTAAACGCTAGCGCGGTCAGCGTAGCTGCAGGATTTGCGGCGACCAACCCGTCCGACATTCTTGTTGATCTCATCTATTCGCTGCGTTCCGGCTATCGCCAGAATGGACGCTTCTTGATGAACTGCAAGACGCAGGCGCAAATCTGAAAGTTCAAAGCATCGACGGGTGAATATTTGTGGCAACCGCCATCGCAATTGGGCGCGACCGCGACGCTGATGAATTTCCCGATCATTGAAGCGGAAGATATGCCCGATATTGCGGCCGGATCTTTCTCGCTTGCTTTTGCCGATTTCAATCGCTGCTATCTGATTGTTGATCGCGTGGGTATTCGTGTGCTGCGTGATCCTTATTCCACCAAACCCTATGTGCTTTTCTATACGACAAAGCGTGTGGGTGGTGGCATTCAGGATTTCGATGCGATCAAATTGTTGAAGTTTGACGTGTCCTGATTGCGTTCAGCGCGACCAGGTGGCGAGCGCCTTTTCGATAAAGTCGCGCTCGGGGCCAAGGCGCAAGGCTTGGGTGAGATCGCCGCAAGCCTTGTTGCCGACGCCCGCTGACCAGACGGTGATGGCAACGAGTTTTGTCTCTTGCGAGAGAAATGCGCCGCCGGAATCACCCGTACAGCCGCCAAGGCCGCGGGCGTGTGGATCTTTGGCCCAGATGAGCAATTTGGACAAAGGCTCGCGCGTCACCAGCGTCGCTGAATGAAGCGTGCCGGCGGTTTTGCCGTCTTGTTCCTGCCGCAGACCAAAGCCTGAAATGATGAAGGGCGTGCCGAGTTCGACGCGCGCTTCATAATCAATGGTGAGCGGTGTGAAACTGGCAGGCAGAGCGCGTTCCAGACGCACGAGTGCCAGATCAATGCTGCGCTCGCGCGTTTTGGGCGCGTCCGACCTGTAGCCGGGATGAATGACAATGTCTTTGGCAGGAATGAAGCCAGACGGCGGCAAGCCTGGCCAATAGGCGACAGCACCTTTGATCTTGTGCACGCAATGGGCGGCGGTGAGCAGCACGTCTGAGGCAATGACATTGGCCGTGCAGAAACCCCGCTCATTGAGCAGCATAAGAAGTGATGATTGCGCCGGACTGCCGTCTTGTGCGGGGCCGGTGATGGCGTGAGCGGGCGCGGGCGTCAGGCTCGCAGCCAGTGCGAAAGCAAAAAATGTTGGGCGCATGTCGATCATGTCGCCGCTTTTACATGACATGGCGGAGTTTTTCAAAATGACACCGATCCTGCTTGCAGGCCCGGCGCTCGAGCCTTTGTCGCTCGACGAAATGCGGGTCTATCTGCGATTGGAAACCAGCGAAGAGGACGGGCTTGTTCTCTCGCTCATCAAAGCGGCCCGCAATGCGGTGGAGCAGGGCGCACGGCGGCGCTGACCGCGCTTTTGGGCGGGGTCAATGCCATTGTGGGCCGCATGCGTGCTGCAACCCCCATCGCCTAAAGGCGATTTGCGGGCGAGGCGGGCTTGGGGGTACACCTGTTCATCTGTGGTTCACAGGAGCTGTGGCAGTTTTTCTGCATGGGAACGATGCTGACAATGGTGGCTATGACAGCCTCACTCGCCACACCCGCTGCCGCGCAGGCGGAGCGGGTGCGCGCCTGCTTGTCTGCGCAAGAAACCCGCGACAGTGTTGCCGCTCACCAATTGCGTGAACCGCTGACCTTGCTACGCGACGCTGCGCGTGAGACCCGCGCCGAGCCGCTCAAATCGCGCCTGTGCCGATGGGACGAACAACTCGTTTATGAAATGTCATTGCTGCGGCGGGATGGGCGTGTGTTGCGCGTTTTTGTCGATGCAGCTTCGGGGCAAAAAATTCCCGCGCGCGAGACATCAGGGCAGGGACGCTAGAGACATGCGCCTGCTTGTGGTGGAAGACGACAAGGATATCAATCGCCAGTTGGTGACGGCGCTCGAACTAGCGGGCTATGCCGTTGATAGCGCGCATGATGGTGAGCAGGGTTGGTTCCTCGGCGATACCGAGCCTTATGACGCCGTCGTTCTCGATATCGGCTTGCCGAAAAAAGACGGACTCACGGTCCTCGAAGAATGGCGCAGTGCTGGCCGCACCATGCCTGTGCTTATCCTCACGGCACGCGATCGCTGGAGCGACAAAGTGCAAGGCTTTGATACAGGCGCGGATGATTATGTTGCCAAGCCTTTCCATATGGAAGAAGTGCTGGCGCGTCTGCGCGCTCTTCTGCGCCGTGCCACGGGCCATTCCACCAATGAATTGACCTGCGGCTCCGTGCGGCTCGATACCAAATCGGGACGTGTGGTGGTGGCGGGCCAAGCGGTGAAACTTACATCGCATGAATATCGCCTGCTCGCTTATCTGATGCACCATATGGGACGCATTGTCTCACGCACGGAATTGGTCGAGCATATTTATGATCAAGATTTTGACCGTGACTCGAATACGGTTGAAGTCTTTATCGGTCGGCTTCGCAAGAAGCTCGGCGTTGACATTATCGAAACGGTGCGCGGGCTTGGCTACCGGCTTGATCCGGATGCGGCGCCATGAGCGAGCGCCCGCCGCGCTCTCTGGCGCAACGGCTTTTTACATCTGCCGTTTTGTGGAGCGTTTCAATCCTGCTGATTGCAGGTCTTATTCTCTCAAGCCTTTACCGGCGCTCGGCCGAGACAGCCTTTGACGAGCGTTTGGGCGTTTATCTGCGCGCTATTGTGGCGGATGTGGCGACACCGGGTGATGATACGCGCACCGAGCCCGGCCAATTGGGCGATCCGCAATTCGAATTGTCACTGTCTGGCTGGTATTGGCAGATCACGCCGCTTTCTCAACAAACGGCGAAGGTGAAAGCCTCGCGCTCGCTTTTTGCGAGCCGCTTGCCGCATTTGGCCGATCAAGGCGTGAAGGCGGAGCTGGGCGAATATCGACGCGGATATGCGCAAGGACCCGATGGACGTTTGATCCGCTTGATCGAGCGTGTCATTGAGACGGATGAGGAAGGTAAATTTCTCATTCAAGTGGCGGCAGCCACAGATCAGCTCGAATCCGATATTCGCCGTTTTGAATATTCTTTGGCGGGGACTTTTTTATTGCTGGCTTTGGCGCTGGGTGCCTCGACTATGGCGCAGGTGCGCTTTGGTCTCTCTCCCCTGCGCCGCCTGCAAAGCGAAGTCACGGCCATCCGGCGTGGCGAGGGCGAGCGTATTGAAGGCGCTTTTCCGCCCGATCTCGCTCCGCTTGCGGGCGAACTCAATCTCCTCATTTCTTCCAATCGCGAAATTGTCGAGCGTGCGCGCACGCAAGTGGGCAATCTGGCCCATGCATTGAAAACGCCGCTCAGCGTCATCACCAATGAGGCAGAAGCTGATCCCTCAGCTCTCTCGGACAAAGTGCGCCAGCAGGCGCAAGTGATGCGCGATCAGGTGAATTATTATCTCGACAAGGCGCGTGCCGCCGCGCGCTCCAATGTGGTTGGCAGCACAACTGATGTTGTGCCAGCCATTGAACATCTCGTGCGGACTTTCCAGAAAATCTATCGCGATGGCGTGCCAGTCTTTGAAACGAGCTTTGATGGCGCGCCGCGCTTTCGGGGCGAGGAGCAGGATTTTCAGGAAATGCTCGGCAATCTGCTCGACAATGCGGGCAAATGGGCCAGCGCAAAAGTGCTGGTGAGCCTGTCGCTGGAGACTGGCCCGGCCGGCAGCGGGCAGGATTTTCTGATTCTCTGTGTGGATGATGACGGACCGGGACTGCCCCCCGAGGACCGTGAGCAGGCCCTGAAAAGGGGCCGCAGACTCGATGAAACCAAGCCCGGTTCTGGCCTTGGCCTGTCTATCGTGGGCGACCTTGCAGCCGTCTATGCGGGGAATTTTACGCTGGAAGACGGTGTTTTGGGCGGGTTGCGGGCCCGTTTGCGACTACCTGCTGCTTGAAAATGCCGTGAGCGCGACTTTATTCGCCTTTGCCCGCAAGCCTCTGAAGCGTTAAGACCAGAGCATGATCTGGGTTGCTTTTGCAGTGATGACTGGGGCTGTTGTGTTGGGCGTGCTCTGGCCCCTAAGCCGGGCGCGGGCAACCTCTGCGCGCGCGCCGGATATTGCTTTCTATCATTCGCAGGTTGAAGAGATCGAGCGCGATCTCTCCCTGGGCCTTCTCACTCTTGAAGATGCTGATGCTGCCAAAGCGGAAGCTGGTCGTCGCTTGCTACAATATGCGGGCACGCCCGATGTGAAGAGCTCTTCACGCATGGCTATTCGCGCGGCGGCGGTGTTTGCGCTGATTGCTATTCCGGCACTTTCGCTCTCGCTTTATTCCTTCCTTGGTAATCCGGATACGCCGGACCTGCCGCTGCAAGCGCGCGTCGAAGAACGCGAGAGCAATGCTGAACTCATGTCGGCCATTGCCAAGATTGAACAGCATCTTGTAGCCAACCCCGATGATGGGCGCGGCTGGGACATTATCGGCCCCGTCTATATGAAGCTTGGCCGTTATGAAGAAGCGGCACGCTCCTTCGGCAATGCGGGCCGCATTCTGGGTGATACGCCTGAGCGATTGGTCGCGCAGGGCGAGTCCCTCGTCTATGCCGCACAAGATCGTGTGACGCCGGAAGCAGCCGAGCTTTTTGAAAAAGCGCTCAATCTGCGCGAAGGCCACCCTGTTGCTTATTTCTATCTGGCGCTGGCGCGCGAGCAGATGGGCGATAAGGACGGTGCGCTTGAAGCCTATACCAATCTCGCACGCGGCACGCCCCACGATGCGCCGTGGCAATTATCTGTGCGCGCGCGCATTATGGCGCTCGGTGGCCGGATCGAGGCGATTGAAGCTGTGCAAAATGCCATGCCTGCAGAACAGCAGGCGATGATCCGCGCCATGGTGGACCAGCTCGCAGGCCGTTTGGAGCATGATGGCAGTGATGCCGAAGGATGGCTGCGTCTCATCCGCTCTTATTCTGTTTTGCGTGAAATGGATCTGGCCAAATCGGCGCTCATCAAAGCGCGCGCGGCTTTGGCGCAAAATGCGGATGGTTTGAAGCGTGTGAATGCTTTGGCCGATGAACTTGGATTGAAAGGCTGACCATGACCCGCAAGGGCCGCCGCCTCACTCTTATTGCCGCCGCTGTCGCCGTGATCGGCGTGGCGATTGGTCTGGCTTTGTTTGCCTTCCGCGATGGCGTTGTGTTTTTCGTCACGCCCAGCGAATTAGCAGCCAAGACGGCTGAGATGCGCCCCAATGCGCGCATGCGTATCGGCGGGCTGGTGTTGACGGGCTCTGTGCAAAAGGCCGATGAGCGCCATGTGACCTTTGCCATCACCGACAACCAGACCGAAGTGAAAGTCACTTATACGGGGCTTCTGCCGGATCTCTTCCGCGAGGGGCAGGGCGTTGTCGCCGAAGGCCAGCTGATCAATGGCGTGTTTCGCGCTGATAGTGTGCTCGCCAAACATGATGAAAAATATATGCCGCGCGAAGTGACAGATTCCTTGAAGCAGCAAGGTGTCTGGAACGACGGCTCCGGCAAACAAGAGAAGAAGTGAGGGACAGCGCATGATCGTCGAGATTGGACATTATGCGCTTGTTCTGGCTCTGGCTCTGGCCATTGTGCAGGGCTTGGCACCTCTGGTTGGTGCGATCCGCCGCGATGGTGCGCTCATGGCCATGGCGCAGCCGGCGGCTGTGATGCAATTTCTGCTCATCGGCCTGTCCTTTGCCGCACTCACCTATGCTTATGTTACGTCCGATTTTTCTGTCGTGAATGTGTTTGAAAATTCCCATTCATTGAAGCCGATGATTTATAAAATCTCGGGCGTATGGGGAAACCATGAAGGCTCGATGCTTTTATGGGTTCTGATCCTGGCTCTGTTTGGTGCAACGGTGGCTTTGTTTTCGCGCGGCATGCCGGATGATTTGCGCGCTCTCGTGCTCGCCGTGCAAAGCTGGATTTCGGCGGCCTTTCTTCTGTTCGTTCTGCTGACGTCCAATCCGTTTGCGCGTTTGAATCCGGCACCTCTTGATGGCCGTGATCTCAATCCGCTGTTGCAAGATCCGGGTTTGGCCATTCATCCGCCGCTTCTCTACATCGGCTATGTCGGCCTATCGATCACCTTCTCGTTTGCAGCGGCCGCGCTGATCTCGGGGCGCATTGATGCGGCTTGGGCGCGCTACATCCGCCCCTGGACTTTAGGCGCTTGGATTTTTCTGACGCTTGGTATCGCGATGGGCTCTTACTGGGCCTATTACACTTTGGGTTGGGGCGGGTTCTGGTTCTGGGATCCTGTGGAAAATGCGTCCCTCATGCCGTGGCTTGCTGCCACAGCTTTGCTGCATAGTGCGGCGGTGATGGAAAAGCGCGATGCGCTAAAAATCTGGACGATCTTTCTGGCGATCCTGGCTTTCTCGCTGTCGCTGCTCGGCACATTCCTTGTGCGCTCGGGCGTGCTGACATCTGTTCACTCTTTTGCGAGCGATCCGCAGCGTGGCGTTTTCATTCTCGCCATTCTGGTTTTCTTCATTGGCGGGTCGCTGACTTTGTTCGCCTTCCGCGCTTCCGCGCTGAAGCCCGGCGGGATTTTTGCGCCTGTGTCGCGCGAAGGCGCGCTGGTGCTCAATAATCTGCTGCTGACGACGAGCTGTGCGACCGTTTTCATCGGCACGCTTTATCCGCTGGCGCTTGAGGCTGTGACGGATGAGAAAATCTCTGTTGGCGCGCCTTTCTTCAATCTGACTTTCGGTCCGCTGTTCATTCCGATCATTCTGGCCATGCCGATCGGGCAGATGCTCGCATGGAAGCGCGGTGACTTGCTGGGTGCGGCTCAGCGTCTCGTGTTGGCTTGTGCGCTGGGCCTTGCGGGCATGGTGGTGCTTTATGCTCTGCGCGGCGGCTCGGTTGTTCCGGCCATTCTGGCGGGGCTTGCTGTCTATCTGACGATTGGTTCTTTCACGGAAATCTATGGCCGCCTGCGGGGCGCACAAAATGCTTCTTCATTATTTGCGCGCGCAATGGGTCTTCCGCGTTCTGCTTGGGGCACTGCCATTGCTCATGCGGGCGTTGGGCTCACTTTGTTCGGGCTCGCAGCGACCGGCTGGGGCGTTGAACGCATTGTTTCAGCCAAGCTCAACGAGCCGGTGCTTGTTGGCCCCTATGAAGTGGTCGTGACGGATATCGCGCCCCGTGATGGCTCGAATTACAAAGATCTCGTCGCCCATACGCAAATCCGCGAAGGTGGGCGTGTGGTGGCAGAAATGGATCCTTCTCGTCGATCCTTCACCACCCGCACCATGGTGCGCACGGAAGCCGGCATTGTGACGCTCGGCTTGGGTCAAGTTTACATGAACATTGCCGATGTGCGGATTGATGGCGCGATTGATCTGCGCCTCTATTGGAAACCCTATGTCGCGCTGATCTGGCTTGGTGCTTTGGTCATGTCGCTCGGCGGTCTGCTTTCAATGGCGGACAGACGTTTGCGCATTGGCATTGCCAAACGCGCTGCGACCCGCGTGCAAACAGCGGCGGCGGAGTAGCTCCATGCGTTTCGTCCTCGCACTCTGTCTCTCTTTGCTGCCTTCCCTCGCTTTGGCTGTGCAGCCGGGTGAAATTCTGGCTGACCCCAAAATGGAAGAGCGGGCGCGCGATATTTCATCCGAGCTACGCTGCCTCGTCTGCCAAAACCAATCCATTGATGATTCCGATGCAGCTTTGGCGCGTGACTTGCGCTTGCTGGTGCGCGAGCGGCTGAAAGCGGGTGATAGCGATACGCAGGTGCGCGATTATCTGGTCGCGCGTTATGGTGATTTCATTCTCTTGAAGCCGCCGTTCAAGATGGAGACGCTGCTGTTGTGGCTGACGCCTTTCGCAGTTCTGCTGGCCGGAGCTGTGGCTTTGATCGCTTTTGCGCGGCGGCGCCCTGCGCAAGTTGTAGCTTCACAGTCGCTGTCAGAGGCCGAGAAAAACCGCCTGCAGTCACTGCTCTCTTCGGACACCGATCAGCGCTTCGGCCCGTGAAATGATGAACGGCGATCTGTCGTATCGTCGGCCATTGCCGCTGATCAGTAGGCAGGTGCCGCATGGCTGAGCCGCTTTGGGAAATAATGACGAGGACACCGCGGCTTGCTGATGCAAAGTCGGCGCGTCGTAAAATGGTCGAATTGTCCGGCGCGCCCGCGCTCGCACCGATGCTGGCCGACAAAAAATTCCGCGGATTGATTGAAGCTCTTGCTGATCATTCTCCTTATCTTTGGCAATTGGTCGCAGCTGTTCCAGAGCGTCTCGCGCGTCTGGTCGAGGGCGCGCCCGATGTAGCACTTGAGAACATCTTGCGCACGGCACGTGAGCGCACGCGTGCAGCGAATGATGATGCGCGGGTGATGGAAGTCTTGCGCCATGCCAAGCAAGAGGCGGCACTTCTCATCGCTCTGGCAGATATTGGTGGCCTTTGGGATGTGATTGCCGTCACCAAAGCCCTGTCAGATTTTGCCGATTGCATGGTCTCATGCGCTTTGTCCTTTTTGCTGCGCGACGCCGCTCGTGCTGGCAAGCTGGCTTTGCCCAATCCGGATGATCCGGAAGAGGGCTGCGGGGTTGTTGTTCTGGCGCTGGGCAAGCATGGTGCGCGAGAATTAAATTATTCGAGCGATATTGATCTTGTCGTTTTCTTTGATCCGGATTCTCCAGCGCTCAATCAGGATGTCGAGCCCGGCACGCTTTTTGTGCGCATGACCAAAAGTCTTTCGCGCCTGTTACAAGAGCGCACGGGCGGTGGCTATGTTTTGCGCGTTGATTTGCGCTTGCGCCCCGATCCCGGTTCTACGGCGGTCGCCATTTCGCTGCCGGCTGCTTTTTCTTATTATGAAAATCTCGGACAGAATTGGGAGCGTGCGGCGCTCATCAAGGCGCGGCCAGTGGCGGGCGACAAGCCGCTGGGATCGCAATTTATGGCTGATCTCGCCCCCTTCATCTGGCGCAAATATTTCGACTATGGGTCTATTGCCGATATTCACGCGATGAAGCGCCAGATACATGCCGTGCGCGGCCATGCCGAGGTGAAGGTCGAAGGGCATGATGTGAAGCTTGGTCGTGGCGGAATTCGTGAAGTCGAGTTTTTTGTCCAGACGCAGCAATTGATTTTTGGTGGCCGCCGTCTGCAATTGCGCGGTGCGCGAACGCTCGACATGTTGCAAGAATTGTCGGTCGATGGTTGGGTTACGAAAGAAGCAGTTAAAGATTTGACGGAGGCTTATACTTTTCTGCGCACTGTCGAGCACCGCTTGCAAATGGTTGCTGATGAGCAGACGCAACGACTGCCCTCGGACCCCGCTCAACTGGAGCGCTTTGCCCGCTTTTGCGGCTTTGCCAATCTCGCCAAATTTTCTGATGCTTTGATCAAAGACATGCTGAAGGTCGAGAAGCATTATGCGCGTTTGTTCGAGCATGCGCAGGGGCTCGACGCGCAATCGGGTTCACTGGTTTTTACAGGCGTAACGGATGATCCTGATACGCTTGAGACATTACGCGCTATGGGTTTTGCCGATCCGGCAACAGTCGCCGAAACCATTCGTGGCTGGCATTTTGGCCGCCGCTCCGCTGTACAATCACCGCGCGCACGTGAAGTTTTGACCGAGCTTGTGCCGGCACTTTTGGAATCTTTTGCAGGAAGTGGTGATCCCGATTCAGCCTTGGCAGCTTTCGACACAGCGATGGGCCATATGCCGGCTGCCATCGAGCTTTTTTCCATTTTGAAAAGCCATGCGGCTGTTCGTGATCTTTTTGGCGATATTTTGGGTGGTGCGCCGCGCTTGGCGCAAGTGGTGGCGCAGCGTCCGCATGTGCTCGATGCGGCTATTGATCCTGCCATGCTGGCCTCAGTATCGGACGAGGGCAGCTACAGCCGGCGCGCTAAAAATATCATGCGTCCGCCCGAGCGGATGGAAGAGTTTTTGGACAATGCGCGCGACATGCTTTTGGAAGAAAGCTTTCTGATCGGCGTGCGCACTCTTTCAGGCATGATTGCACCCGAGGCCGCAGGGCCCGCTTATACCGCGCTTGCAGCCAGTCTCATTCGTGCATCGCTCGCACAAGTAGAGGCTGTCTTTTCTGCCGAATATGGTCGCGTGCCGGGTGGGCGCTGTATTGTGGTGGGCATGGGCAAACTCGGCTCGCGCGAAATGACTGCGACATCTGATCTAGATCTTGTGCTCATCTATGATTTCGATGCGCAGCGACCGGAATCGGATGGGCCAAAGCCTTTGCATGCCGTGCAATATTATACGCGGCTCACACAGCGTCTTGTCTCAGCGCTTACCGTCGCAACACGGCGCGGGCGCCTCTATGATGTTGACATGCGTTTGCGCCCCTCTGGCGGCAAAGGACCGCTGGCGACACAATGGGCGAGTTTTATTGATTACCAGCTCACCGAAGCGGAGACCTGGGAGCATATGGCGCTCACGCGCGCGCGGCCCGTGGCTGGAGATGATAGTTTATGCGCAGATTTTGAAAAGGGCGTTGCCTCCATTGTCGGGCACAAGAGATCATCGGTTGAATTGCGCAAATCCGTGGTTGATATGCGTGCACTCATCGCGCAGGAAAAAGGCGACAGTCAGATATGGGATTTGAAACTGGTGCGCGGTGGCATGATGGATATAGAATTCATCGCGCAATATCTGGCTCTCAGCCATGCGCATGAGAGGCCCGGCATGATCCATGTTGAGACGGCTGAAATTTTGCGGGCAGCGACGCGCGAAGGTGTGTTTGATCCAGAATTGGGTGAGCATCTGATCTCAACGCATCGGCTTTATACGATTTTGATGCAAATGTTCCGTCTCGCGACGGAGGGCAGTTTCGATCCAACGACTATGGCAGCAGGCGTTTTGCGACGTATCGCGGCGGCTGCCGATTTGCCGGATTTTCGGTTTCTTGAAAGCAATCTGGCCGAGATGCGCGCCGAGGTGCGCGGCATTTTTGAAAAGGTTCTTGGAAAATTCTGATCAGCTGGCGACGCGCAAATCATTTTGTGCGGGCCGCGCCATATTGATGGGCAGGCGGATGCGCACAATCGTGCCGGCGCCGAGGCTTGAGCGGAGCGTCAAAGCGCCGCCATGCAGTTCCACCAGCGAGCGTGCAATGGCAAGGCCAAGGCCCGAGCCCTTGTTGCCATTTTCTAGCGGCGAGTCGACTTGAGCGAAGGGGCGGCCGAGCTTTGGCAAAATCTCTGGGGCAATGCCCACGCCCGTATCTTCGACATAGAGAACCAATTCATCTTCATCAACGCGTGAGCGCAGCGAGATGCGGCCGCCGTCGGGCGTGAATTTCACCGAATTGCGCAAGAGCGAGACCAGGACTTTTTCAATCGCATTGCGGTCGGCAAAGACTTTTGTATTGGGCAGGCTCTCGGCTTCAAGCTTGATGTTCTTTTCTTCCGCCGCCAAGCGCAGGGCGTCGATGGCGCGTGAGACAGCGGCATCGATTTCAAACCGCTCCGGATGCAGCGTGACTTTGCCTGATTCCAGACGCGACATATCGAGCACATCGGAGATGACACCCAACAAATGCTGGCCGCTTTCGCGGATATGGCTCGAATAATCGACATATTTGGCGCAACCGAGTGCACCAAAAGTTTCATGTTCCATCATTTCGGCAAAGCCGATGATGGCATTGAGCGGTGTGCGGAGCTCATGGCTCATATTCGCCAGAAATTCACTCTTCGCGCGGTTGGCGGTTTCTGCTTCGGCTTTTTGTTCGAGGTATTTTTCGGCCAAGTCCGCGAGCTGCTGGGCTTGTGTTTCGAGCGTCTGGCGGGATTTACGCAGATCCGCGATGGTCGCCATCAGGCGGCGCTCGGAATCAAGCAGGCGCTCTTCATGAATCTTGAGCTTGCTGATGTCGGTGCCGACCGAGACATAACCGCCATCTTTGGTGCGGCGCTCGTTGATCTGCAGCCAGCGGCCATCAGTGAGGCGTGCTTCATAAGTGCGTGCCCCCGAGATCGGGCGCGCACCCAGTGGAATCTGGGCTTGAATATTGGGTGAAGAACCTGCTGCCATGAGATCGGCATAGGGCGTGCCGGAAATGGCAGCGTCAGCTGGCAGATTATGCAGGCTCTGGAATTTCGAATTGCACATGACGAGGCGATTGTCGGCATCCCATAGCAC
>Ga0214921_10007073_pt1 | contig 15083 bp, 36 predicted proteins | sample LL1505_MetaG_FD_177992 | JGI IMG/M metagenome (GOLD analysis project Ga0214921, IMG submission 177992) | Freshwater microbial communities from Lake Lanier, Atlanta, Georgia, United States - LL-1505 | ecosystem: Environmental > Aquatic > Freshwater > Lake | place: USA: Georgia | collected... | reverse complement strand
AGCGGCCGAAGACGGCCGCTTCGTCGCGGCTCGCATATCGGCTAGATTCTCATATTCCTCTCTTCTTGTACCTCAAGTAAGTCATGCTTACTCCCGTACTTATTGATGATGTATTCTAGAGAACGAGCAATTTTCGATAGTTCGCCGTCCAACAAACAACTCTTCGTAGTTTCGGCAATATTTTCAAGCCATTGTTTTGCCTTATTTAAAACCTCAAGTTCCTCTTGAGTCATATTGCCTCCCCATCAACAATCAACTCTGCATTAATAGGAGTCACCAGATTATTTTCCCTAAACTCATAAGCACGATTAATTGAGAGGGAAATAGCGTTATGTCCTGAATCAGTCGTTTCTATTCTGAGACAAAGCTCTCCATCCACATCACGGAAGGTTTGACCTACCGGGATATCTTTGAAATTAACCCAATCCCGCTCTTTTTTATAGGTAATCTTCATTGTCAATTCTCCCAGTTAATCACCAGAGTAGCATCGGTCAGATGTTCAACCATATCTCCGTCCTTAAACTTCTCCCTATAATGTTTGCCATCGTCCAAGCTGATCGCCTGAAGAGTTCCATACTCACCATCATATTTGTAAATCTTAATTACAATATTACCATCATACCGAAAAACATCTCCATATTGAAGGCTACTAAAAGTAACCATCTTGGGTTTCTTATTCTCTGTAATCTTCATCTTATTCCTCTACGGTTAGTGTGGCGTTAACGGGAAAAATCTCCGTATCACCATCAAGCATTTCTTCCAGTGATTTAATTTCAAAACAGAAGATTTTTAGCTTACCTACCTTCAAATAAGTACAACTATAAGGGCTTAGCTTGAATACCTCTCCAATTTGCAGTCTCTTAAACGAGATATGCTTGGCGTTCCTAGAGTCTACTACCTTAATCTGTCCCATCGTTGTCTCCTTCGCTACGCGAGTTTATCGAGCCACCACAAGTTTTTGTGTTTCAGTATCAAGTTCCAGAGTAAGACACTCTCCATATCGAAACCAGCGAGATGCCAATTTCTTAATCTCTTCTCTCTCCTCTTCCGAAAACTCCTCTGTGGCATAATCCAAACAATCAGGCGTTTTCATATCGATTCTAACCTTCACTGTAAGCTCCTTTTTTAAAAGTCTACCACGTTACGCGAGAATGTCAAACCAGCGAACCATTTACGATCCGGTTCTATTTAAAGCGTCTATCAACGCATCTTCATAGGGTCCGTGGTTATTCCACGGTCTTCGAAGTAAGCCGTCCACGCTGGTTAAATCGGGTCATGACTCCCAATCTTAGCAGAGGCGACAGCTACTGGTTGTATTGTAACAGTGATGGCGACAATATTAACGACCTTTGTTCTTATCATCGGGACGGTCATGCGAGGACCATCACTGTTGTATCTGTCGTGGCGGGGACGCGACCTCCCCGTAGATTGGCTAAGTACTGATACTGCGTAGCAAACAGTAAGCTATGACTTTCTTCCGTATTGGGATTCGAACCCAAACCCCCCTCTCGGGCGTGCTGCCATTACACCATACGTCTTACAAATCTATAGCACAATCAGTATTAGGCTACTCCAATCTAACCGCATTCGTCCACGAGAATTAATGGGAGGCCGGGTTTTCGCCGGGTTAACGATTCAGTGAATAGTTTTAGGGATATCTCCCAACTATCACCATCGACACTCCACATATTGTATTGGTGATCGGATTTTGTATCTATCGGGACTGGGGCGGCGAACCGCGTGCGTCCGTACACTACGTATTTGTTCCGATCTTCAACGACACCGGCTGGTTACGGTTACCGTCATTTTTCATTCTACCACGCTTTGCGTAGTTGTCAATAGGGATGGCTAATTCCTGTTTTATTTCAGATGTTGACTAGACACCCAATCGGAAACCAGTGAGGTCAAGCACCAGATTCCGAATAATCAGCGATTCGTGCCTTTACAACCGCTGCCCAGGCTAACGGGTATTCGTTGTCAGGAACCAGCCACCCTCATTGAACTCTCGTATTCTATCACGCTTATCGTACTTGTCAAGGAGCGAAGGATGGAATCGAACCATCATTTACAGGGATTTTTGTGCTTTAGCTAGCGGCACATCAACCACGACCTGTTGTACTGTCCGTTGTACGACTATCGCCATGTCTTACTCGTTCATTCTACCATAGGTATCGGCCATGTCAAGCCCATAGCATGAGAAATTATTTGCTTGAGGTAAGTTATTGCTGCATAAGGATTTACGTCAAAACCGGCGGGCTTACCTAATTTTTTAGGATTCTCACAATACCCACACACTGTACACTTCTCTCCTTTGCCAACCTTATTTCTATCACAACCAGAACACCAGAATAGTCCTAGTCCTGCACGTTTACTCTTTTGTCTATTAGAGAGAGGGTAAGAAGTATATTTCTTCATAAGAATTGCCCGTGGGATTCGAACCCACAAAAAAAGGGATTTGCAGTCCCTCGCCTTGCCATTCAGCCAGAGCAACAAAAAGCGGGCCTGACGGGATTCGAACCCGCAATCTTCCGGGCGACAGCCGGGCGCATTGTCCAGTTATGCTACAAGCCCAAATTAAAAACAGCACACAGGGCTGGAGTCGAACCAGCAATTGCTTTCGCGGCAGATTAACAGTCTGCTGTGTCTTCCAGTTCCACCACCCGTGTATAAACCATCAGTAGTCCGTGAGGGATTCGAACCCCCGATCCTCTCGGTGTAAACGAGATACCTTAACCTCTAGGCCAACGGACCATAACTAAAGCAGGTGAAGTAGGAATCGAACCCACGCGAGCCGCTTTGGAGACGGCAGTACTACCATTATACTATTCACCTAAAAATCGTCAAGTGCGAGTAGGGGGAATCGAACTCCCATGTTCTGCTTGGAAGGCAGACATACTACCATTGTATTACACTCGCATAAGTGGACAGGAAGGGAATCGAACCCTTATTTTTCGGATGCAAGCCGAATGTACTCCCATTGTACTACAAGCCCGTGTTGTTTATTATACACCAGATCCGACTTTTGTCAAGTTCCTCTTGATCCTGTACTCCTCAATAAGAATCTCAGCACAGATTTCATCATGCGTTTCTCTAACAGTAGAACAATCACCGATGATGCTATGCTTATCCTTGTGATACCATTCGATACGTCGTTGGCTAATTCTTTCCACAATGTATCCGTGGCTCTCAGCCCATTTTTTTAATTGAGCAAATGTTCTCATTATTGACTCTCTCCCCTTTGTTTTTTCATTCTACCATCTCTCATCAACCTGTCAATCCTTTTTCTTGAGTTTTTCTTCTTTTTCAGCCCAATCCCGACATAAATCCCTAAGCATTTTCTTTAGCCAAGCATCTACTTCTTTTTTTGTTCTTGGAAGCATAGTTTTATTAATCCTTCTTTGGCTGACTACTGCACAGCGGCACAAACAGGAGGGTTTAGAAGTTACACACATTCATATCCGAATACCTCTCAACCCAAGCCGAATTGCCAAACTTTTCTTTTGCCGCCCTAGACGCCCCAATTTCACTAGGACTCCTAACATACCCAACTCGCCTACATCCCACAATCACCCACCAAACGTAATTCATTGGTCAGCCTCCGTTTACGAATCATACCATCTTATCGTCCAGTGTCAACACGAACCTTTAGAAAAAAACTCGACACAACCCCTTACTGCATAAAGACTTACGTCAAAAACGGCCCGCCCGCCGTGCCCTAAGTGCTTACGCACAAAGGGTTTACGGCGAGTAGCGTTGCTCTTTTTTAGAGCAGATATGCCGCAACCTTGGGCATACCAAACAGCTTTTGTCCAAGATAAGGCTTGCGTACATTTACACAACGTTCAGCATACACATTCCGAATCTGACCATCATAAGTACGAACAGTAACAAGAGTGCTACTACGCTCAAATGAAGGATCATTAGCACGATAATTACTATGAGTATTAAGTCTACTGATCTGTTGTGCAGTCAGCAGATTAACATTCTCAACCCTTGCCAGATAACGTTCACGCTTTCCACTAAGAGGCTGGCAATAAGTAAAGTTATAAACCTCACCCTTTTGGGCATTGGTCAGACTAACCTTATTCAGCCTATACTTGAGTCCACCATATGCACTGTTATAGGCCAGATAACCAACCACCGCACCAACAAGAGCAACAACAAAAAGAGCAACAGAAAAACTGACATTATTCATACTAAAAATCCCTTTGTGAAAGAAAATCAAACCACCACCACATTGTACCACACACCAACAGATTGTCAAGAGAAATCCACAGCAGTAATACCGATTTTAGTGTATAAGACAGTATCCTCACCAATCATATGGAGATGAATACTATGGCAAAATATGATCCAGAAGAATATAAGAGAAATAAATCATCCTACACTCTTCGTCAAAAAAGATACAAAGAAAAAAACCGATCACTAATCAATAGCAGACAAGCAAACTATAGATTAAAAAATAGACAACAACAAAATGATTACGCTAAAACTCGTCATAATAAAATACGTCAAAAATATGACGAATATATGAAAAATAAAGCGTGTGTTTATTGCGGATATAATGATCCTAGATCACTGGTATGGCATCATATTAATCCCTCAACTAAGAAAAATGGAGTAGTCCAATTAGTTAGCAAAAGACATGGATGGAATACGATTATAGCAGAAATTAATAAATGTATATGTTTATGTCATAACTGCCATAATATACTACATAATCACCAGTCTTCAGATGAATCAAACAGGCCATAAGATTCATCCGTACCAAAACCAGCATCACGCATGGCTGAATCGTGATCCCCATCCATGCTATCATCGACATCATCATCCCAAAACTGTTCCAGTTCGTCATCATCCTCAATACCATGAAACTCCGCCCAAGCATCATAATCTGGACCCATGTTCACCACTCCTCAAACGTGATTAAAATGAAACCCATCAAAAACCAGAATCCGTAAACCATCACCTCGGGCATTATATCTCCTTATCGTCCTTTGTCAAGAGGAAACCTTAGAGAAAGTTTCCTTCCAAAAGCTGTCAATAGCGTTAGCATCCAGCCCGCTATCGTTCCAGGCAACCCCATCGGGAGTCTGATAGGCCAGAGCATCCCCACAGTAGATATCCATGAGGTATGACTTGAAAGCGTCATAGTCTGGAAGTTCGGCAGCAGTGCCATAGAGGTATGGATCGTTGGTGATCCAAAGAATCACGTTCCAAGTCTGGTAATTTTTATAGCCGTTGTAGTTCATCGTTTCCCTTTCGTTTTGTCCTATGTTCTATATCGACATTCTACACTCCCAACATGAGAAAGTAAGTGGAAAGTTTCCTTACAAAGCTGTAAGGTTGTGTGGCACGATATTTGCGTCACCACTCGCTGTAAAGTGTTGTGGCGTAAGGACTTACGTCAAACGCGGCCCGCCCCGCTCGTCCTAAACCCTTACGGAGCAAGGACTTATGGTTACTTATCGTTTATTTCGCCGAATACAGTTTCAAACAGTGTTGCGAATAGAATCGCAGCACACACCCAGCCCATAACAAAACTAATAAAGTCGATAGTCATTTTACAATACCTGTCTTATAAGGCATTTTAATCATCTCATAAATATCGAGAATAATTGTTCCAGTAGGAAAGTAATCGTCAATGTTTTCGGTTATGATGGCTCTCGCCTCGATAATACTATTTGGAGTTGCTTTATAAACAACATAGTAGCATTTCATTATTGTCTCCTTTTTTATTAGTCTACCACACATAGTAGACGATCAATCCTCTATCGGCCAAATCAGTACATTCGTTTTCTGGCAAAAGATAGATTTCGCCACGAACATATGGACCATGATTCTGAACGAATTGTACTCTATAGCTTCTCATGTTTTCCTTAGTCTACCACACTACGCGGGAAAGTCAAGCCTTACCAGTAAGATATGCGACCAAAACCGGCCCGATCTTATCACCACCAGACTTGCCATATTCTGCAATATAGCAGTCAGTATATTCATGCATGGTATACTCTCCACCCTTATATCCAGTGAACGTTGCTCCCAACGCACTCTTTGCATGGGCAAGCATGGATGCAACCGTTACATTTTGTGCAGGTTCAAAGGCCAAATCTTCGTAGTATCCACGATAGCTCATTGGTTCAGCAAAACCCAATGGAGCAACGTAGTCTTGGTCAGCAGCGGCGAGAGCATTAATCAGTTCTTGCAGTCCCATTACTTTCTCCTTTATCGACATTCTACCATGCTACGCGGGAAAGTCAACTAGATTTCCATTGTCTCAAGCTCGTTCAGGCAGCGGAAAGTAGTATTACCAACAACCATAGTCTCGGTGTTGTGATGATGACCGAAAACCCACAACCTCGGCCTATGACTGCTCCACATAGCGTCGAGCATTTGTGCAGTTCGACTAGGAGCATTCTTCATTGAATTAGTAACAAAGAACGGAACCATCTCAGCAGGGCAGCCATGACTAATCACAATATCAGGCTTCGCATCAGCATATGCCTCAATAGCCTTATAGGCCATAGACATATCCAATTCCTCATTTCTCCACCAATTCCTACCCTCAGTCCTTATATGGGCATCCACACTACGTTCGCCACGAACAAAGAAAAACTCCACACCACCAACATTAGCCATGCCGAAATCGCCCAGATAATTTGGACAATTCCCGATGATATCATAATTGTCATGGTTTCCGCCAATAATCTTGTGATTATCGGGGTCCACACCACTCAGACAATCATAGTTGAATCCGAAGTCGCCCACCTGTACACTAGAAATCTTACCCTGAATAAGATTCAGATAAGAATCGTAATAACCGTGAACATCTCCAATAATCAGCATGGCTGTCTCCTTTATCGACATTCTACCAAGAAATCTTTAGTTGTCAAGCCCGCTGACTACTCGCAAGGCTCGCAATCAGGGTGGTTTAGATGCTACAGACCTTCCCATGCCCTCCACCGACCACCCTTCCCACCTTCATTATCGACATTATACCACACGATCTTGAATTGTCAATCCTTGCAATATCGTAAGGTTGTCGTAAGTCGTTGCCACCAAAGGAGTTACGTCAAGCGCGGCCCGCCCGCCGCGTCGTAAGTCCTTACGCAGCAAGGGTTTGCGTCAAGTTCGTATGATACTAAGCGATTTGGTACAGTTTTGTTACAACTGGTTCTTCGATCACCCAGTATTCTTTACCAACGAACTCAACACGCTTAAGCATCTTGATTGTTTCATCGGCCAGTTCGCGGGTTTGATAAGCGCCCACAAGAGAGGTGCTATCAAGCATGGTTGTAAAAACAAGGTAAACGGTCATAATTAATCCTCTAAAACGCTATTAGAATCGATCCAAAATCTCAGATACTTATTACTAGGATGAGTCTTCAATTTGTCAACACAACTCATAGCAGAATCCAACGAGCGAAACACACGAACAACAATATCAGCACCACCACCGCTCTGCATCACAATGTAAACTTGCATTTTACTTCACATTCCTTCCACTGGTATAGTTATCAAGCTTGAAGTCGATAGTGCCTTCAATCTCGTTACCGTTCTTATCGTACTTAGCACAAGAGTAGAAGCCGACACCATCGGCATAGGACTGATAGTGCTTAGTATTCTCCTCCACCTGCATTTCAACATCATACTCATGAAGCAGAGCGAGGAGCTTATTCTTGAACTCTTCTTGTCTATTGTTGGTCATTATCTCACCTTTGTATATTTGAACCAACGAAGAGTACCAATCTTACGTCCCTTCTCTGTAATAGATATGGGACAACCAATCAACCAGTAGAATCCAAAACAAATCATCATAGTAGATAAGATGAAAAGTGGAAACCACACAGGAAAGGTAATTACTAACAGAATGAACAGAACGATATTTACCATGTTATGTCACTCCATATCCATGAACGGGGAAATGTTACCATCATACTTGTTATCGACACAACCATTCGCAGCGTAGAACGCAGCGTAGGCGTTCAGACGATCAGACGAACCAGGATCACCGACACGAATGATGCTAGCATCACCAGCGGGACGATCCTTCTTAACCTTGGGCGGATTCAGTAAAGCCTTCCGGTTGAACTTGCGAACAGTGTGAACAGTGACGGGAATCCCGTCCACTTCCTTATCTTCGCTCTCGGTCACCATGCCAAGGAAGCTAGAGCGAGCTTGACGCTTGGCGTAACGGATGAGCTTGCGAGTCGAGAGCGTTTGAATGTCAGTCATTTTCTTTTTCCTTGTGTCCTATCTTCTATATCGACATTATACAGACTAGAATCCAACTTGCAAGAGCTTTTTTTGGATTTTTGTGTCAAGAGATTTTGACAAAACTTTAGGTCATTTTGATCCGGTTTGGCATGGCGTTTGCTAATGCAAATATCGTGCCAAAAAATTGGCCCGGCCCGCCCGGCTTGTCCTAAGTCCTTATGTCACAAGAGTTTACGGCGAGTTTTTATCTACTAAGAGCATTCAGGGAAAGAATAGGATGATTATACCAGATGCAATCTTCACCAAAAGCTTTACGAACGGTATTTAATTGATCAATAAAATTACTATTAGGAATATCGACTGTTCCCTTATAGTAACATTTATTATCAACCAATTTATAAACATAGACTGTTCTCATACTATTCGGCCTTTACAAAGATAGTCTTATGTCCACCACCAAACAACGCAAGGCTAACAAGCCAATTCTTGCCACTACCATCTTCCACGGCGATACCGTTGATAGTACCACTATAAACCTGATTACCAGAAATCAGATTGACACCACCACGATCCTGCATCATCTTGCAAAGCCAAATATAGCTATACATCTTTTCTTCTTTCTGTGTAAAAACTGTAGTTTACTAAACGTCCTAATCTAGCCTATGTAAGTCTCTTAACTTCGGTAGAGAGCTTTTTCACTTCAGTAGGAAGGTTCGCAATCTGACTCAGATACTCTTCTACTTGCTCATCCGTCAGCCATCCAAGAACATCACCAGTAATCGGAGTATCATAACAGATATGTCCATCCTTATCAAGAACTGCCAACTCTTTCAATCCCTGTTTACCACCATAACTACCGCAAGAACATACAACGCTAGCACCATAACCATTCTTGAAACGATAGATATCTTGAACACCATCCTCACGAATGTAATGCTCAATCATACTGTTATCTTTACGAAGCGTGATACTGTTCAACTTGCTCATTTTTGTTTTTTCTTTCTTGTGTTTCTATTTTATCGTCTTTTGTACGATTTGTCAACAGGAAAAGTTTCCTTACATTTTCGTAAGGAATGGAATCACTTAGCTGGAGAGAGATAATCGTCGGCACATTCAATGATATCACCATTGGTGATCTGTACGGCCCACACATTACCTTCGTCATATCTCCATCCGATAATCCGTCCCACAACATTGCAATCCACAATCACCCGGTCACCAATCTCAAACATTCTTTTCTCTCTTTCTTTGTCTCTTACTCTTATATCGACATTATACCACGCCAACTTGAGATTGCAAGAGCTTTTTTCAGATTTTTTTGTCAAGAGATTTTGACACAACTTTTTCCAATTTTCACCACGAATGGCACACCTCTTGCTAAATGCATTTTCCGTGCCAAAATGAACGGCACACGATTTGCGTTAGGATTTGACCTAAGTCGTTGCTACATAAGGGTTTACGAAAAACGCGGCCCGCCCGCCTCGTCATAAGTCCTTATGTGGTAAGGCTTTACGTCGAGTACTTTTGTTCACCTACTGTACAGCAGTTCAGTTTCCTGCCTGTACCTGTACAGCAGTTCCCTAGCCATGGCGGAAATCATCTGGCGAAGGAATGAACAGACGAACACCTGTTCAGGCTTACACTTAGCCAAAGACTCTTGGAATTGCACCATACGCAAACCAAGCTCGTGAGTATCGTAGTTTTCAAACATAGTTTTCCCTTTCAGAGAATCGTACCATCGCCGCGAAGCTTGTAGTAATATCCACCGATACTATACACATGGATACCATAGCCCAAATCCTGCACAAAGGTAGGGGTATAGCCATGGGTGGCGGTGAGGCGACTAAGCGTGTTTTGCATTTGTGGTGTCATGTTTGTATTCTATCGTCTAGGGGAAGGGTTGTCAACAGAAAACTTTCCTTACATTTTCGTAAGGTTCGCCCTCATTCATTCTGTTCCATGCATCGAACAGCTTGCGAAAAAGTAGGAAAACCTGCGATAAGCTGCACTCCCCCACCATTCATTTTCTCATAAACGTTGTAGACATTAAAAGAAGAATCATACTGGAGAACAAATCGAGCTTCGAAGTGCTTGGGGATTGTGGGGTGCATGGTCTTTTCCTTTGGGCTTGTGTCTCTTGTGAATCTATCGACATTATACAGAGTCAAACTTGAGTTTCAAGAAAAAAATCCAAGAAATTTGAAATTATTTTCCATGCCAAACATAAAAGAAAATTGATGAGGTAATTGGCACACCGTTTGCTAAATGCAAATACCGTGCCAAAAAAATCGGCCCGCCCGCCTCGCCGTAAGTCTTTACGAGGCAAAGGTTTAGGTCAAGTTGCCCTTTTAGGCAAACTCCTCTTCGCCGTAATAATCGGCGGCAAAATCATCGTCCGTTTCGGTCCAATCCTCATCACCCCCTATAATGGGGTCATAAGTTTCGCAATCCTCATAAGGCATGGCTTCATTCTCCATTCTGGCTTGATAGATATCAAAATCGGCAAACATCTCGCCCGTGAAGTTGTCCATTTTCAGAATCCTTTTGGGGTTATCGATCTGCTAGGATTTTATCGTCCGAATCCGAATCTGTCAACAGCTTTTTTGAATTATCGACCGTTGTCCCGACGATCCATCCGATCCATATAATCGGCATAGCGGTTAGCCTCATTCTCCGTGGCGAAAGAGGCCAACTCAACCTTGCCAGCCACCACAACCCACTTGCAATCGACATTCTTGACAGCGTACATTTTCTTTTTCCTTTGTTCTTCGTTCTCTTGTTCTAGTATTTTATCGACTTTTTTCACCGCTGTCAATAACCTTTTTTTGAAAAATCCAAAATATTTTTGATGTGCAAATACCGTGCCAAGCAGGGCTCTAGTAGCGTAATTTAGATAGGACAGTCGTAAGTCTATACGCCACAAGGGTTTACGTCAAATGCGGCCCGCCCGCCTTGTCGCAAGTCCTTATGCAGTAAGGCTTTACGTCAAGGTCTTAGGTACTTATGAGTGTACATATGATCACTTACTGTACAGTAGCTCAGTCTCTTGACGATACCTATACAGTAGTTCACGGGCGATAGCACGAATCATCTCTCTGATATATGTACGAGCGTTAGGCTGTTCAGGCGTACACTTCTCCAGAGCAGTCTGGAACTGCACAAGCCTCTTACCCAACTCTATCGTATCATAACCATCAAACCTATTCATCTGTTCACTCCGCAACAATAGATAGGGGAAGGAGAGTACTAGCGGCAACAATGTTGCCAAAGGAGATACCCCAAAGACTAACCGCTTTAGTCCTAGCGTCAACCCAGTTATCAGCAAGCAACGGACCCCAGAATCGGTACTTGTCACCAATGTCCTGATAAATATAGAAAGTCTTCATTGTCTTTTTCCTTTGTGTCCTAGTATCTTATCGTCTTTGTGTGGGGATATCAACAGCTTTCTTTCCTTACAATTCCGTAAGGTTCAGCCATTGTCCATTCGGTCAAGTCGCTCTTGATTCTTCACCCAAGCGTTGGCACGATATTCGGCATTTTCCTTGAAATGGACGATATCAGCCCAACCCTTATTCGTGAGAAGATAGACCGTAGAGCCTTCCGAATGATTTTCAATCTTGTATTGCATTTTCTTTTCTCTCTCTTGTGTTGCTCTAGTATAGGTTATCGGATGGAAGCTGTCAAGACATTGAATCTTGCAATATCGAAAGGTTTCTCAATCGGTCAACACAATCGAAGGAAGTTCGTTTTCGCAGGCTACGATTTCCTTGTAGTTGTATCCCATATTGGTATAGATAGCCTTAGCAGCAGACCAGTTGATAGCCTGTACAGTACCCTTGTGGGTGTAGCGGTTGGTGCCGCAGGTGGTGTCGCTAGGACGATTGTCGAGATAGATATGGAAGGTTTTCATTTTTGTTCTCTCTTGTGTGCTTGTATTTTATCGTCAAGAGAAAGGGTTGTCAATGAGAAAGTTTCCTTACAAAATCGTAAGATTTCTCACTTCCTCTTGAACATAGTAGAGGCAACGTTGGCCTTGCTTTCCAGAGCGATACGGAGGAAGTTTCGCCACGCCTCAATCTCCATCTTCGCACAACGGCTACCATCGTTATTGGCTTCTGCCTCAGCGAGTCTCTTGCGGAGGTCCGCAATCTGCTCGTTGTGTCGCTTGATATCAGCGTTAGCGGCAATCGGCTTTCCAAAGTAGTTCTTCATAATCTTCTCTCCGCTATCCTTCGTTTTCTCTTGTGCTTCTATTATACCATTCTTATCGACAGCGTCAAGAGAAAAATCTAGAAAATCTCAAAATAATTTCCCATGCCAAACCACAATCTTTTTCTCCACCTATCCCGGCACACCACTTGCGTCAACACTTGACCTAAACCCTTATCACATAAAGACTTAGGGCGAATCGGGCGGGGTGGAAGGGGGGGTTTTTTCAATTGTCAAGGGAATGTCAAGAAAGTCAAGAAAAACGCCGGGTGGTTCAAAATAAGTAGGCACCCCCTAAACAAATTAGCCGATTTTCCCCTCGTTATCTAATGGCTTAACTCCCGACTTTGTTGGCCGTCCCGCCTTTTTAACAATTTGCTGCTTTCGTCTCTGGTTGCGAACCATTTCAGCACTAATATTCTGGCCCGTCATCTGGCTTAACTTACTAGCCAATAAGGCATCGTGCATAAGAACACAGTTGTTTCTAATAAAATCCTGCTCGCTTAGTGTCCATTTTTTATAACTTTTCATAAGATTCCTTTGTAAAAACATTGACAAAAGTGTATACCCCTTTATAATAGTATGTTGACCACATTTTGCAAGGAGCTGATATGAATAATGATACACCCGAATTAGTTGATAGCGTACTAGAGGTGCGTTGCGTAGGAAGCGTTAATGTTACACAAGACTTAGAATTACAGGACGGAAAAAGCATTTCCGAATTATTAGATGAGCAAACAGAAGAAGGCGACGATGCCGAACGGGGTGACAGAAGCTGATTTTCTAGAAGCTATAGATAAGGTAATGCCCCGATTAGCTAAAAAATTCAGATTCGGCTATCACGAAGAAGCTGATATGAAGCAATTGGGTGTTACCTTCGGAATAGAAGCGCTAGAAAAATATGATAATAAGCGCCCCCTTGCTAATTTCTTATGGACCCACATTAGAAATCGCCTCTTTAATTATAAAAGAAATAACTACCAGCGCCCCGACAAGCCTTGTTTAAGCTGTCCTCTCTATGACGCCCACTGTTTAAAATCTAGTAACCAGTGTGAAAAATTCCCCGACAAAAATGAATGTGAACCATTTGCCGGATGGAGTCGCCGGAATGAAAGTAAAAAGAACATTATGGTGCCCCAAAGCATAGAACATATCTCCGACTCCTGCACAACCCCCGATGACCCATCTAATTTAATAGGATCAAAAGAAATTATAGACTTTTTAGACTCTAATATTACTAAGCCAGAATTTAGAGAAATCTACTTAAAACTAAAGAACGGGGCCAGAGTTAGTACAGTACTAATTAAAAAATTACGCAAGCATATAAAAGAACTTATGGGGGAAAACGATGAGTGCTAATAAGAAAAGGGGCCAGTTGAGTCTGGATGAAGAGGGTTTTATTCGTGATAATGTTAACGAATTAAGTATGGAACAAATAGCGGAGGCTTTAAATAGAACAGAAGCCCCCATCAGAAGATTTATTACTGAAAACGCCCTACTGGTCAACGAAGAAACTCGCAAAGAGCAAGAAATGATTCGTTTGATGCTTCATAGTAAAACCTTCTGGCCCGAAATCTTAAAACAGTTTGATGAAGAGAACGGCGAACTAACTCTATTTGAAAATACATGGATCGGTCTTATTAAGCAGTTTAAGGACGATGTGTTACCCGCCGAAGAACTCCAGATCAAACAATACATCACCCTTGAAATCCTGCTCAACAGATGTATGGAAGACCGCAAGCGTCATGTTAAAGAAATAGATAGATTGCAAAAGGGTGTTGATAAAGAATATGAAAAAACAGAAGATCAGAGAGACTTGCCCCGATTAACTAGTATGGAAACCCAGTTGAGCTTTGCCCGAAACGCCCTATCTAACTATACTAATGAATGGACTAAATTATCTAAAGAAGCCCAAAACATTAGTAAGGATCTAAAAGCCACAAGAGAACAAAGAATAAAAAGAATCGAAGACGGTAAGAGTAGTTGGACGGGGCTTGTGAAAATGTTAGAGGACGAGGCAATCAGGGAGAAAGAAGGGCGAGAGATGGAGTTATACAAGTTGGCTACTAACAAAGTAAAAGAAACCAAATTACACGCTTATCATCAATACATAGACGGAACAGTGGACAGACCATTTTTAACAGCAGACAGTGTAAAAGAAGACCATCAGGAGACTAAAACAAATGACTAAACAAAAAACAGCACTAGTAAGTGGAATAACAGGACAAGACGGAAGCTATTTGGCCGAATTACTTTTGGAAAAGGGTTATAAAGTAGTGGGTCTATATCGCCGGTCAAGTACGAACACACAAAGCAGAATCCTTTCTCTGCAAAACAATCCCAATTTTTCCCTTGAGGAATTCGATCTTACAGATTCATCAGGTTGTTTTAGCTTAGTCAATAAATATAAGCCAGATGAATTCTATAACTTAGCTGCTCAGAGTCATGTTGGCACTAGTTTTGAACAACCAGTATCTACATTTGAGATGGACGGTTTGGGTGTTTTACATATCCTAGAATCTATTCGTCAATGTTCGCCCAAGACGAGGTTTTATCAGGCTAGCACTAGTGAAATGTTTGGTTTTAATTATGATAAAGATTTAAATGGAAATCCATATCAAGACGAAAAGACAACAATGCTTCCTCAAAGTCCTTAT
>Ga0214921_10007072_pt1 | contig 15086 bp, 18 predicted proteins | sample LL1505_MetaG_FD_177992 | JGI IMG/M metagenome (GOLD analysis project Ga0214921, IMG submission 177992) | Freshwater microbial communities from Lake Lanier, Atlanta, Georgia, United States - LL-1505 | ecosystem: Environmental > Aquatic > Freshwater > Lake | place: USA: Georgia | collected... | reverse complement strand
CAACCCGATTCGACAGCAGCCATTGCCAAAGGTAGTCCCACGTAGCCTTGACCGATAATGGCCAAGGTTTGGCTTTTTCGCTTGCTCACGGGAGGCATCCTAACTGCCTACTGAAGTTTTCACCCATTACCTCTTAATGAGTGTTGAATTTCGACCAACACATCGAATTTACGAGAGAATAGGCATATGAGAAGACAGGAACAAAGCCCAATTAGGGTCATGCGCATTATTGCTCGCATGAATGTCGGCGGACCTGCAGTTCAGGTTACTGGGCTCATGCGAGGAATGACTAACCTCGATTTTGATCATCGTCTCTTTACTGGGTTCTGCTCAGCAAATGAGGCAGACTATATAGATTCTGTCGCTACAGATGTCGAGGCAACTAGGATCGAAGGATTAGGGCGACATATAAGTTTAGTCGGCGATCTGAGAGCCTTCATCTCATTGATTAAAATGATGCGGACATTCAAGCCACACATAATTCATACGCATACAGCTAAAGCAGGTTTCCTGGGACGAAGTGCATCGCTTGTGTCTCTTCAAAAATCTATCCGTATCCACACTTTTCATGGTCATTTGCTTAATGGCTACTTTGGATCGTTTAAGAGAACTCTTGTAATAATTACAGAAAAATCCTTAGCTTTGATCACTCAGCAGCTTTTAGCCGTGGGAGATAGAGTGCAACAAGATTTATTGGAAGCGGGAATTGGATCTAAGGGAAAATTTGGGTTGATGCCACCAGGCTTGGCCATTGGAAATTTATCTTCCAAAATTGATGCCAAGACATTTTTCCGACTTAACAACGAACGATTGCAATGTGCGTTCATAGGACGTGTAACACAAATCAAGCGTCCAGATCGCTTTCTTGATGTTGTAAGTGAAATAAAAAAACGTGATATCCATTTAGATTTCTTTATCGCAGGAGATGGTGAATTACTAGAAGCGTGTAGAGAAAGAATCATTGCTGAGAATCTTCCTGTGAAGGTACTCGGCTGGCAGAGTAATATAGAAAAAGTCTTATCTGCTGCCGATATCGTTGTGCTCACAAGTGATAACGAAGGCACGCCACTGAGTTTAATCCAAGCTGGAATGGCTGGACTTCCTGTAGTTTCAACAAATGTGGGATCTGTACCTGAGGTTGTACTAGACAATGTGACTGGTTTTGTTACGAGCTTAGGCGTACAAGAAATTGCAGATGCGCTTGAAAAACTAGTCAGTAATAAGGCCCTGCGAGCTCAACTGGGTATGGAGGCTCAAAAGTTTACGTTGGCAAATTTTGGTGTACAACGCTTGGTTCAGGATCATGAGGTGCTCTACAAAAAGCTCCTATCTAGTCCAACCAAGTTCTAGCCCATAATTCAAGCATCAAAATTGGCCACAAGAGATTGTCTTTATCCTGACCTCCCATATGGATATCAATAACTTTTCTCACCTCAGTTGAATCAAACCAGCCACGCTGAGCCGCGGTTGTATCGGTAAGTGTGTCAATTAGCATCTCTCTCATTCCAGTCCGTAACCACTCTGCTCGTGGAATACCAAAACCCATTTTTGGTCTATCCATTAGCTCTGCAGGAACTAGTGAGCGCGCTACATCTTTAAGAATATGTTTTGTCTCAAAACCCTTAATCTTGTATTTACGAGGAAGAGAAACACCCCATTCGACAACATTCACATCAAGCAACGGTGAGCGAAGCTCTAGGCTGTTTGCCATGGTTGCAATATCAACCTTAACTAATAAGTCTCCAGGTAGATAAGCAAAAAAGTCTGACCTAATCATCCGGTCAAGCGAAGTTGAGTCACCGGTTCCAAAGTAATCAACGAACTCAAATTCAGCTCTGTTCGTGTAGATATTAGAATTGAGAAGAGAAATGAGTTCGTGTGGTTGGGTTAGAGAAAGAATTGAGCTATATCTGGAACCGAGTGTTTTTTTAGGAGAAAGTTGAGAACCTACTCGATTAATCCTTCGGGTATTACCAAAAAACTGTTTGCCAGCAAAACTCAATCCTTTTCGAGCTATCCCCAAAAATGGATTAAGTTTTTGCAAGACTGGTGCTGCTAAATAACGGTCATATCCGCCAAATACTTCATCCCCTCCGTCACCACCAAGTGCAACTATCAAATTTTCACGGGCGAATTTAGCCAATAAATATGTTGGGACAATCGAGGAATCTGCGAATGGTTGGTCTAAGACATGGGAAATTTTCTCAATAACCAAGGCAGGATCTGGGCTCAATATCTCTTCATGATGGTTAGTTCCTAGATAGTTTGCAACCTGCCTAGCATGATGTGCTTCATTAAAAGCCTCACTATGGAATCCAATTGAATAAGTCTGAACTTTTTCCTTCATAAGTTTGGCCATGTATGCCGTCACCACAGTTGAGTCATATCCGCCGCTTAAGAATGATCCAAGCGGACGCTCAGAAATTAAACGCCGTGAAACTGCTGCCTCAATTAATTCCTTTGTTGTCTCAAGTGCTTCCTCGTAAGGAATAGTAACTTTGGTTTCAAAGTCTGCAGTCCAGTAGGTGGCTGTTGTTGCCTTTCCACAGCGCCAGCTTGTTACACTCGCTGGAGGGACTTGATATATTTCGTTGAATGCAGAGTTTGGGGAGTTGATAAATCCATACTGCATGACTTCTGCAACCATCTCAGTTCGAAGCGTTCTATCTGGACGAGCCAACATTAATGCCCGAACTTCTGATGCAAAGAAAAGAGTTCCATCGTTTAATTGAGATATCCATAGCGGCTTCTTACCCATACGATCCCGGATGAGATGGAGTGAGTTATCCCGTGCATCATGGATGGCAATTGCAAACATTCCATTGAGTTTGTTGATGAAATCTAGGCCAAACTCAAGATAAAGATTGATTACGACTTCAGATTCACTTGAATCTCGGCATTGGACCCCACGAACTTCAAGTTCAGCCCGAAGTTCGCGGTAGTTATAGATTTCACCATTCCAAACGATGTGAATTTGTTCTGCGGCATCTGTTGCTGGCTGCTTGCCTGCTGCAATCTCAACAATGGCTAAGCGGCACATACCTAGGCCGACTCCGTTATTTAAGTATGTTCCGCTGTCATCTGGTCCACGATGCTCAATAGATTTAAGCTGGGCATCGAGTAATAGTTGTTGGGGTGCACTCGGACCAATACCGCCAGTAATTCCACACATACGGTGTTTGTTTAATCCACTGTCTCAGGACCATTGGCCACGCTCTGGCCAAACTCTTTGAGCCAACTTACAGTCTCAGCCAGTGCTTCTTCAAATGGTTTTGGAGTGATTGCTGGGAATAGAGACTTTAATAGACGTGGTGCATTTTGAGATTCTTTTACATCGCCCAAGCGAATTTCTTTGTAATTGACCTGCAAATCAGGAAAGTGTTTCTTAAGCATCTCAATAGTGTGATTAAGGAAGATTCTATTGCCATACGCAAGATTCACGGCACCCTCAGTGGTGACTTTTTCTCTCATAGCTGTCATCGCAATATCTAGGACAGTCTCAACGTATGTGAAATCTCGTGAGGCTGTGCCATCGCCATAGACATCAATTGGTTTACTCTGCATTGCAAGCCAGATCCACTTTGGGAGTACGGCTGCGTATTCATGATCTGGACGTTGACGTGGTCCAAAGACATTAAAGAAGCGTAGAAGTGTTGTTGGCACTTTGTAAGCCGACGCATATGCCTGTACATAACCTTCTGCAGATAACTTACTGGCCGCATATGGCGTCATTGGTCCAAGCCACATTGATTCATCTTTAGGTAGCTGCATATTGCGACCATAAACAGATGAAGAGGAGGAAAAGACAACGTGGGCACCAGTTGCACGGGCAACTTCTAAGACGTTCAAAGTGCCAGTTGCATTAACTTCGTGGGTTGCAACTGGGTTCTTTAAGGAGCGTGGGACAGATCCACGTGCTGCAAGATGAAAAATCGTTTCACAGTCTTTGAGCGCTGCTGCCAATGACTTTAAATCTGTAATTGATATCTGGTGAAAAGTAGATTTATTTTGATCGACATTAGAAAGCAGCCCCGTGCTTAAATCATCGACAATCACTACTTCATAACCTTCAGAAAGTAAGCGCTTTGTTAAGTTGGAGCCGATAAAACCAGCCCCACCCGTGACGGCTACTTTAGTCATGCGTGCAATTCTAAGGGTTATTAGGAAGGTTTTATGAGTCTTGAGCACTTATCAGCGGGTGAATATGCAATAGGAATCCCTATAGCACTAGCATTCACAGTGTTAAAAGCCCAGATAGTCAGGAGGTTTTATGAGTCAGCATGGTGAAGACCAGAACTTTGACCAGGAAGTTATCAATAGTTTTGGCCGTGAGTGGGCGGCTTTTGATTATTCTAAAGGCGAAAATGATGAGGCCCTAGATAAGCAATTTCTTGCATATTGTGCTCCAATAGATATTGGTAATTTCAATGTGAAATCGGCTGTTGCTGCAGACTTTGGAGCAGGTAGCGGGCGTTGGGCATCACGGCTCTTGCCGTATTTTTCGTTGGTTTATGCTCTTGAACCTAGTGATGGTGCAAATCAAGTCCTAAAAAACAAATTCAAAAATGAAACTCGGATAAGGATTTTGCAGGAAACTGTCGGTGATAATTCCATTCCTGCTCTTTCACTTGATTTAGCGATGTCCCTTGGTGTGCTTCATCATATTCCAGATACAAGCTTAGCCATCAAGGATATTGCTTCAAAAGTCAAAAGTGGCGGCCTTTTTCTTTGCTATTTGTACTACAAGCTTGAAAACAAGCCGGTATTTTACCGTGTGCTGTTTTGGACTTCAAACTCACTACGTTGGGTAATTAGTCGTCTCCCCTATTCTATGCGCAGACTAATTGCGCAAGTCATAGCTGGAGCCATTTATCTTCCACTTGCACGAACTTCAAAACTATTGGGGAGCAGAGGGAAAGATGTCTCGAATTTTCCTCTTCACCATTATGCAAATATGCCATTTGTCATGCTTCAAAACGATGCTTTAGATCGCTTTGGGACTCGCTTGGAACAGAGATTTTCAAAGAAAGAAATCATAGATATGCTTGGTAAAGCAGGATTTGATTTATCAACTCTTAAGTTTTCAGCCACAGAACCTTTTTGGACTTTTTCTATTACAAAATTATAGATTTGGAATTTTCTAGTAGTAGTTGTGGTTACCAAACACTGCGGCCGCCATCAATCACTAAATTTTGGCCCGTCATGTAAGACGAAGCATCTGAACATAAGAACTGAATTGCAGATCGGTATTCGTCTGCATTGGCCATGCGTCCAAGAGGAATACGAGCACTTAACTTACTCACGAATTCATCTGCTTGTCCTTCATACACCCCACCTGGGGAGAGGGCGTTTACTCTTACTCCAGAGTCATGCCAATAAGTTGCCAAGTACCTAGTAAGGCCGATAAGCCCGGATTTAATGACCGAGTAGGTAACCGGCTTAACTGGCTGCTGATTCGAACTCGTACTTGCCTTTTCGTACAACCTCTGGTCGGGTGCTATGACTGAAAGATCAGAGGCAATATTAACAATGACGCCCCCATGTGATTTAGCCATAGCCCCCCCAAAAACTTTTGAACATATAAATGCGCCGGTTAAACCGACTCGTATTTGATTGTCCCAGTCGTCTAATTCAAAGTTCTCGACTCTCGAATTCATGCCTGAGTTTGAAACTTCATTATACTTTGGGTTTATTCCTGCATTGTTAATCAAAATTGAAATAGCTATTTCTTCCAATTCAAGATCTTTAAGTAAGCCTCTCATTTCAGTTTCTGAAGTGATATCGGTGGAACTCACTCGCAATAAACTTAGGGGATAATCAGCTTCTAAAATGGATTTAGCTTGATGCAATTTATCTGAGTCAATGTCTTGAAGCACAACTTTTGCACCTGACTCTAGCAAGGCTCTTGAGTGCTCTAATCCCAATAACCCTGCAGCACCTGTAATTAGTGCCCATTTATTGGATAACTCGAATTTCCCAAATTTAGAAGTTTGATTTGTTGTCATAATGATTGGCCGCCATCAACCGGTAAAACAACCCCTGTAATACTTTGCGCGTGAGAACCGGCTAAGAATGAAACCGCAGCTGCAATTTCTTTAGGTGTGATGAATCTAGCTAATGGGACCTGTCGCTCTAGGTACGAATTAACTGCGTCTTTATCGTCTCTGAGTTTTTGGGCCCACACAGAGCCTTCGAACAATACATTTCCTGGTGAGACTACATTAAAACGCAACCCTTTTTTTCCATACCTCACTGCCATCGTCTTCATGAACATTTCTAATCCTGCCTTTGCTGTTGTGTATCCAATCGGCGCTTCGATTGTCGGATCTTCACCGCAAATTGAAGATATAGCTACCGCATTTCCTTTTGTTGTAATTAGTGCTTTTAGTGCAGAATTAACCAGGTAAGTAGTTGAATTTAGGTTTATACTTAAAAAATGGTCCCATGATTCTTCGGTACCGACACTTGTGCTTAGGCTTTTACCGCTCCCCACATTACATACAAGTAAGTTCAATTGGCCATATATCTCAACAATTTCTTCGATTAACTCTTTACAATCACTTGGATTTGTTACATCAGCTCTTATGTGGGTTTGACCAACAAGTTCACCATCTTGCACAGAAGATCGAGAATTTTGAACAACAATGTAACCATCCAGGACTAATTGTTCTGCAATCGCTTTACCAATTCCCCTGGTAGAACCAGAAACCAGAGCAACTTGCCGCCTCTCACTCATTTTGCCTCATCCATCCAGCGCAAAATCTGCTCGCGATATATGGCAAGCACTTCAGCGTGTTTGCCATCTTGAGCTCTCGCTGTTTGCATAATTAAGTTTCCCACATATCCATGATCATTGAGGCATTGGAAGACTGTTGGGAAGTCGGCATTACCAGTACCGAGCGGCACCGTGGTGCCGCCTAAGACCCGGTCCTTCACATGTACATTGATTACCCGTGGTCCTACGGCAGCGAATTCTTTCCTTGGATTAAATCCAAATGAAGCGCTATTTCCTATATCGTAATTTACTCCAAAACTCTCTTCATTAAAGTTACTGAGGAAATCTGCAAAAGGTTGCGGGCCTAAATCTGTTTCAAATGCAATTTTCAAGTCATTTGTGAGAAGTAAGTTCGACATTCGGCTAAAAAAGTGAACAACCTGTGAAACCTCATTTGAATCTCCTGGTGAAGAATTATCAACTAAAGGTATTACCAGAATTTTTGCACCAATCGCCTTCATTCCCAACAGAATTGATTCTATACACGCAAATAGATGTTCTGTATCAGATTTCCAGGGAGGGTTTTCCATAAAATAGTCACATGTAACGGAAGGTATCTCAAAATTGTAGAGTGACTTTAAACTTTTTATTTCCTCCTGGCCGATTGGCATAAGAATTGGATTTGAGAAAAAATCCTCTGAATCGATAGTCCATTCTATCTTCCTTAAAGCTCCGCTTGAGGCTTCTTCGAATTCTTCACGCCAAGTCTCCCATGGGAATGATTGAATCCTGCCATTTCGGATTGGAGAGAGTCTCCCCTGCATAAAGCCAATCCGATTGGAGTGACTAAAATTAACTTGAGCCATTTCAGTTTTCTCTATTCCTAGGGTGGCAGTCGCCTACGAGGACTATACTTTACTTCAATATTTGGTTCTTCCGGCATGAAACTTCGGGGGTTGGGCATGAATGATGTACGCAGCAGACAACAAATTGCAGATTTTCTGAATGGGCTCTCTCTCTCTCTCTCTCTCGAAAACAACTCAGAAAGACTTATACAAACCTGAACTAGATGATCTTTTCTTTCTTTACAGTTTTGTTCGTGAAAAAGCTGTTACTTCGATTCTCGAGTTTGGATCAGGTTGGTCAACTGCAGTTTTATCATTAGCCCTTCATGAGAATTTACAAAGTTTCGGAAAGAAACATCAAGAATTTGTTAGACATCCAAACCCTTTTAGACTTTTAACAATTGATGCATCGGAAAAATTTCAAAAAGTAGCACTCGATCGTTTACCGCCTGAGTTGAATTCGGTTATTGACGCGGTGTGCTCTACACCAATAGTTAATGATGACCTAGGTGTCATTTCCCATCGCTTTGATCAACTTCCTAATTTTACTGCTGATTTGGTTTATTTGGATGGCCCGGACCATGATCAAGTTAAGGGAGAAATCCGGGGATTTTCTTATGGTGACTCCTTTACCCAACCGATGGGTTCAGATCTTTTGTACTTGGAACCCTTTTTTTGGCCAGAGAGTTACATCATTTCGGATGGTCGCACTGCAAACGCTCGATTCTTGGAAATGCATCTGAAAAGGAATTGGCAAGTTCTTCATGATCCGTTCGGAGATCGAACGATTTTTAAATTGTCCGAAACCGCACTAGGCCTAGTTTCCGAACAGCACTTGCATTTTAGATTGAATGTTTCTAGGAACCTTAGCGAAAAGGAAACACCTGTGGGGACAATTCAGCAATGACATTTGGCCACGCAGATTAAAGCATTTCTACTAACTCAAGAAGTAGTCCCTCGTAGACAGGAATGTAACACACCCGTACTTTTCCATTAGGAGAGAGCTGTGTTTCATGCAGAGGGAGATAACCAAGTAACTTAAGTTGATCAATCAAAGCATTTATATTAGACACATTTAGCGCTAAGTGAGTAAGTCCAGTTGAATATGTTCTACCATTCCAAACATTCATGTCGGGATGACTTTCAAAATGTAAAAGCTCAATCATTGTTTTATCTTTTGCAATTAGTTTAACAGTCTGAACAGATACGCCTTCTAAGCCTAATAATCGATCAATAAACTCACCTGTTTCAACTTGGTTAGAAACTACTTCAAATCCTAGTAAATCTACCCAAAAACTAATTGCCCCTTTAATGTCATTAACGACAATTCCGGTGTGGCGCACCCCATGTATCAATTTAATAATTCCAGTATTGATTCACGGATGACGCCTATTCCCTCTAGCAAAGCATCGTCAGTAATTATTAAAGGAGGGCCAATTTTTATTGATTCACGACCGGTGTGAACAACTAACAGGCCTTTTTGCAGGCATTTTTCGGCAAGACTGCTAACGAATTCAGAAATTGGGGCGCCACTTACAGGATCCTTAAACACAATTGAAGCAATCATGCCTTTTCCATATACACCACTTATAAGATTTTTGAATTCTGATTTTATTCTGTTTAGTTCATGGTGCAGAATTTCACCCTTCCGAGCACTTTCACGAACTAGGTCCCTCATTTCAATTTCTTCAATGACAGCTAGTCCGGCTGCGCACATAACAGGATTACCAGAGTGAGTGCTGCTCATGTTTCCTATTTCTGGTAAATCCATAACTTCAGCTTTTCCAATTACTCCCGAGATAGGAAATCCTCCTCCCATTCCTTTTCCACAGCAGATAAGGTCTGCCCTAACTCCGTAATGTTCATACCCAAATCGCTTACCGGTACGGCCGAATCCGGATTGCATCTCGTCAAAACACAATAAAATATTGTTTGCATCACAAAGCTCTCGTAAGGCTTGGACATATTCAATTGGGTAAAATACTGCTGCCCACCCTTGAAAGGTTTCCAACATAACTCCCGCTATATCATCCTCAATTGAAATACCAGAGGATTTTAATTTTTCTAGAGATTCAATCAAATATGTTTTTGGATCTTTGTCATTTACCACCCAAGGGTATGGAAAGTCGATGTGCGTAATGTCTTCCAAATTATGACCTACCCAGGATTTTTGGGATTTATTGTCTGACATCATCTGAGCACCAAGGGTGCGGCCATGCCAATTTCCTGAAATGGCGAGGATTATATTTTTTTTCTTTCCAATCTTCTGACCATGCATTTTCATTAACTTAAACGCAGCCTCTGTAGCTTCAGTTCCAGCAGATAGCAGAAAGGCTTTTTCAAAATTTGGTCCGGCGAAATTAACAAGCTTTTCTAGATACTCAGCGCGCAATTTATTTGGGTATGCATAGCAACCTAAAATTGGAAGCTCCATTGCATCGCGGACCCGACTCATAACCCTTTCATTTCCGTGGCCTACATTTGCTACAAATATCATGGAGGTAAAGTCAATCCATTTATTCCCTGCATGGTCTTGAATGGAATGACCTGAAGCATCATGCCAAACTAGTGGGAGTTGTCCATGCATTGAACGTGACTCATATTTATCCAGGGTTTCGAGAATTGCCTCTGTTCCAGGAGCAGGAATTGCAGTAGAAATGTTTCGATTAGGTGTTTTAACAAATGGGACTTCTACGGGGTCCCGCCGGAATGTAAAGCTCGCCATTATTCATCTCCAAATATGCGCTGAAAGATCTCTGGACTCGTAGTTAGTAGAGCTTGAGCTAAGTCTAGGTCAGATTCATCGTCGATCTCAATGGTATTTTCTGTGACTATTGGCCAGACATTATCACCATGGAGTAAACCTGAATTTTGAATAAAGTCTGGATAAAGCAAGTCAATGTAACCATTCGGTGAGTAGGTTGTGGGAAAAGATTGCCGACCTTCATTTGCTGGATCTAACTCTCTAATTTTTGTAAAAGTCGAAACAAGGTTCCCCGAATCGCTTATCTCAAAAGACTTATAGGCGGACTCATTCATCTTATGAACCGATCTAATTGAGGTCACATCTATTCTTCTCTGAAGTCCAGCCAAAATGGCTTTGTCCATAATTTTTGGATCTCTAAAAGGAGTTGTCGGTCGAAGATGAATAATTAGATCTGGAGTTTTACCTTCAGTACTAAAGAAATCCAGAGCATGTTTTACAAACTCAAGATCAGTCGATTTATCTTGTGAAATTGATTCTGGTCTAAGGAAGGGGACTTCTGCACCTGCATGCTTTGCAGCTTGTGCATAATCAACAGAATTAGTACTTACAACTACTCTAGAAATTACTTGGGACTCAATTGCAGCGCCTATTGACCAGTCCAAAAGTGATCTATTTTGCAGCAATCTTAAATTCTTATTCTGCACTCCTTTTGAACCCGACCTGGCAGGTATAAGCGCTACAACGTATGGATTAACCTGGGACATTTATACGAAGTTTTTCCCGAGTTTTCAATTCAGCTTCACTTAAATTCTTCTCCCCTGAACCCAAAATTCCAGGAATAGCTCTCACTGTTTCAACAAAATTAGCCAAAGCATGGGTCTCGATTGAAGCAGCTTGGTCCGAACCGTACATAGCACGATCAAGGGTAATATGACGTTCAAGCGAGGTTGCGCCTAAGGCAACTGCAGTCGTGCAAACTTTGATTAATGAAGATTCGTGGCCCGAGTACCCAACATTCACCCCATAGCGCTTCTTTAACATTGTTATGCAAAGCAAGTTCGCGTCCTCTTCCTTCATAGGATAGGTACTGTTGCAATGCATTAATTCAAATGGACAATTAGCATCCTTAAAGATCTTGACAACAATGTCTAACTCCTCAAGAGTTGACATACCTGTTGAAATAAAAGTCTTTTTTCCTTCTGAGGCGATTAATTTCAAGAGTGGAATGTGACCCAACATAGGTGATGCTACTTTGTTGAATGCGCAATTAAATTGTTGTAAAAAGATTTGGGCATCTATATCCCAGGCAGATGCAGTCCATTGCAATCCTTTTTCTCTGCAGTACTTGTCAATTTCTTTGTAGTCCTGAGCTGTAAATTCAAGACCCTCTTTTTGTGCACGCTGAGTCGTCCCCCATGGACTCTCACGCGGAGCATCAAGAAACTCTTGGGTATAAACCTTGTCAATGGTGCGCTTCTGAAACTTAACCGCGTCAAAACCCGCATCGGCAGCAGCATCAATTAGTTCCTTGGCGATTCTCATATCACCATTGTGGTTAATACCAATTTCAGCTATTAGAAATAAACTCACTTAACTCTCCTTGTGTCATCGCAGAAGTTCCTAATATTAACTCTATACCCTCTCGCACAAACCCTTGCCCCCCTCGTGCCATTAGCACTTGCGAGGCGACTTCCTTAATCCGTGGATGGGCATCTGATGGGGCAAAAGAGATGTCCACTTTCTGCATCACTGGTAAGTCATTAAGGTCGTTGCCAAAATAGAGTGTTCCTGCATAAGGATCTGGGAGCCCTGGCCGATTCTTTGAGTACCACTCCGCCAAATACTTTGCCTTATCTCTTTCCCCAATATGGCACTCAATTCCCATTTTTTTACATCTTTTGATAACAACTTGATTAGTCTCGGTCGATAAGACAAAAACATCAATTCTTAGATTTGATTTTGAGATAAATTTTTTTAGGATTGAAACACCATAACTATCTTCTCGTGAACATCGAACGGTCTCTCTGCCAAGATCATCAACATAAACAAAATTATTGGTAAAAACTCCATCAAAATCAAAAATAATCGTGTGAAATTTCTGAATAGAAATGTCCTTATTGCTCAAAGCCCATCTCCATTTCGGCGAATTCACAAAATGTATGACCGATTAATAGGTGAATTTCTTGAATTCTTGCAGTTTCACTTGAGTTAATTACAATTGGGTAATCGGCAAGACTTACAGCGTCACCGCCGCCTTTCCCAAGAAGTGCAATTGTGGTGACTCCTAACTCTCTCCCTTTTCGAAGTGCACGAAGAATATTCTCGCTCTTCCCTGAGGTTGAAAGCACAACCAATACATCACCTTTTTTAGCCAGTCCCTCTAGTTGGCGAGCAAAGATTTCGTCATATCCAAAGTCATTTGCGATACATGTGATAGCTGAAGTGTCAGAATTCAAAGATACCGATGGGAGAGGGCGGCGATTATTTTTGAAACGGCCAATTAACTCAACCGCTAAATGTGAACTTTCTGAGGCACTTCCACCATTTCCACACCAAAAAATTGTATTTCCCCCCGCAAGTGCTTTTGCAAACACTTCCGCGCTTTCATTAAACACATCCTTGTGCTGCTCAAGTAATGTAGAGAGGATTGACCTCAGTGTTGATATTTTCTCCGAAAGGAGGGATCCTGATTTCATAGAAATAGCCTACTATCTCGATCCTGTGAAGTAGTTTAACCCTCTCACCTTAAGCTTCTAAGTGTCATAAACGTTGCCTTGTAGTTACTCTATCAATATACAATCTCTCCAAGACTGCATTTTCAACTTGCATGGGATAGAAATCTATCTTTTCTTCAGCGTTATTAGGTTGTGTACTTGCTCCAATGAGTATCTCTCACACTTGAGCTCCATGGAGAAATTTTCTACTGAATACCTCCCAAGGCTTAGGTCTGTTTCATTATGTAAGACAATTATGAATTCAATACCTACTGAATACCTAACTGTAATGGGTCCTTTAAAGGATGAGAGTGAAAGACTAACTTTCAAGAGATTTATTTGGCTTGAACCACCTTACGATCTTTTGATTACACGTACTCTCGCTATTAAGTTTAGATTCCAAGATTTAATTCTGAAGGGTATGTAGTCTATTTCTAATTCATCATTTTGGAATACAAATTTGCAAAGTTCTAATAGGCCCCCCACGTGATTTATATGGTCAAGAGCTAAAATTAGCTCCGGTTTATAACTTGAAAGTTTGCGTAACCTTCTATAAGAAATAGCCCTCTTTATAATTTGGTTCAAAACTCCAGGATCTGTGGGAATTACAAAAATAATCTCCCCACCAATTTTAGTAACACGACGTGCTTCGATTAAGACAGCAAGCGGATCTGAGACATGATGGAGTAAGCAAGTTGCAGTCACTTTTTCAAAAGAATTAGATTCGAACCTCAAATCTTCAGCGTTTCCTTGGATAAACTTGACCACTGCTCGTAATTGGATATGGCTAGCTTTCAAATATTTCTCGGTTCGGGGTAGTACCAAATCGAGGCAGACATATTCATACTTCGGAATCTCTTTAACAAAGGGCAGGTGTTCTCCGCTCCCACTTCCCAATTCAAGCTGGCGAAGCAACTTTAAAGAGAGCTTACTTTTCTTTTCTAAAGACTTCTCAAAATATGAAATTCCAAGAGCTTGGATTGAATTATCGAATAGATATTTTGTATAGGTATTAGCATAAAATTCATCAAGTATTTTTGATCGAATTTCGCTTGCAGTAAGGTTCACTCGAGCCCCAGTCCTTATCTAGAATAGATTTTTGAAAAAAGCTAAGCGGTTGGATTACTTGGTTATTGCCAAGATTTTCAAGTATAGGTTAGATTTTGATCTAGGTGTCATTGAGAAGCCCTATTCTGCAATGTTTTTCATATTTGACGGCAAAAGAGCAAATCCTTGCTTGAAGGCACATGATTGAGATGAATGGCAATGTAGGTGTAACACTCTGAACCATTCTAATTTTCCTATGTGCTTTGAGTTTGGTCTCAACAATTTTTCCCAATAACTTAAGGTCGATTAAAAATGGTTTTAGACAAACCTTTGACTACCACTTACGATTTATCGTTACCTATTAATCCACTCTCACAACACCACTTGGTGTCATCAAGTGCACTGCAACTATCCCTGACTCACCCTCTGTATCAGCTGGGCTTAACCACATAACCTCAACTTCACTACCAAGAGCTGTCGCTAGGTCATTTCCAAGCCAGTCAGTGATGCGCTTTTCATCTCCTGCGATTTCAACTTTAACAATCTTAGCAATTGCTTTGCCATCAGTTGATGGGTGATCAAGTGATTTCCATTCAATAAAGAAAGGTAGTTGCTTATCCTCCAGTGTTCCAAGAACACCAATCTGCTTCCATGAAAGATCATGGCCGTCAGGCTTTGTGCGGTGGCCATCTACAGCTTGTCGCCCTAAGCGTGCTTCAACCTTAGAGACATCATCAACAGATACAACCCAAGTAAGCCATCCGCCACCTTCTGCGGCGCGCTTTGATACAGCTTTACCAAAAGGTGAAGCATCTGATGCTGGGTGATCTAGTGGACACACAACTTCGATGTAGTGACCGTTTTGCAAAGCTAATGTGAAGTTACGTGTGCCAAAGCGTGGGTGGACACCTCCATCAACGAAGGTGGAGCCTAGGCGTGAGCCTAGGCGTTGAACTGTGTCGGCTAGTTGATCATGGGAAGTTACATATGAGACATGGTCTAAGCGCATGGGTAAATCTAACCCTATGAAAAGGGGTGCTCATTACCATCTGGGCTGA
>Ga0214921_10007071_pt1 | contig 15086 bp, 17 predicted proteins | sample LL1505_MetaG_FD_177992 | JGI IMG/M metagenome (GOLD analysis project Ga0214921, IMG submission 177992) | Freshwater microbial communities from Lake Lanier, Atlanta, Georgia, United States - LL-1505 | ecosystem: Environmental > Aquatic > Freshwater > Lake | place: USA: Georgia | collected... | reverse complement strand
CCCTCCCTCAAGCTTTGGCTGTCATTGTCACTGTTGATTTTGGTGCTGGACCAATTGACCAAGGTGTTGATCGTGGGCCATTTTCAATGGGGTGAAAGCGTTCACGTCACTGATTTTTTCAACCTGGTACGGGTGCACAACAGCGGGGCTGCTTTTTCTTTTTTGGCCTCTGCTTCGGGTTGGCAGCGCTGGTTTTTCATTGGCCTGGGCAGTGCAGCGGCACTGTTCATCGTGTGGATGCTGCGCAGCCACCCCCAGCAAAAATTGTTTTGTCTGGCCATTTCACTCATCCTGGGGGGTGCAGTGGGCAATGTGTTAGACCGCATCTTCTATGGCCATGTGATCGACTTTGCCGACTTTCACTGGGCGTTTTTAGAGCCACTGTTCCATGGCGGCCATTTCCCGGCGTTCAATGTGGCGGACAGCGCCATATCGATCGGGGCCGTCACCATGGTGATCGATGAGATTTGGCGGGTTCGCCAAAGCAAGAGAAAAACTCACTGATTTGGCCGAAACACCAGCGCTTGCGCTGTCACCCCAGGGGCCACCACAGGCTTTTCGTCTGGTGGCAAAAACAATTCCACCAAGTCATTTAAAAAGTCAAAGCCCCGCTCACTGGGCCTGATTCGCTGGCCTATCTGATCGATCAAGCCTTTGCCCAGGGCTTGCGCCAATGGGGCTTCGATGGCGCTCAATGGCAAGCCCGTGCGGGCGCTGAAATCACCCAAGGCAAAACCGTCTTTCAAGCGAAAAGCATTCAGGGCAAACTCAAAAGCCAGGTCTTTGCGCGCGACTTCATGGCCTTGGCTCACCGCCTGCCCTGCCATCGCTTGCTTGAGGTAAAGGGCGGGTTCACGGTAACGGATCAAGCGCAATACCCGGTGCGGAAAACTGATCTTGCTGTGCGCCCCAGCGCCAATGCCCAGGTAGTCGCCAAATTGCCAGTAGTTGGTGTTGTGCCAACAACCGTGGCCCTTTTGGGCATAGGCCGACACCTCGTATCGCGACATGCCTTGCTCGGCCGTACCCTGGGTGATGATGTCGAGCATATCGAACGCTTCGTCATCCTCGGGCAAGGTGGGTGGGTGGCGTTCAAACCAGGTGTTGGGCTCGATGGTCAAGTGGTAGATGGACAAATGCGGTGGGGCCAGGCCCAACGCGGTGTCCAAATCGTGCTGCAATGCACTCAGGCTTTGGCCTGGCAGGGCGTACATCAGGTCGATGTTGAAGGTGTCAAAGGCGTCCCCTGCCTCACGCACAGCGGCCATGGCTTGGTCGGCGTCGTGCACCCTGCCCAAGGCACGCAAGCTGTCATTGTGAAAACTTTGCACCCCCACCGATAAGCGCGTCACGCCCGCCGCTCGGTAGCCATGAAAGCGGTCGGTTTCAAAGGTGCCGGGATTAGCCTCCAGGGTGATTTCACAATCGGGCACCAAGGGCAGCAAAGCACGAATTTGCCCCAGCAGTTGCTCAATCGCCCAAGGCTCAAACAGGCTGGGGGTGCCTCCGCCAATGAAAATACTGTGCACAGGCCGCCCCCACACCAAGGGCAAGGACTGCTGCAAATCCGCCACCAACGCCTGCAAATAGGCCGCTTGTGGCAACTCGCCCATGCCTGGCCCCCAAGCGTGCGAGTTGAAGTCGCAATAGGGGCATTTTTTCAGGCACCAAGGCAGATGCACATACAAAGACAAGGGCGGCAAGGCGGGCAACTGCAAGGTGCCGGGTCTGAGCCAATGAGAGGCATCGCCCAACTGGCTCAAGTCCAAAGGGGTCGCAGCAGCGCTCAAGGCTTGGCCCACTGCGCTTGCATCAGCGCCACCAGTTGTCGGGCAGCTTGGCCGCGGTGGCTGTATTGATTTTTCACCGCTGGGTCGAGTTCGGCGAAGGTTTGCCCCAACTCGGGCAGGTACATCACCGGATCAAAACCAAAACCGTTGGGCCCCCGGGGCGCGGTGGTGATCTCGCCAACCGCACGCCCCACGGCGATCAAGGGCTCAGGGTCCATCGGGGTTCGGACCGCCACCAAGGTGCTGACCAAGGCCGCTTTGCGCTGCTCAACCCCTTGAAGTTGCTCGAGCAGGGCGCGCACATTGTTCTCATCGCCTTTGGCATAACCAAACTGGGTGGCGTAATGGGCGGTTTGCACCCCAGGCAAGCCGTCAAACGCGTCCACGCACAAGCCCGCATCGTCGGCCACCGCTGGCAAGCCCGTGTGAGCGGCGGCATGTCGGGCCTTGGCCAAAGCGTTTTCCACAAAAGTGTGAAACGGCTCCTCAGCCTCGGGCGTATTGAAGTCAGATTGCGGCAGCAATTGCCACCCCAAGGGCGCAAAGAGCATGCGCAGCTCGGCCAGCTTACCTGCATTGTTCGATGCCAACACCAATTGACGCATGACCCCAGCTTTCAACCCAGGGCTTGTTGTTGCAAAGCGAACAATTCTTGGATGCCCTTTTCAGCCAAACCCAAGAGTTGGTCCATTTCCAAGCGGGTGAAAGCCGCGCCCTCAGCCGTGCCTTGCACCTCCACGAAGTGGCCAGCACCCGTCATCACCACATTCATGTCGGTGTCGCAAGCGGAATCCTCGGTGTATTCCAAATCCAGCAATGGCATGCCTTTGAGAATGCCCACCGATATGGCGGCCACCGAATGGATGATGGGCGACTGGCTGATCTTGCCGCTGGCCAACAAGCCGCGAACGGCATCTTGGGCGGCGACATAGGCACCGGTGATGCTGGCCGTGCGGGTGCCACCATCGGCTTGCAACACATCGCAGTCAATTTGAATCGTGCGCTCACCCAGGGCTTGCAAGTCAAACACCGCCCGCAAAGAGCGGCCAATCAAGCGCTGAATCTCTTGGGTGCGCCCGCTTTGTTTGCCTTTGGCCGCCTCGCGGTCGCTGCGCGTGTGGGTGGCGCGGGGCAACATGCCGTACTCGGCGGTGACCCAACCCTGCCCCGACCCGCGCTTGTGGGGTGGAACTTTTTCTTCCACCGAGGCGGTGCACAAGACCTTGGTTTGACCAAACTCGATCAGCACCGAGCCTTCGGCATGGATGGTGTAGTGGCGGGTGATGCGCACGGGGCGCATCTGGTCAACGGCGCGGTTCAGGCGTGAGGCGGGCAAGGTCATGGGGGTGAATTTCCAATTGGGCAATCATTTGAGGCCGCGATTGTCCCGCATATCACACCCTGTCCCAAGGCCTGACCCTCGTCCCTGAGATAATCCTTTTTTGTCAGCCCCTGATCAACCGTGCCCATTTACAGCATGACTGGTTACGCCAGCACCCAAGTGCTGCTGGCGTCCACCGCCCCCCCCTCTTCGACAGCCCCGGTTCGCCTGGGCTTGGAAATCCGCTCGGTCAACAGCCGCTTTTTGGACCTTGGCTTTCGCATGCCCGATGAGTTGCGCATGCACGAAGCCGCGCTGCGCGACCTGGTCAGTGCCCAACTCAAGCGCGGCAAAGTGGAAGTTCGGGTACACCTCGAAGCCGATCAGCATGCAGGATTGACCCAGCCCGATGCTGCCTTGCTGGGTCAGTTGTCCCAATGGCAAACACAGGTCCAAGCCGTTTTGCCCCAGGCGCGGGGTTTGAGTGTGGCTGACATCCTCAAGTTGTCCGTGCAACCCCAGGCCAACCCCCAAGATCTGGGGCCGGCCTTGTTGCAATTGGCCCAGGATGCCCTGGCGAGCTTGCTGCAAGCCCGCTCCCGCGAAGGTCAGCGCTTGGGACAGCACTTGCTGGAGCAGGTCGGCCAGTTACAGGCTTTGGTGGCCAAGGCATTGCCCTTGGTGCCCACCCTGGTGGCCCAACAACGACAACGTTTTTTGGACCGCTGGCATGAAGCCTTGGGCCTGGGACAAGAATCTGCCAATGCCGATCAGGCCCAAGATCGGGCCTTGAGCGAAGCGACTGCTTTTGCCATTCGCATCGACGTGGCCGAGGAGTTGACGCGTTTGGGCGCCCATCTGGCTGAAATCACCCAATGCCTGAATCACCCACCGGCCAAAGAGGGGGTTGGCAAGCGATTGGATTTTTTGATCCAAGAATTGCACCGAGAAGCCAACACGCTGGGGTCGAAATCAGCCGCCTTAGAGATGACCCGCGTTGGGGTTGACATGAAAGTCCTGATCGAGCAAATGCGCGAACAGGTCCAAAACCTAGAGTAAAGACCCATGGACTACCCTGGCAATGTGTATGTGGTGGCAGCGCCCAGTGGCGCGGGCAAATCGAGCTTGGTCAAGGCCTTGATGGAGCTGGATGCAGCCGTGCGGCCATCGGTGTCGCACACCACCCGCCCACCGCGTGGCCAAGAAAAGGACGGCCGCGAGTACCACTTTGTGAGCGATGAAGCCTTTGATGCCTTGATCCAACAAGAAGCATTTTTGGAATGGGCCACGGTGCATGGCCACCGCTATGGCACCTCGCGCGATTCCATCGAGCAACGCATCGCCCAAGGTGCCGATGTGGTGCTCGAAATCGATTACCAAGGTGCATTGCAAATCAAGAAGATTTTTGCCAATGCGGTGCTCATCTTCATCTTGCCCCCAAGCTGGGATGAGTTGCGCTCGCGGCTGCAAAACCGGGGCGAAGACAGCCTGGATGTGATCGAGACGCGGCTCAAGAACGCGGCCCATGAGATGTCGCAGGCCCCGAAATTTGACTTCGTTATAATCAATGAATTGTTTGAACGGGCTTTGTTTGACCTCAAGGCCATTGTTCATTCGCAACGGCTCAAATACAAAGCCTTGCGACGCGCTAGGGCTGACATTTTTCAGGCCCTCAAATTGAAATGACCCTCTGGAGTAAAGCAATGGCCCGCATCACCGTCGAAGACTGCCTGGAATTCATTCCCAATCGCTTTCAACTCGTATTGGCTGCCACTTACCGTGCGCGCATGATCAGCCAGGGCCACACCCCGAAAATTGAAAGCAAGAACAAGCCCGGCGTGACAGCGCTGCGCGAGATCGCCGCTGGCAAAATTGGCCTGGAAATGCTGAAAAAAGTGCCCGGCTAAAGCCTCACCACGCATCCCAAAACACCGCTAAGGCGGTGTTTTTTTTCGCCCATGACCGGCGTTGGGACTGGACCAACGACAAATTGATACAGTCAAGGCTGTGAACACCCTCAGCCCGACCCAACCTGCCAAGCCCGCCCACGCAGCGGCCAATGCGGCGGCGGCCAGTTTTGCTGCCTTGATGGCCAAACTGGACTACCTCTCCACCGACGAGGTTGAGCAGGTCCGGCGCGCATACCGTTTGGCCGATGAAGCGCATCTGGGCCAATTGCGCAGCAGCGGCGAGCCCTACATCACCCACCCCATCGCCGTGGCAGCCCAGTGTGCACAGTGGAAGCTCGACGCCCAGGCCCTGATGGCTGCCTTGTTGCACGACGTGCTGGAAGACTGCGGCATTGTCAAAACCGAATTGATTGAAAAGTTTGGCCCCACCGTGGCCGAACTGGTGGATGGCCTGACCAAACTGGACAAATTGCAGTTTGATACCCGCGAAGAAAACCAAGCCGAGTCGTTTCGAAAAATGCTCTTGGCCATGGCCCGCGACGTGCGTGTCATTTTGATCAAACTGGCCGACCGCAGCCACAACATGCGCACCCTGTCAGACATGCCGGTTGAGAAATGGCGGCGCATCGCCAGCGAAACCTTGGACATTTATGTGCCCATCGCCAATCGCCTGGGCCTGAACCAAACCTACCGCGAGTTGCAAGATTTGTCCTTCCGGCACCTGATGCCTTGGCGCTACAAGGTGCTCGAAAAAGCCATCTCGCGTGCGCGCAATCGCCGCCGCGATGTGATGAAAAAAGTTCAGCATGAAGTCGAGGCCATTTTTCAAAAATCCGGCTTGGCCATGCAAATCACCGGGCGCGAAAAAACACTTCACTCCATTTATAAAAAGATGGACACCAAAAACCTGAGCTTTGCCCAGGTCAATGATTTGTATGGCTTTCGCTTGATCCTGGGCGGTGTGACCGAGTGTTACACCGCGCTGGGGTTGCTGCACCAACTCTACAAACCGGTGCCAGGGCGCTTCAAGGACCACATTGCCATTGCCAAACTCAATGGCTATCAGTCATTGCACACCACGGTGGTGGGGCCATCCGGCACCAACGTGGAGTTTCAACTGCGCACCCCATCCATGAATGTGGTGGCCGAGTCCGGCGTGGCGGCCCATTGGCTGTACAAAAACGATCGCCAAAGTGCCGAACAAGCCGAACGCCTGGGTGCCAAATGGCTGCAATCTTTGCTCGACATTCAAGACGAAACCCACGACGCCTCCGAATTTTGGGACCACGTCAAAGTCGATTTGTTTCCCGATGCGGTGTATGTCTTCACCCCGAAAAGCCGCATCATGGCCATGCCGCGCGGTGCCACTGCCGTCGACTTTGCCTATGCAGTGCACAGCAACATTGGCGACCGCACCATGGCGGTCAAAATCAATGGCGATTCGGTGCCGTTGCGCACCGAGCTGCGCAATGGCGATGTGGTGGAAATCATCACCTCACCCGTGGCTGCGCCCAACCCCGCTTGGCTGGGCTTTGTGCGCACAGGGCGTGCGCGCTCCAAAATTCGCCATTACCTCAAGGGCTTGGCCCAGGTTGAATCCACCCAAATGGGGCAAAAAATGCTGATCCAAGCCCTGCGCGCCGAGGGTTTTGAGGGCCTACCCGACCACGAGGGGCCACACGCGGGGCTGTGGGATCGATTGCTGCGTTTCACCGGCAGCCGCAGCCGCGAAGAGCTGCTGACCGACATCGGCCTGGGCAAGCGAGTCGCCCACATCGTGGCCAAGCGCTTGGTAGGGTTGCTCAGCGAAATCGGCGAAAAGCCAGACCCCTTGCTTCTCAGCCGTGAGCGCTTCACCGCCCACGAAACCGTGTCACAGGGCTCCGTGCTGATCGACGGCAGCGAAAACGCGTCGGTGCAGTTTGCGCCTTGCTGCCGCCCCCTGCCTGGCGACCCCATCTTGGGTTACTTGGGTCGTGGCGAAGGGCTGATCATCCACACCAGCGACTGCGGCGTGGGACAACGCTTGCAACACAAGGACCGTGAACGCTTCATGGGGGTGGAATGGTCCGAAGAGCCCGCGCGCACGTTTGAGTCCGAGTTGGTGGTGACGGTCAACAACGGCAAAGGGGTTTTGGCCCGTGTGGCCAGCGCCATGACCAGTGCAGAGGCCGACATCACCCGGGTCAACATGGCCGACGAGACCACCGGTGAAGCGGCCATCGAGTTGCGCTTTGTGATCGCAGTGCGCGACACCAGCCACCTCGACACGGTGTTGCGTAATTTGCGCCGAACACCATCGGTGGTTCAGGCTCACCGGGTCACCTCACCTGCCATCGCAGGCCGCTACCATTGATCGGTTAAAAAATTTCAGGGCATTGAAGGTGCGGGATAAACCACCGACAAAACCTCCAGGGTCTGCACACCCGCTGGTGTGGTCAATCGAACCTCGTCGCCCACACGCGATTTCAACAAGCTGCGAGCCACAGGCGAGACCCAACTCACCTGGCCATGCAAGCTGTCCGCCTCGTCAATGCCCAAAATGGTGATTGTTTTTTCTTGGCCATCGGGCAAGGCATACGTCACGCAAGCACCAAAAAAAACCTGATCACTGCCATGGTGCACGCTGGGGTCGGTCACCACAGCCAACTCCATGCGGCCCGTTAAAAAACGGATGCGGCGGTCAATTTCACGCAATCGCTTTTTGCCGTAAATGTAGTCACCGTTTTCAGATCGGTCGCCGTTGCTGGCTGCCCAGTGCACCACTTCGACCACCTTGGGTCGCTCATGATCGATCAACTCGAAAAGTTCGGCGCGGATGCGGGCATAACCAGCAGGCGTGATGTAGTTCTTCCCACCGGCAGGGATCGGTGGCAAACCATTTGGCTCTTCGTCTTCCCCATCGTTTTCGCGGGTAAAAGCTTTGCTCATGGAGAAAGATCAAAAAAAAACCTGCCATCCGAAGAAAGCAGGTTGTGAGAATGGTGCGGCTGGCAGGAATCGAACCCACGACCCCTTGGTTCGTAGCCAAGTACTCTATCCAACTGAGCTACAGCCGCATTCAAAAAAGAAATATTCTAGCACGATAGGTCCGACGCCCTTGATCAGGTGATCTGACCCAGTGTTGAAGCCCCTTAGGGGTAGGCGTTGGAGCCATCAGAAAAAACCATTGCCCAAAGAATTGCTGTTACTTGCCCGCAATGGCAATCAGCTCAACCTCAAACTGAAGGGTTGCATTGGGAGGAATCACGCCTCCAGCGCCTCGGGTACCGTAGGCAATGGCGGGTGGGCAAGTCAATTTGGCTTTGCCGCCAACCTTCATCAATTGAACACCCTCGGTCCAGCAGGCGATCACACCGTTCAAAGGGAAATCAATCGGCTGGTTGCGCTTGTACGAGCTGTCAAACTCCTTGCCATCGGGAAAGGTGCCTCGGTAATGCACTTTGACTTTGTCAGTGGCCATGGGGCTGGCGCCTTGACCGTCTTGAAGCGATCGATACACCAAACCCGAAGCCGTCACTTTCGCACCGGGCTCTTTGGCTGCCGTTTGGGCAAAGTCGTTTTGCGCTCCAACCGACGAAATGAAAAAGGCGCACAAGCCGAGTGCCGCGAAAAAGGAATTCTTAAAGTTCATATGGAAATTTCCCGTGAATATGTTGATTGCATTTTCACATGCCCATGCTCCATGTCTTGAAGTCGGACACATGTGCCGGGCGCAACGGTCAATCCACGATGAACAAACGCGTAGGGATGGATGTGGAGGATCGATGGGGTTCTGCATGGTCAGCCACCTGGTAACTCATGCCGGGCTTGAGGACAAATTTTCGGCCATCTTCCAATTCTGTATGCAGCTCACCTTCGAGGCAAAGCAAGATGTGCCCCTTGCTGCACCAATGGTCAGCCAGGTAGCCTGCCGAGTATTCGACCATGCGAATCCGGATGTGGCCAAAATGTTGTGTGCGCCAGTGAGCAACGCCAGTTGCTCCCGGGTGCTCGGTTCGATCGATGCTGGACCAATCGGTGGTACCAAACGCAATGCCAGACATATCCACGATATTTCCTTGGGGTTTGAGTGTTCAATCAGTGTTGGGCACTTGCTGCGATGCTTCCGTCACGGGCCAAGAAGATGTCCAGTTTTAACAAAAATAACGCAACCTTCTTTGCTGAAAGGTTTGTGCAGACTCATGTGAGGGCTTCTGATCCACGATCCTGCGGGATAACGCCCATGCTCGTCTTCAAAAACGCCATCCACAACAAAAATCTCTTCCCCGCCATAGTGCCTGTGGGGGTTGAAATAAGTTTGAGGCGCCCAACGAACCAAGGCGGAGCCACTGCCTTGTTGCATGAGTGGCATCACCGTCAGGCCTGGAACCATGCCTTGAAACCAATTGGCTGTTGTCGTATCAACAACTTCGCGCTTGATTTGATCTGGGCCAAGGTGCCTCAACTTCACAAAGAGCGTGCAGCCAGATTCACTGAAGGGCGCGTGCGAAGAACCTGGCGGATTCATGATGTACGTGCCAGCAGAATAATGACCCGTTTCATCGTTGAAGGAGCCATCCATGACCAAAATTTCTTCTCCATACTCATGCGAGTGCGATTGAAACTTGGATCCAGGTTGATAGCGAACAATAGAAGTGGCCACGGCCACCTCTCCACCTTGACGCTCAAGCATGCGTCGCTCCACCCCTGATTCAGGGCTGGCAATCCATGGCAAGTCATGGTGATTGATCACAACCCTTTGGCTGTGGTCGGCATTGATTTCCATCAGCAGTACTTCCCAATATCAAACAACTGCAAGCATATCAATCAAATTGGCTGCACACAGAGCAAACAAAGTCCCTGATAGTTAAGTTCATTGAGTCCCGAGGCGCCACAAAGAGGTGACCTCAGCCACTCGGGCCACATGCAAAGGGTCGCCCTTGTCTTCAACCTTGCCATGCCGCGGGCGTATGTCTTGACGCCCAAGGACCTGAAGTCCGCCCTTGTCGATCCACTGCAACAACGATTCGCGTGAGCGAAGACCCAAGTGCTCGGCCAAGTCAGACAAGATCAACCAACCCTCACCCGCTGGCGTGAGGTGCTCGCGCAGACCCGACAAAAAGCCACGCAGCATGCTGCTGTTCTCGTCATAAACGGCCCGTTCGATGGGCGATGTGGGGCGCGCAGGGACCCAAGGCGGATTGCACACGATCAACGGGGCCAATCCATCCGGGAACAGATCAGCGTTGACCAGCTCGACCTTTTCCGAAGAGCCAAGACGCGCCAGGTTATCTTTGGCACAAGCCAGCGCTCGGCTGTCGCAGTCTGTCGCAACGACACGCTCAACCCCCCGTTTGACCAACAACGCGGACAGCACACCCGTTCCCACACCAATTTCAAAGGCCAGTGTGTGATCATTTATGGGAGTGGTTGCCACTAGGTCGATGTACTCACCGCGCACGGGTGAGAAAACACCGTAGTGGGGATGGATGCGATTGTTGGGCGCGACGCCCAAAGCTGCAACCTCTACCCCTTTTTTCCGCCATTCATATGCACCCACCACCCCCAGCAATTCACGCAAAGAAACCATGCTGGTCTGGCCTGACGAAGGGCCCCAAGCTTGGAAACAAGCCTCTCCAACATCTGGAGCCCGACGCAAAGGAACACCATAGTCGGCATCTAAGGGTATGAATAACAAACCAAGCACCCTGGCGCGTTGACCCAGCGCCTGGCGGTACAAGTGAAACGCCTGTGAAATATCAGCAGATTGATTTTTCACAGGTCTTTTGGAGGATCGTTTTTGCGTCCTGCGTGACAAAGCCTGAAGCAATTGGCGGGCATTGTGAAAATCACCCTGCCACAACATGCCGGTCCCTTCGCACATCATCCGGTAGGCAACATCTGCCGCAACGGTGTCGTCCCCCATGACAACTTGACGCGGCACTGGCAACCCGCTCTCGCTGCGCAACTGGGGTAGGTCGGTCAGAATTTCCATAAGCCATCATAGTGAAGGCTCAAGCTGTAAAACGATGCTTTTTTGTTTCGAATGCCAAAAAATGTTGCCACGAGGGCTGCAAGGCTCAGTTGGACCGCAATTTCAAGGGCTTGGACAACCTATAGCCCGTGCCATGTATGGTTTTGATTTCAAAACCCTGTGCCTTGAACTTGAATAATTTGGAGCGCAAGCGGCTGATCACGACCTCCAATCGAACCTTGTCAAAGGTGGTGCGTGGTGATTCACCAATGAGTTTGTCAATCAAATGGTCGTAGGTGCAGTGGGCAGAAGTTTGGGCCAAGTTCAAAAGGACAATGGCTTCCTTCGGGGTCAAACTCAACACATCCGAATCTGGAGCGCTCAGCGACATGCTTTTTTGGTGCAATGTCCAAACATTGGATGCGGACAAAGTGGTGGCAGCATGGCGATCGTGCCGGCGCATTAAATTTCGAATCACCGCCAGTATTTCCTCGGGACGCGTCGGTTTTGTCAAATAGACATCGGCACCTGCTTGATAGCCTTCTGTGCGTTCACTGCCCATCACTCTGGCGGTCAACATCACAATACCCATGAATGGGTGAATGTCCCTCAGCCACTTGCACAAACTGATGCCGTCCTCACTGGGCAAGTTCAGATCCAACATGACCAGATCTGGTGTCATCATGGCCAACAAAGCCCGCATGTGCTCACCGTCATAAGCACAACGCGTGGCGTAGCCTGCAGTGGTGAGCACCAATGACAGTTCATCACTCACACGCAAATTGTCTTCAACCAACAGCACTGTTCCCAATGATGTGGTGTGTGTATCTTCACAAGTACCAAGATCTTGATTGTCTTGCATGGTCATACCCTGATCGCAAAATGAAAAGTAACCGTGTTTTGTTGGTTGACGTAATGTATCGACGTGTCTAATGCATGGGCCATGGATTGGGCCAGCCATAAACCCAGGCCCGCTCCTGATTGTTGCTTGGCCATTTCAGCGCGGTAATAACGTTGAAAAACCATTTCAGGATTGGGCGCACTCTCTGGAACCACTTCATTCGATACGGTAAAAACAACCTCTGATTGATCTCCCTGCCGCAAGGCTTCCACTTTGAACTCAATCAAACTCTCCGGCACCGCGTATTTGATGGCGTTGGTTAACAGGTTGTTGAGTATCGACTTGATTCTGCAATACCGAAAAATTACCGTAATTGGCCTTGCTGAAAAATTCACACCCTTTTGGGATGATGCCTGCCAAATCGACTTCAGTGGTAAATCTAATTTCGGCAACTGATAAGTAATCAAAATTAATTTTTTTAACATAAGCCATGCGTTAATTGTAAAAAACGACACCGCCTAAGCTTGCAAAATTTTGAAAGTTATCCATGACGATCAACGCCCCATGAAAAAACCCCTGTTACATCTCTCAGGGGTTTCTCGGTGAGTGGGCCCACCTGGACTCGAACCAGGGAACCAAAAATTATGAGCAGCTTGTGAAACAAAAACCCATACAAATCAATAAATTACAAATGATCTTCGGGGTTGTGGGCGCAAATATAAAAGTGCCCTTGGCCACAATCAAAAAGCTGTGAAAGCCCAAAGAAAGCCCGCCGCAGATTCCGGTCGATACCGCGCCTCCACCCCGTCTCTGATGCCGATCTCAAGGGCAGTCATGCGAACCGTTCAGCCTATGCAGCGAAGATGCATCGAGCTTCAACCAGACCTGGCCATCACGGATTTCGGTCTCAAATGTCGCAATGGGCCGGGTCGCGGGATTGCGCACGGCGCATCCGCTGCGGACGTCGAATTGCGCACCGTGCAGCGGGCACTCAACCACGCTGCCGTCGAGCCAGCCTTCCGATAAACGGGCGTATTCATGCGAACACACATCCGACGTCGCACAGAACTGGCCGCCGCTCAAATGGTGGATCGCGACGTGACCATTGGCGACCGATACACCCAGGGAACTCCCTGGCATGACGTCGGCTGTGCTCACGACCCGCACCCAAGGCGAGTCGTCATTCATCCTTCACGGCTCCAGACGTGTCGCCCGTCAACTGGCTTGCCATGTGATGGAAATGACGGATCCGCGATTCTTGGTACTTTGCAAGATAGACCGTTTTGCGCACGGTCGCATTCAAGCCGACCTGAACGGCTTCAAGGTTGAACGCATCCTGATCCTCGAAACGCCCGAGCCCGCCCAGTTCTGGCGCATCCGTCCAGGGTTGGTCCACGCGCAGGAAGTGGTTCGGCACTGCTGCGGGTCGCTCTCCAGAGAACGGGGCAATGACAACAATGTCCATCACACACATATCGTGCCGATCCTCGTATGGACGCCAGCGATACTGCATCTTGGCACCAGCACCACCCCACAGCGCCATGTTCGGAAAGACCGTGTACCAGATGCTGTCGACCAGTTCAGCATCGCTGTATGAGTTCGCAACGTCTTGTCCGACCACCGGTGCCAACATGCGACGCGCCTCGTCGGCGGCAAAGGTCCGTGCACGCATGCCCTCAGGAACCTTGCGGGGCTCCGCCTCAGTCAGGTACTGCATCGACATGGCGTCATACTTTTCCTGCTCACTAGGACGCCGCCCAAGAAACGGAAGGCTCTCCGCCATTTGCGCGGTTAAGGTGCGACTCACCGGCCCAAAAATGTCGTATTGACCGGTGATGACACCAAAGCTGGCCGTGGCCTGGGGGTGGGTCGCCCCGACATGCCAAGAATCTTGAAAACCCTCCTGAGCGACCTTCCAATTGCAGCGCATCACCTTCGAAACGTTTGCGATCATGCAGCGGTCTTCCAGCTTCCAACATTCGAAGTGTTCTGGTATGACGCCAAGCGTCTGCGCAAGCGGCGCAGCGTTTTCATCCATGTTGATGAAGACGAATCCACCCCAGCTCTCGACCTTGACTTGGGGTAGATCGAAGTGATCGCAATCAATGTGTGGTAAGTCCCAGGGCGATGGCATTGACTTGAACGTGCCGTCGAGGTTCCAGCAAAACCCGTGGTAGCTGCAACGCAATTCTTCTGTATTGCCGCCATAGTCACGCAGTCGGCGCCCCCGGTGCAGACAGACATTGTGGTAAGCCTTGATCGTGTCGGGCGTGGTACGAACGATCAGGATCGACATCCGTGAGATCTCATAGACGTGTGTGTCGCCCACATGGGGAATTTGCTCCTCACGGCAGGCCCACTGCCAAGTCTTCTTCCACAACATCTCGACCTCTCTATCGTAGTGCTCACGCGAGATGTAGTGGGCAACCGGAATTTCGTCGAACGGCATATTGACCGGCGAAACATCCTTCAGGGCGGGCGGGACCGGGCGCGAATCGCTAGCCAGTTCCTTTTGGTAGTAGCTGCCTGGGGCGGGACCGCGAGGGGTAACTCGATCATTCATGGCTGGGCGCCTCCTTAGAATTTGCGATGTTTCCGCCCATCGAGAGCAGCTTCAGAGAATCGCTGGTCGGCGCTGGTTTTGCGTACCCGGGAGCGACCCACACACACATCAGTGGGTCGGCGCTCAGCAGTTCGCCACGCACATGGGCCCCGTCTGGCCCGAAGTAACCGATTTTCCCGTTGCGCTCAACCTTAACCAGTCCGCCGTCGGCCGTGTAACGGTCGCCCGTCATGGGATGCGTTAAGACCAGCATTCGTATCTCCCAAAAGTTGATCGATCTGCAGCAAGCACAGACAATTTTTTCAACACAGTGACTTGGCATCATAAGGCGGTTTGAAGCACGAAGCGCAACGGGCTTGCGTGATGAATGGAATACTTCTGCGGTTGATTTGAATCCGGCAGCAGCCCAGCTGCATTGATCCTTTTGATGAAAATGAGTCGCATGAACCCGAGTTGAAATCAGCCATTGAAATAAAAAAAGCCACTGACCTAAATCAATGGCTTTTTTCACTATTGGTGGGCCCACCAGGACTTGAACCTGGGACCAAAGGATTCCGGTTTGTGTGGCTTTCACCACTCCCTGGACTTTGCCTTCACCATAGCTTGCGCCGTAGGTGGGTGCCGTCAAGTCTCTACACCTTCAACAGCACTTTCATGCTGGAGCTTGGCTCGGCGTTGGCATATGCATCGCTGCACTTAGCTTTC